>Ga0310344_10000501_pt1 | contig 30883 bp, 27 predicted proteins | sample HC15DNA20200_MG_FD_203801 | JGI IMG/M metagenome (GOLD analysis project Ga0310344, IMG submission 203801) | Marine microbial communities from station ALOHA, North Pacific Subtropical Gyre - HC15-DNA-20-200_MG | ecosystem: Environmental > Aquatic > Marine > Oceanic | place: Pacific Ocean: North...
GCAGATGGACCACTCGCAGATGGACCACTCGCAGATGGACCACTCGCAGATGGACCACTCGCAGATGGACCACTCGCAGATGGACCACTCGCAGATGGATCACTCGCAGATGGACCACTCGCAGATGGACCACTCGCAGATGGACCACTCGCAGATGGACCACTCGCAGATGGACCACTCGCGCAGTGAGCCGCGCACACCGATCCCGCCGGTCACCGAACAGGACATCGCCGCGGCATTCCCCACGCTGCACACCGACCACGCGCACGCCTCCGCGCCCGTGTATTACCTGCTCGTCGATCGACTCGAAGGCTGGGACCGCGACGCGGGCAGCGGCCAGGCTTGGGAGATCAACGGCTGGTACGGCGGGGACCTCCACCGCCTGCGCCTGCGCAGCGAGGGCGAGCGCGAAGGTGGGCGCACGCACGCGGCCGATGCCGAACTGCTATACGGCCGCGCGATCTCGCCGTGGTGGGAATGGGTCGCCGGCCTGCGCCAGGACTTCGCACCCGGCGCCTCGCGCACGCGGGCCGCGCTCGGGTTCCAGGGCCTGGCACCCTACAAGTTCGAAGTTTCGGCCACCGCCTACATCGGTGGGGGTAGCGGTGCGGCACTGCGCCTGGAAGGCGAGTACACGCTGCTGCTGACCTCGCGCTGGATCCTGCAGCCGCGCCTGGAAGCGAACTTCTCCGCCCGCGAGGATGCGCGGCGCGGCGAGGGCGGCGGACTGGACGGTGCCAGCGCGGGCCTGCGCCTTCGCTACGAAGTGAGCCGACGGTTCGCACCCTACATCGGCTGGGAACATGAGCGTCGTTTCGGCGACGCGGCTCGTTTCGCCGAGGCGGAAGGCGAACCCCCGCGCGCGAGCCGCTTCGTCGCCGGCGTGCGCTTCTGGTTCTGAGTGTTCCACCGGGCCATCGGGAGCCGGCGGTTACAATGACGCACGTCCCGATGCGCCCGGCGCATTCCCCTTGCATACGAAGGTATTGCCATGAGCCCCGACATCCAGCAGACCCCCGGCGTGGCCGCGCAGCCTCCCTCCGAAACCGCCGGCTTCGTCTTCAACCACACCATGCTGCGAGTCAAGGACATCGCGAAGTCACTGGACTTCTACACGCGTGTCCTCGGCTTCCGCCTGATCGACCGGCGTGATTTTCCCGAAGCACAGTTCAGCCTGTACTTCCTCGCGCTGCTGCCGGCAGGCACGCACGTGCCGTCCGACGATGCGCAGCGCCGCGTGTGGATGGCCGGTATTCCCGGCGTGCTGGAACTGACGCACAACCACGGCACCGAAACGCAGGATGGCCCCGTGTACCACGACGGCAACAGCGACCCGCGCGGGTTCGGCCACATCTGCGTCTCCGTGCCAGACATCTACGCGGCCTGCGCGCGCTTCGATGCGCTGGACGTGTCGTACCAGAAGCGCTTGGAGGACGGCCGCATGAAGCACCTGGCCTTCATCAAGGATCCGGACGGCTACTGGGTGGAGATCATCTCCAACACCCCGCTGGCCGGCTGAGGCGCCTTCGCGGCGTGCGGATGCCAACGTTCTAGAATGGGGCGACCCACCCGGGAAGCCCCGCCATGATCCGCGACATCATCCGCATGGGCGATCCGCGCCTGTTGCGCATCGCCCCGCCCGTCACCACGTTCGATGCGGCATTACAGACGCTCGTCCAGGACATGTTCGAGACGATGGATGACGCGCACGGTGTCGGCCTGGCCGCGCCGCAGATCGCCGTCGACCTGCAGCTGATGGTGTTCGGCTTCGACCAGAGCGCCCGTTATCCCGATGCACCGGCGGTACCGCGCACCGCGCTGGCGAATGTGGAGATCACGCCGTTATCGGACGCGTTGGAGGATGGCTGGGAAGGCTGCCTGTCGATCCCCGGGCTGCGTGCGGTCATCCCGCGCTGGCGCGTGATCCGCTACCGCGGCCAGACGCCGGACGGGCAATGGCTGGAGCGCGAGGCCGAAGGCTTCCATGCGCGCGTCGTACAACACGAGCACGACCACCTGATCGGCCGGCTGTATCCGTCGCGCATCCGCGACTTCAACAAGTTCGGTTTCGAGGACGTGCTGTCCTACGACCTGTAGCCGTCAGCGCCTAGGCCGATGCCTGATCTGCCGCGCGATCAGGCTCGTCCTGCAGCAGGGCCAGGTCCGCTTCCAGCATCCGCCGCCACGCATCCCGCTGCGTAGGCAGCTGCCGCAACACGGCGGACGGGTGATAGGTCGCAAAGGCGCGTACACCGCTTTCCATCTGCTGCCACTGCCCGCGTTGTGCGGTGAGACGGAAGTCCGGGCCGAACAGCGCCAGCGCCGCCGTGCCCCCGAGGGCAACCACGACCTGCGGCTGCAACAGCGCCAGCTCCCGCTGCAGCCAGTGGCTGCACGCCTGGACGTGCATGCGCTCCGGGTTGCGGTGCAAACGCCGCTTGCCGCGCTGTTCGAAACGGAAGTGCTTCACCGCATTGGTGACGAACATCGCACGCCGGTCCAGCCCGAGCCCTCGCAATACATCGTCAAGCAGCTGGCCGGCCGGCCCCACGAAAGGTCGCCCGGTCAGGTCTTCGGCATCGCCCGGCTGTTCCCCGACCAGCATGATGCGCGCGGTGGGCGGCCCTTCACCGCGTACCGCCTGTGTTGCCGGCTCCCACAGCGGACAGCGCCGGCAGGCCGCCAGCGACTGCCCGAGCGCCTCCAGGGTCTCCGGCGCGGGCGTGGCCGCCGCACTCTCTCCGCGCGCGGGCACCCGGCGGCGGACGGGCATGGGCGCCCGCTCGGCCATTTCCTGCATCCTCGGCCCGGCGTCACGGATCAACTGCGGCAGCAGATGGGCTTCCGGCAGCAGTTTCCAGTATTTCTGCGGCATTTCCTGCCGCATCATCCGCGGATTGATCCGCGCCGGATTGAAGATGTTCGCGTAGTACGTGCGCCATAGCGATTCGTGATCGTCCCGCGCGGGCGCTGCGGCACGGGTGGAGCCTTCGCCGAAGTGCAGTTGCCCTGCTTCCCAGCACACGCTGCGGTAGGGCGTCAGGATCGCCCAGTGCATGCCGGCGAAACGCCGTGCGAAGAACGGCGCCACCCGATCGAGTATCAGGTGCGCCGGCTCGAACCAGGCCACGTAGCGTTCCTGCTCGCCGGCCAGCGCGCGGAAGCGCACGAATGCTTTCATCTTGTGGCAATCGCGCCGGACCGATTTCTCCATCTCCCGCACCCGGTGCACGTCCACATCCGTCGCGCGTTCGATCAGGCGCGGCTCGCCATGCGCCATTCGCCACAGGAGCCGGTAAAGCAGCGCGTGCCGCTGCGGGTCCTGGTGGCAAGCCACCGCTTCGGCCAAGGCGATGAAGTCGCGGGAGACACGCAACCCGGGCTGCGCCGGCGCCTCGGATGGCGTGTCCGCGGCGGCGGCAAAGTCCAAGCCGGCCTGTCCGGCGACTTCCCATCGCACCGATTCGGGCGGCCAGCCGGCGTGCAACGCCTGGCGTGCCTTTGCGCGCCAGGCGCTGGCATCCCACGAAGGTTCGACGGCAAGTACGTGCATCGCCCGGTCAGTCGAACAGGCCGGCTTGGCGCGGCGCGGGCGCCAAGGCGGCGCGCAGCCGCGCCGGATTGTCCAACTGACCGCGCGGGTGGTGATCGAGTACCCGGATGAACGGGGTGACCTTCTTCATCGGCAGGCGCAGCCGTTGCAGGTCAGCCAGGCGCAATCGCCCATGCCTGCGCGCTGTCACGATGCGCCCCACGCTGCGCGTGCCCAGGCCGGGCACGCGCAGCAGCATCTCGCGGGAGGCTGCATTGATATCGACGGGGAACTGCTCGGGGTGCCGCAACGCCCATGCCAGCTTCGGGTCGACATCCAGGTCCAGCATGCCGGATGACTGCGTCGGCACGATCTCTTCGACGGAAAAGCCGTAGAAGCGCAGCAGCCAGTCGGCCTGGTAGAGACGGTTCTCGCGCTGCAGCGGCGGGGCCTGCAGCGGCAGGCGTGCCGAGGCGTCGGGAATCGGACTGAAGGCGGAGTAGTACACGCGCCGCAACCGGAAGTTGCCGTACAGATTGTCCGAAGTGGCCAATATGGTGCGGTCCGCTTCACCATCGGCGCCGACGATCATCTGCGTGCTCTGCCCGGCGGGCGCGAACCGCGGCGGCTTGGGCCGCCCGCGCGCGGTGGCTTTGCGTGCCTCCGCCCCCTCCTCGATGCGCCAACGCAGCTCACCCATCGCGGCACGGATGCGGGGCTGGCTTTTTTCCGGGGCCAGGCGCCCCAACGCGCCCTCGGTGGGCAGTTCGACGTTGATGCTTAGCCGGTCCGCATACCGCCCGGCGGCCGCCAGCAGTTCCGGCGCCGCGTCGGGAATCGTCTTCAGGTGGATGTAGCCGGCAAACCGGTGCTCTTCGCGCAATGCACGCGCGACCGCGACCAGCTGCTCCATCGTGTAATCGCTGTCGCGGATGATGCCGCTGGAGAGGAACAGGCCCTCGATGTAATTGCGCTTGTAGAAGTCCAGGGTCAGCGCCACCACCTCCTGCGCGGTGAAGCGCGCGCGGGTGACGTTGCTGGACACACGATTGACGCAATAAGCGCAATCGAAGATGCAGAAGTTGGTGAGCAGGATCTTCAGCAGCGATACGCAGCGGCCGTCCGGCGTGTACGAATGGCAGATACCCATGCCTTCGGTGCTGCCGATCCCGCCGGTGCCCAGCGAATGGCGCTTGTCCGCGCCGCTGGAGGCGCAGGACGCGTCATATTTCGCGGCATCGGCCAATACCGCCAGCTTGTCCATGAGTTCCATGGCGGGACTCTGGACAGCGCGCGTCTCAATCCGTGAGACGCAGCCGGCTGCTGACAGGTTCGCCAGCTGACCAATTCAGCTGGCGCGACCGGGTTGGTTACTCCACCGTCACCGACTTGGCCAGGTTGCGCGGCTTGTCCACATCGGTGCCGCGCGCCAGCGCGGTGTGGTAGGCCAACAACTGCACCGGAATCGTATGCACGATCGGGCTCAGCACGCCGACATGGCGCGGGGTGCGCATGAGGTGCACGCCCTCCGATTCGGTGAACTGGCTGTCCTGGTCGGTGAACACGAACAACTCGCCGCCGCGCGCGCGCACTTCCTGCATGTTGGACTTCACTTTCTCCAGCAGGCGATCGTTCGGCGCGATCACCACCACCGGCATCGAGGCGTCCACCAGGGCCAGCGGGCCGTGCTTGAGCTCGCCGGCCGGGTACGCCTCGGCGTGGATGTAGGAAATTTCCTTGAGCTTGAGCGCGCCTTCCAGCGCGATCGGATAATGCAGCCCGCGACCCAGGAACAACGCATTCTGGTGCGTGGCGAAACGTTCGGCCCAGGCCATGATCTGCGGCTCCAGGTTCAGCGCGTGCTGCACGCTGCCCGGCAGGAAGCGCAGCTGCTCCAGGTAGTCGGCCTCCTGCGCCGCGTCGATGCGACCGTGCAGCTTGCCCAACACCACGGTGAGCTGGAACAGCACCGCCAGCTGGGTGGTGAACGCCTTGGTGGAGGCCACGCCGATCTCCGCACCGGCACGCGTATAGCAGACCAGTTCGCTCGCGCGCGGGATCGCGCTTTCCGGCACGTTGCAGATCGACAGCGTGTGCTTGTGGCCCAGCGACTTGGCGTACTTGAGCGCCTCCATCGTGTCCAGCGTCTCGCCGGACTGGGAAATCGTGACCACCAGGTGCTTCGGGTTCGCGTAGGCGGCGCGGTAGCGATATTCGCTGGCGATCTCCACCGAGCACGGCAGGCCGGCGATGGCCTCGATCCAGTAGCGCGCGGTGAGGCCGGCGTAATAGCTGGTGCCGCAGGCCAGGATCTGCACGCCCTCGACATCGCGCAGGATATCGGCCGCGTTCGCCCCGAACAGTTCCGCCGGGAAGCCACCGGCATCGATCGCCGCCTCCAGCGTGTCGGACAGCGCGCGCGGTTGTTCGTGGATTTCCTTCTGCATGAAGTGGCGGTACGGGCCCAGTTCCAGCGACGCCAGCGAGACATCGGAAACGTGCACCGGGCGCTCGATGGCCACGCCGTGTTCGTCGAACACGCGCACGCCGTCGCGGCGCAATTCGGCAGTGTCGCCTTCCTCCAGGAAGATCACCTGCCGGGTGGCCTGCACGATGGCCGAGACATCCGAGGCGACGAACTGCTCGCCCTCGCCCACGCCCACCAGCAACGGGCAGCCCATGCGCGCGCAGACCAGCCGCTCCGGCTCGGACTGGCTGATCACCGCCAGCGCATAGGCACCCGTGAGTTCCTTCACCGTCACCTGCAGCGCCGCCAGCAGGTCATGGCCTTGCTGCAGATGGTGGTGGATCAGGTGCGCGATGACCTCGGTATCGGTCTGCGACTCGAACACGTAGCCCAGCGCGCGCAATTCCTCGCGCTTGGCCTCGTGGTTCTCGATGATGCCGTTGTGGACCAGCGCCACGCCTTGGCTGATATGCGGATGCGCGTTGGCCTCGGTGACCCCGCCATGCGTGGCCCAGCGGGTATGCCCGATGCCCAGGCGCGCGGCGAACCCTTCCTCGGCAGCGGCGGTGGCCATCTCCGACACGCGGCCGGTGCGGCGCACCCGGCGCAGCTGCGCGCTATCCAGGACGGCGATGCCGGAGGAGTCGTAGCCACGATATTCCAGTCGCTTGAGGCCTTCGATCAGGACGGGAACCACATCGCGATCCGCGATCGCGCCAACAATGCCGCACATGGAGAGTCTGCCGGGGTAAAGGCGGACATTCTGCCATGTCCGTTTCTGACCGACCCATGACCACCTGCGGACAGCGCGTCCGCCACGGTGTCCGCGGACACTGCGGACACTTTCGAAGGCCCCGGACAGCTTTGAAATTCAATGACTTGCATGTGGCACGGAAACTGCTTTGACTCCTCGGACTCCACCCCTCCAGACACCCATGGCCATCCGCGACACCTCTGCCCAGGACCACGTCATCTCTCACCAGGCCGCGCCCGCGCCGTGGCGCCGCTGGATCTGGCCGGGCGTGGCCACCGCGGTGGTACTGGCCGGCATCGCCTGGGCGATCTCCGGCTGGACCGCGGGCAGCCGCTCCTTCCAGGCTTCCCGGGTGCGCATCGCCGAAGTGCAGCGCGGCGACCTGGTGCGCGACATCTCCGCCGATGGCCGGGTGATCGCCGCCAACAGCCCGGTGCTGTACGCGATCTCGGCCGGTACGGTGACCTTGAAGGTGGTGGCCGGCGACGTGGTCAAGCAGGGCCAGGAACTGGCGGTGATCGACAGCCCGGAACTGCGCAGCAAGCTGGCACAGGAACAGGCCACCCTCGCCGGCCTGGAAGCGGAGGCCAGCCGCGCCTCGCTCGACGCCGTGCTCGCCCGTGCCACCGCCAGCAAGACCACCGACCAGGCCGGCCTGGTGCGCACCGCCGCCGAACGCGACCTGGCCCGCTACCAGCGCGGCTTCGATGGCGGCGCGGTGCCGGAGGTCGACCTGGCCAAGGCGCGCGACGAACTGAAGAAGGCCGAGATCGAGCTGAAGCACGCGCAGAAGGACTCGGCGCTGGAAAGCCAGGGCGCCGACCTGGATGCACGCAACAAGCGCCTGCTGGCCGACCGCCAGCGCGCGGTGGTGGCCGAAGTGCAGCGCCAGGTCGATGCGCTGACCCTGCGCGCGCCGTTCGATGGCCAGGTCGGCCAGGTGCAGGCCACCCAGCACACCAACGTGGCGGCCAACGCCCCGATCCTCGGCGTGGTGGACCTGTCCAAGTTCGAGATCGAGATCAAGGTGCCGGAGAGCTTCGCCCGCGACCTGGCGATCGGCATGCCAGCCCAACTGACCAGCGGCAGCGGCGAGCCGTTCCCCGGCGCGATCTCGGCCGTGTCGCCGGAAGTGGTCAACGGCGAGGTCAACGCGCGCATCCGCTTCAGCGACAAGCAGCCGGCCGGCCTGCGCCAGAACCAGCGCATGAGCGCGCGGGTGGTGATGGATACCCGCCGCAACGTGCTCAAGGTCGAGCGTGGCCCGTTCGTCGAGCAGTCCGGCGGCCGCTACGCCTACGTCATGGACGGCAACGCCGCCGTGCGCCGCCCCGTGCAGCTCGGTGCCGCCAGCCTGGGCGAGATCGAGGTGATCTCCGGCCTGCAGCCCGGCGACCGCGTGGTCGTCTCCGGCACCGACCAGTTCGGCGAGAACGAACGCGTCACTCTCCACTGATTCCCCCCTTCCGCCCGTCACCCCATCACCCAGAAGGAACGCCCCAATGCTCCAGATGCAGTCGGTCTCCAAGGTCTTCCGCACCGAACAGGTGGAAACCCACGCGTTGCGCTCGCTCGACCTGCACGTGCGCGAAGGCGAGTTCGTCGCCGTGACCGGCCCGTCCGGCTCGGGCAAGACCACCTTCCTCAACATCGCCGGCCTGCTGGAGACCTTCACCAGCGGCCAGTACCTGCTCGATGGCGAGGACGTCAGCCACCTCAACGACGATGCGCGCTCGCGCCTGCGCAACCGCAAGATCGGCTTCATCTTCCAGGGCTTCAACCTGATTCCCGACCTCAACCTGTTCGACAACGTCGACGTGCCGCTGCGCTACCGCGGCATGCCGGCCGCCGAACGCCGCGCGCGCATCGAGGATGCGCTGGGCAAGGTGGGCCTGGGGTCGCGCATGAAGCACTACCCGGCCGAACTGTCCGGCGGCCAGCAGCAGCGCGCGGCCATCGCGCGCGCCCTGGCCGGCAGCCCGCGCCTGCTGCTGGCCGACGAACCGACCGGCAACCTCGACTCGCAGATGGCACGCGGCGTGATGGAACTGCTGGAGGAGATCAACGCCCAGGGCACCACCATCGTCATGGTGACCCATGACCCGGAGCTGGCCGCACGCGCGCAGCGCAACGTGCACATCGTCGACGGCCAGGCCACCGACCTGGCCCGCGACGCCGTGCTGGTGCGCCCGCACGGCGTGGCCACCCCGATCGCCGCCCACGAGTGAGGCCACTGCCATGTTCGGCTATTACTTCAACCTCGCCCTGCGCAGTTTCCGCCGCAACAAGGTGCTGACCGCCCTGATGGTCGTGGCCATCGCGCTGGGCATTGGCACCAGCATGACCACGCTGACGGTGTTCTACATTCTCTCCGGCGACCCGTTGCCGGGCCGTAGCCAGAACCTGTACTTCGTGCAGCTCGACCCGGCGTCGATGGACGGTTACATCGCCGGCGAAGAGCCTGCCGAGCAGGTGACCCGCTTCGATGCCGAGACGCTGCTGGCGCAGAAGAAGGGCGACCGCCAGGCCATGATGACCGGCGGCGGCCTGTCCATCGAACCGGAAAAGGCCGGCCTGCGCCCGTTCAATGTCGATGCGCGCTATACCTCCACCGACTTCTTCCCGATGTTCGACCCGCCCTTCGAGTACGGCAATGCCTGGAGCAGCACCGAGGACGCCGGCCGCGCGCAGGTCGTGGTGATCTCCAAGGAGCTCAACGACAAATTGTTCGACGGCAAGAACAGCGTGGGGCGTAACATCCGCATCGAGCAGAACGATTTCCGCATCGTGGGCGTGCTCAAGTACTGGCGCCCGACCCCGCGCTTCTACGATCTGAACAGCGATCGCTACGGCGAAGTGGAGCAGGTGTTCATGCCGTTCTCCACGGCGGTGGAGAAGAAGTTCGGCCGCAACGGCTCGATGGATTGCTGGGGTGATTCCAACAACGACGAGACCGGGCTCAATGCGCCCTGCACCTGGATCCAGTACTGGGTACAGCTGGACAGCCCGGCCAAGGCCGACGCCTATCGCCAGTACCTGTCCAACTACTCCGACCAGCAGCGCCAGGCCGGCCGCTATGAGCGGCCCACCAACGTGCGCCTGCGCGACGTGATGGCGTGGCTGGAGCAGAACCGCGTGGTGCCCAACGACGTGCGCCTGCAGACCTGGCTGGCATTCGGCTTCCTGCTGGTGTGCCTGGTCAACACCATCGGCCTGCTGCTGGCCAAGTTCATGCGCCGCAGTGGGGAGATCGGCGTGCGCCGCGCCCTGGGCGCTTCGCGCCGCTCGATCTTCGCGCAGGCCCTGGTGGAGGCCGGCACGATTGGCCTGGCAGGCGGCGTGCTGGGCCTGGGCCTGGCGCTGCTCGGTCTGTGGGCGGTGCGGCAGCAACCGGCGAGTTACGCCGCCCTGGCGCACCTGGATCCGCTGATGCTGCTGGTGACCTTTGCCCTGGCCATCGTCGCCAGCCTGTTGGCCGGCCTGCTTCCGGCGTGGCGCGCCTGCCAGGTCGCGCCGGCCCTGCAGCTCAAGTCCCAATAACCGCTTTTCGCTGATCCGGTCGTCTTCGGGGCTCTCTCTCCGACGACCGGACCGGCGAACCTTCCCGGGAAGACCCTCATGGAAATCCGACCCATCCTCTCCACCCTGCGCCGGCACAAGACGGCCGCCGCGCTGATCGTGGTCGAGATCGCGCTCAGCTGCGCCATCATCTGCAACGCGCTGTTCCTGATCGGCAACCGCCTGGACCGCATGGACCGTACCAGCGGCCTGGTCGAGGACGAAATCATCCGCGTGCAGATCACCGGCATTGGTCGCGACGACAACGCCGCGGCGCTGACCCAGTCCGACCTGGCCGTGTTGCGCGGCATCCCCGGCGTCAAGTTCGCCAGCACCAGCAACCAGGTGCCTTTCGGCAACTCGTCCTGGAACAGCAGCGTGCGCCTGAGCAAGGACCAGAAGCTGCCGACGCTCAGCTCCACCGTGTACATCGGCGACCCGGACCTGCAGGACACCTTCGGCCTGCAGTTGGTCGAGGGTCGCAAGCTGCTGCCCGAGGAATTCGTCGCCTACGATGCCGCCGACGGCACCAACATCCCCAGCGCGGTCATTACCCGCTCGATGGCACAGAAGCTGTATCCGGGCGAATCCGCCCTGGGCAAGGGCATCTATTCGTGGGGTGACCAGCCCATCAAGATCGTCGGCATCGTCGACCACCTCGCCCGCCCGAACGAGGGGGGGCGCGGCGCCGACGCCTACGAGTTCTCGATGCTGCTGCCGGTGCGCACGCCCTATTCGGTCGGCGGCAATTACGTGCTGCGCGTGGAACCGGGCCGTCGCGACGAAGTCCTGAAGGCAGCCGTCGCCGCGCTGGAGCGCAACAGCCCCAACCGCATCATCCTCAAGCAGGACACCTTGCAGGACCTGCGCGCCGACTACTACCGCCAGGACCGCTCGATGGCGTGGCTGCTGGTGGCGGTGTGCGTGGCGCTGCTGGTGGTGACCGCGCTGGGCATCGTCGGCCTGGCCAGCTTCTGGGTGCAGCAGCGCACCAAGCAGATCGGCATCCGCCGCGCGCTCGGCTCCACGCGCGGGCAGATCCTGCGCTACTTCCAGACCGAGAACTTCCTGCTGGCCACGATCGGCATCGTGCTCGGCATGACGTTGGCGTACTCCACCAACCTGTGGCTGATGCAGCGCTACGAACTGCCCCGCCTGCCGCTGGTGTACCTGCCGTTCGGGGCGATCGCGCTGTGGCTGCTGGGGCAACTGGCCGTGCTCGGCCCGGCGCGGCGCGCCGCGGCGGTGCCGCCGGCCGTGGCCACCCGCAGCGCCTGAGGCGGAGGCAGCGATGCTGGGTGCCGACCCGTTCCTGGCATCGCTGCGGCGGCACCGGTTGGCCGTTGGGCTGATCGTGCTGCAGTGCGCGTTGACCACCGTGGTGCTGGTCCTGGCATTGGCCAAGGCCGGCGAGTGGCGGGCGCAGGCAGCCCAGCCCAGCGGTGCGGAAGAGTCCCGGCTGGTGCAGCTGCGGGTGCGTGGGTTGCTCGATCCGCGTCTCCAGCAGCGCGAACACGACGCGTTGGCGGCGATCCCCGGCGTGGCGCGGGTCAGCACGATCAACCAGGTACCATTCGGGCCCGATGACTGGCGCACGGCTTTTCGCCCGGCGCCGGAGTGGGCCAGCGGCGTGGTGCATGCAACGTTCTACTTTGGCGATGTGGACCTGCGCGCGCAGCTCGGCGTCCCGCTGCGCGAAGGCCGGGATTTCCTGCCGGAGGAATACACGTCCATGGACCTGCGCCAGGCCGATCGCGTCCAGTTGGATGCCACGATGGCGCAGCTGCTGTTCCATGGCGAGCCTGCCGTCGGCCGCACGATCCATACGGTCGGCATGCGACCGTTGCGCGTCGTCGGTGTCTTCGCGCCGCTGCGCGGCCCCCGCGCCGACAGCGGCCCGAGTGTGATCCTGCCGATGCGCCTTGGGCCCGGACAGGCAGGCACCTATCTGCTGCGACTGCAAGACGGCGCAATGCCCGACGCCGGGCGCGTCGCGGCCGCGATCTCCCGGGCCTCGTCGCGGCGCTGGATATCGGACTACCGCAGCGTGGCCGAGCTGCGCGAAGCGTATTACCGCCATGACCGCTGGTTGACCGCCGGCCTGCTGCTCGGCATGGGACTGTGGCTCCTGTGCACCGGCGTGGGCCTGGCCAACCTGGCCGATATCCTGCTGCAGGCGCGCCTGCGCCAGATTGGCCTGTGCCGCGCGCTGGGTGCGCGCAGCGCGCAGATCCGCTGGCAGCTGCGCCGCGAAAACCTGCTGCTAGCCGGCGCGGGCGCTGTCGCGGGGCTTGCCTTGTTGCACCTGCTGCTGCACGCGTGGCCCTGGCTGGGCACGCAACTGGAGACCGGCGGCCTCGCGTTGCAGGGCTTCGCGGTCGGCCTGATGGTGCTGACCGGCCAATGCGCGATGTGGCCGATCACCCGTGAGGCGGATGCCGTCCCGCTCACTGGCGGCATGCGTGCTGCCTGACCATTCGGCGCTGCGGCGCGACTTTCCCCTGCACAGCTGCGATCATCCCGCCAACCCCACGCCACTGCCACGACACGATGTCCAACGTCCTCATCATCGATGACAACCACGCAGTCGCCACGGCACTGGAAGTGCTGTTCTCGCTGCATGACATCGAGACCCGTCACGCGGATTCGCCGCAGGCCGGCCTGGCGCGGCTGGAGGAGCAGCCCTTCGACCTGGTGATCCAGGACATGAACTTCACCGCCGACACTACGTCCGGCGAAGAAGGCCAGGCGTTGTTCGCGCAGATCCGCGACCGCCATCCCGACCTGCCGGTGATCCTGCTCACTGCATGGACCCACCTGGACAGCGCGGTGGAACTGGTCAAGGCGGGCGCGGCCGACTACATCGCCAAACCGTGGGATGACCGCAAGCTGCTGACCACGGTCAACAACCTGCTGGAACTGTCCGAGGCGCGGCGAGAACTCGACCGCCGCCGCGAGCGCGAACAGCGCAGCCGCCAACAGCTGGCCGAGCGGTTCGAACTGCGCGGCGCGGTGTTCGCCGACCCGGCGAGCGAGCGCGCGATCGCGCTGGCATGCCAGGTGGCGCGCTCGGACCTGCCGGTGCTGATCACCGGCCCCAATGGCAGCGGCAAGGAGAAGATCGCCGAGATCATCCAGGCCAACTCCTCGGTGCGCAACGGTCCGTTCGTGGCGCTCAATTGCGGCGCCATTCCCTCCGAGCTGATCGAGGCCGAGCTGTTCGGCGCGGAAGCGGGCGCCTACACCGGGGCCAACAAGGCGCGCGAGGGCAAGTTCGAGGCGGCCGATGGCGGCACGCTGTTCCTGGATGAAATCGGCAACCTGTCCGCCGCCGGGCAGATGAAGCTGCTGCGCGTGCTGGAGACCGGCCGCTTCGAGCGCCTGGGGTCCAACCGCGAGCGCCAGGCCAAGGTGCGGGTGATCAGTGCGACCAACGCCAACCTGCCGGCCATGATCCGCGAAGGCAGCTTCCGCGAAGATTTGTACTATCGCCTCAACACGGTGGAAGTGGCGATGCCGCCGCTGGTGGAACGGCCGGGCGATATCCTGCCGCTGGCGCAGCACTTCCTGGCCTCCGGCAAGCCGCTGTCGCCGCAGGCACGCAGCCTGCTGCAACGTCACCCGTGGCCGGGCAACGTGCGCGAGCTGCGCAATGTGATCCAGCGGGCCGAGTTGCTCGCGCAAGGTGTGCGCATCGAAGCCGCCGATCTCAACCTGCCGGCGCCGCCGGCCGTGCGCCTGGCCAGCAACGGCCAGGAACCGGACCGCGCACGCATCGAGCAGGCACTGTCGCGCGCGCACGGGGTGATCGCGCAGGCCGCGGCAGACCTGGGCATGAGCCGCCAGGCGCTGTATCGGCGCATGGACCGTTACGGCATTCCGCGCGAGGGATGATGAGCCGCTCGTTTACTTTCAGCCTGTTCCTGCGCCTGCTGCCGGTGCTCGCGCTCGCCGCGGCCATGCCGTGGCTGCTGGCCTACTGGCTCGACCGCGGCTGGGAAGTGGCCGTGGTATCCGGCGTACTGTTGCTGGCCCTGATGTGGTGGGTGCTGCGTCGCGCCACCGCCCCGATGCGTTCGCTGTTCCGGGCGTTGGCCGGCACGACCAGCAGCTACCGCGATGGCGAGTACAACTTCGGCGTGCATTGGCGCGGCGATGACGAGCTGGCGCAGCTGGTGCAGGCGCACGTGGACCTGGGCGAGGTGCTGCGCGAACAGCGCCAGAGCCTGGTGCAGCGCGAGCTCATGCTCGACACCATGGTGCAGAACACGCCAGTGGCGATGCTGCTGGTGGCCGCCGGCGGCGACGGCATCCGACGCATCACGTTCTCCAACGTGGCCGCGCGCAAGTTGCTGCACGGCGGCTGGCGGTTGGAAGGCCAGCGCATCGATGCACTGCTCGAGCAGATGCCGGCCGAACTGCGCGATGCCATCGCGCGCGGTGGCGACAGCCTGTTCGCCGTGCGCGAAGAGGACGGGGACGAGGACGACGAGCAGATCTACCACCTTGCCCACCGCAGCTTCCATCTCAATGGGCGAGTGCACGAACTGCTGCTAATTCGCCTACTGACACCGGAACTGCGCCGGCAGGAAGTGCAGACCTGGAAGAAGGTGATCCGGGTGATCAGCCACGAGCTGAACAATTCGCTGGCGCCGATCGCCTCGCTGGCGCACTCGGGTGCCGAACTGGTGCGCCGGCAGAAGACCGAGCGCCTGGGTGAGGTCTTCGGCACGATCGAGGAGCGCGCGCGCCACCTGGAAGGCTTCATCCGCGGCTACGCGCGCTTCGCCAAGCTGCCCCAGCCCCAGCTGCAGACCGTGCAGTGGGAACAGTTCCTGGGGGGCTTGCAGCAGCAGATTCCCTTCCGGCTGCACATGCAATCACCGGACCTGTGCAGCCGCGTGGACGTGGCGCAGCTGGGCCAGGCGTTGCTCAACCTGCTGAAGAATGCGCACGAGGCGTGTGGAGAGGCCCATCCGCCCAACGATGATGTTGAGCTGCGGCTGACTCGCCTTCCGCAATGGCTGCGCATCGAGGTGCTCGACCGTGGCAACGGCATGAACGAGGCGGTGCTGCAGAACGCGCTGATGCCGTTCTATTCCACCAAGCGCAACGGCACCGGTCTGGGCCTGGCACTGACGCGCGAGATCGTGGAGGCCCACGGCGGGCGCATCTCTCTGCAGAACCGCAACGACGGCGGGTTGTGCGTGGCGATCCTGCTGCCCGCCTAGGGCCGACGGCTTATTTCTTCTTCGGCCGCTGCCAGCCTTCGATGCTGACCTGCTTGGCGCGCGCCACCGTCAGCTGGCCGGCTGGCGCATTGCGCGTGATCACCGAGCCCGCGCCGATACTCGCGTTGTCGCCGATCTCGATCGGCGCCACCAGCGCGCTGTTGGAACCGATGAAGGCGCCATCGCCGATCTTCGTCACCCACTTGTTCACGCCGTCGTAGTTGCAGGTGATGGTGCCCGCGCCTACGTTCACGCCCGCGCCAATGTCCGCATCGCCCAGGTAGGTGAGGTGGTTGGCCTTGCTGCCCACGCCCAGCCTCGCCTTCTTGGTCTCGACGAAATTGCCGACATGCACGCCATCGGCCAGCACGGTGCCGGGGCGCAGGCGGGCATAGGGTCCAATCTGTACGGCGCCTTCGGCCACCACGCCTTCCAGGTCGCAGTGCGCGCGCACCACGGTGCCGGCGGCCAGCTTCACGTCGCGCAGCCGGGTGAAAGGACCGATCACCACGCCATCGCCCAGTTCCACCTCGCCTTCGAACACCACGTCGACATCGATGCGTACATCCAGCCCGACCTTGACCGTGCCGCGCTGGTCCACGCGCGCCGGATCGGCCATGTGCGCGCCCTGCAGGCACAGTGCCTTCGCCGCCCGCAGCTGGTACGCGCGTTCGAGCTGGGCGAGCTGCCACGGATCGTTGGCGCCCTCGGCTTCCTGCGGGTCAGCCACGCCCACCATGTCGGCCGGGCTGAACTCGTCCGCGGCGCTGGCGAACACGTCGGTGAGGTAGTACTCGCCCTGCGCGTTGTTCGGCGACAGCTGCGAAAGCCAACGGCGCAGCGCGGTGGATTCGGCGGCAATGATGCCGGTGTTGACCACGCGGATACGGCGCTGCTCGTCATCGGCATCCTTCTGCTCGACGATGGCGGCTACCTTGCCTTCGGCGTCGCGCACGATGCGGCCATAGCCGGTCGGGTCGGCGGGCTCGGCCACCAGCACCGCCAGGCGCGCCTGCGCGTCGAGCAGGCGCTGCAGGGTTTCGGCGCGAATCAGCGGCACGTCGCCGTACAGCACCAGCACGTTGGCGGCGTCGGGCACCTGCGGCATCGCCTGTTCGACCGCATGACCGGTCCCCAGGCGCTGCGTCTGTTCGGCCCACTGCAGGTCTTGCTGGCCCGCGAAGGCGGCACGCACCTGCTCGCCGCCATGCCCGTGCACGACATGGATCGCCTCCGGGCGCAGCTGGCGCGCGGTGTCGACCACGTGCGCGAGCATCGGCCGCCCGGCAATGGGCTGAAGCACTTTCGGCAACGCGGATTTCATCCGCTTGCCCTCACCGGCGGCGAGGATGATGACGTGCAGGGGGAGCGACATGGGCGGGCGGCTTGCGAGGAGAGAAGGCGATTCTAAGCGCTGGCGGTTAGCATGGCGTCTTCCGCTTTCCACCAGATACCCGCCATGAGCCTGCTGCGCCAAGGCACGCACTACGTCCTGATCGGCCTGCTGCAGCTCCTGCTGGATTGGCTGGTGTTCGTCGGCGCCACCGCGATGGGCATGCCGGTATCCGCCGGCAACATTACCGGCCGAGTGGCAGGCGCGCTGCTGGGCTTCTGGTTGAACGGGCGCATCACCTTCGCCGGCGACGGCGCGCGGCTGGGGTGGCATCGCTTCGCTCGCTTCGTGGTGGTGTGGTCGTTGATGACGGTGCTCAGCACGTGGCTGGTGGCGACCGTGGCCCACTCGCTCGGGCTGCAGTGGGCCTGGCTGGCCAAGCCGCTCGTGGAAGGCGGGCTGGCGGTGATGTCCTTCTTCTTGTGGCGCCACGTCGTCTACCGCTGACGCCCCCGCCACAAACGAAAACGCCGGCTCGAGGCCGGCGCTTTCGCTCAAGCCGCCAGGCGGCTCAGTGCTTCAGGTTGCGGCGCAGGCGCTCCAGCGCCTGCAGCTGGGCAGTAACCTCGGCCAGCTTGGCCTGGGCCTCGGCCACTTCCATCGCCTCGCCCCGGTTCGCCAGGATGCGCTCGGCTTCTTCCTTGGCCTTGCGCACGGCGGCTTCGTCAATGTCCTGCGCGCGCACGGCGGTGTCGGCCAGCACGGTCACGACCTGCGGCTGCACTTCCAGGATGCCGCCGGAGATGGCGAAGTCCAGGTGTTCGCCACTGGCGGTGGTGACGACCACCTTGCCCGGCTTCAGGCGGGTGATCAGCGGCGCATGCTTGGGCGCGATGCCCAGTTCGCCGAGTTCGCCGGTGGCCACGACCAGGGTCGCCTCGCCGCGGAAGATCTCCTGTTCGGCGCTGACGATGTCGCAACGGATGGTGCTGCTCATGGTTCGCTTCTCTTCCGTTCGATGCCTTCCCGCGCGCGGGAAGGCACCAGGTCAGGGGCTGAGGGTCAGGCCTTCTCGGCCATCTTCTTGGCCTTCTCGACGGCTTCGTCGATGGTGCCGACCATGTAGAACGCCTGCTCCGGCAGGTGGTCGTACTCGCCGTCCACAATGCCCTTGAAGCCGCGGATGGTCTCCTTCAGCGACACGTACTTGCCCGGCGAGCCGGTGAACACTTCGGCCACGTGGAACGGCTGGCTGAAGAAGCGCTCGATCTTGCGGGCGCGCGAGACGGCCTGCTTGTCTTCCTGCGACAGCTCGTCCATGCCCAGGATCGCGATGATGTCCTTCAGTTCCTTGTACTTCTGCAGAGTCTGCTGGACGCGCTGGGCGGTGTCGTAGTGCTCGTTGCCGATGACGTTCGGGTCCATCTGGCGGCTGGTCGAGTCCAGCGGGTCGACCGCCGGGTAGATGCCGAGCGAGGCGATCGAACGCGACAGGGTCACGGTCGAATCCAGGTGGGCGAAGGTGGTGGCCGGCGACGGGTCGGTCAGGTCGTCCGCGGGCACGTACACGGCCTGGATCGAGGTGATCGAACCGGTCTTGGTCGAGGTGATGCGTTCCTGCAGGACGCCCATTTCCTCGGCCAGGGTCGGCTGGTAACCCACCGCCGACGGCATGCGGCCCAGCAGCGCCGAGACCTCGGTGCCGGCCAGGGTGTAGCGGTAGATGTTGTCCACGAAGAACAGCACGTCGCGGCCCTTGCCGTTGGCGTCCTTCTCGTCGCGGAAGTACTCGGCCATGGTCAGGCCGGTCAGCGCGACGCGCAGGCGGTTGCCCGGCGGCTCGTTCATCTGGCCGTAGACCATCGCCACCTTCGAGTCTTCCGGCTTCTCGACGTTGACGACGTTGGACTCGATCATCTCGTGGTAGAAGTCGTTGCCCTCGCGGGTACGCTCACCTACGCCGGCAAACACGGAAAGACCCGAGTGCGCCTTGGCGATGTTGTTGATGAGTTCCATCATGTTGACGGTCTTGCCGACGCCGGCGCCGCCGAACAGGCCGACCTTGCCGCCCTTGGCGAACGGGCACATCAGGTCGATGACCTTGATGCCGGTTTCCAGCAGCTCGGTGGCCGAGGCCTGCTCGTCGAAGCTCGGGGCGGCGCGGTGGATTTCCCAGCTGTCGCTGCTCTTGACCGGGCCGGCCTCGTCGATCGGATTGCCCAGCACGTCCATGATGCGGCCCAGGGTGCCGGTACCGACCGGCACGGAGATGCCACGGCCCGTGTTGGTGGCCACCAGGTTGCGCTTCAGGCCGTCGGTGGAACCGAGGGCGATGGTGCGCACGACGCCGTCGCCCAGCTGCTGCTGGACTTCCAGCGTGATCGCGGTGCCGTCGACCTTCAGCGCGTCGTACACCTTCGGCACTTCGCTACGCGGGAATTCGACGTCGACGACCGCGCCGATGATCTGAACGATCTTGCCCTGACTCATGGATGGATCCTCTAGATAGATGCTGTGGTGCCGCGCGCGTCAGACTGCCGCTGCGCCGCCGACGATTTCGGAAATTTCCTGGGTGATCGCAGCCTGGCGGGCCTTGTTGTAGACCAGTTGCAGCGTGCCGATCAGCTTGTTGGCGTTGTCGCTGGCCGCCTTCATCGCCACCATGCGCGCGGCATGCTCGGAGGCCACGTTCTCCAGCACGGCCTGGTACACCAACGACTCGATGTAGCGCGTCATCACGTGCTCAAGCACGGTCGCGGCATCGGGTTCGTACAGGTAGTCCCAGTCGTGGTGGGCGACCTTCGCCTCAGAGGCCGGCAGCGGCAGCAGCTGGTCGAAGCTGGCCTTCTGCGTCATCGTGTTCACGAAGTGGTTGTAGACCAGGTACACACGATCGACCTTGCCCTCGGTGAAGGCATCGAGCATCACCTTGATCACGCCGACCAGCTGCTCCACGTGCGGGGTGTCGCCCAGGTGGGTGACGCTGCCGACCATGTTGACCTTGATCCGGCGGAAGAAGGTCGAAGCCTTCTGGCCGATGGTCACCACGTCCACCTCGGCACCCTTGTCCTGCCACTGGCGCACTTCGCCCAGCATCTTGCGGAACAGGTTGTTGTTGAGGCCGCCGGCCAGGCCGCGGTCGGAGGAGACCACGATGTAGCCGACCCGCTTGACCTGCTCGCGCTCGACCAGGAACGGGTGCTGGTAGTCGGTGCTGGCCTGCGCCAGGTGGCCGATCACCTGCTTCATCGCCTGCGCGTAGGGACGCGAGGTCTTCATCCGATCCTGCGCCTTGCGGATCTTGGAGGCCGAGACCATCTCGAGCGCGCGCGTCACCTTGCGGGTGTTCTGCACGCTCTTGATCTTGGTTTTGATTTCGCGTCCGCCTGCCATCTTCGCTCGCTCTGATCGCTGTCTGGTGGGCCGGGAGCGCGTCGCCGCGCCCCGTCACCCTGCCCGCTTGCCGGTATTACCAGCTGCCGGTCGTCTTGAACTCTTCGATGCCCTTCTTGAAAGCGGCCTCGATGTCGCCGTTCCAGTCGCCGGTGCTGTTGATCTTGCCGACCAGCTCGCCCTGGGTGTTGGCGAAGTGGGCGTGCAGGCCGTCCTCGAAGGACAGCAGCTTGGCGACCGGCACGTCGTCGAGGTAACCCTCGTTGACGGCGTAGATGGTCAGCGCCTGGTTGGCGATGGACATCGGCAGGTACTGCTTCTGCTTCATCAGCTCGGTGACGCGCTGGCCGCGCTCGAGCTGCTTGCGGGTAGCTTCGTCCAGGTCCGAGGCAAACTGCGCGAATGCCGCCAGCTCACGGTACTGGGCCAGCGAGATGCGGATGCCGCCCGACAACTTCTTGATGATCTTGGTCTGGGCGGCGCCACCGACGCGCGACACCGAGATACCGGCGTTCACGGCCGGACGGATACCCGCGTTGAACAGGTCGGTTTCCAGGAAGATCTGGCCGTCGGTGATCGAGATGACGTTGGTCGGCACGAACGCCGAGACGTCGCCGGCCTGGGTCTCGATGATCGGCAGCGCGGTCAGCGAGCCGGTCTTGCCCTTCACTTCGCCGTTGGTGAACTTCTCGACGTACTCGGCCGACACGCGGGCGGCACGCTCGAGCAGGCGCGAGTGCAGGTAGAACACGTCGCCCGGGTAGGCTTCGCGGCCCGGCGGGCGCTTGAGCAGCAGGGAGATCTGGCGGTACGCCACGGCCTGCTTGGACAGGTCGTCGTACACGATCAGCGCGTCTTCGCCGCGGTCCATGAAGTACTCGCCCATGGTGCAGCCCGAATAAGCCGAGATGTACTGCATGGCGGCCGATTCGGACGCGGTGGCGGCCACGACGATGGTGTGGGCCAGCGCGCCGTTCTCTTCCAGCTTGCGCACGATGTTGGCGACGGTCGAGGCCTTCTGGCCGATCGCCACGTACACGCACTTGATGCCGGTGCCCTTCTGGTTGATGACCGCGTCGATGGCCATCGCGGTCTTGCCGGTCTGGCGGTCGCCGATGATCAGCTCGCGCTGGCCGCGGCCGATCGGGATCATCGCGTCGACCGACTTGTAACCGGTCTGCACCGGCTGGTCGACCGACTTGCGCCAGATCACGCCCGGCGCGACGCGCTCGACCGGCGCGGTCAGCTGGGCACCCAGCGGGCCCTTGCCGTCGATCGGCTCGCCCAGCGCGTTGACCACGCGGCCCAGCAGTTCCTTGCCGACCGGCACTTCGAGGATGCGGCCGGTGGTCTTGGCCACGTCGCCCTCGCGCAGGTGCTCGTAGTCACCCAGGACCACGGCGCCGACCGAATCGCGCTCCAGGTTCAGCGCCAGCGCAAAGGTGTTGTTCGGCAGTTCGATCATTTCGCCCTGCATGGCGTCGGCCAGGCCGAAGATGCGCACGATGCCGTCGGACACGCTGGTCACGGTGCCTTCGTTGCGCGACTCTGCGGACAGCTTGACCTTCTCGATGCGGGTCTTGATCAGTTCGCTGATTTCGGAGGGGTTGAGCGTGGTTGCCATCGTTCAGTCCTAGGTGCCGGCCGCAAGGCCGCGCGTTTATGAGAATTCAGTGTGCGAGCGAGTTCTGCAGGCGCTCGAGCTTGCCCTTGACCGAGCCGTCGATCACGACGTCGCCGGCGTCGATCACCGCGCCGCCGATCAGCGAGGCATCGACCGCGGTGGTGACTTCCACCTCGCGGCCGAAGCGCTTCTTCAGCGCAGCGACGATCTTGTCCAGCTCGGCCGGCGCCAGTTCCGCGGCGCTGGTAACCGTGGCCTTGACCACGCGCTCGGCTTCGGCGCGCAGTTGGTCGTACAGGCCGGAAATCTCCGGCAGCAGGGTCAGGCGCTGCGACTGCGCCAGCAGGGCCAGGAAGCGACCGAACTCTTCGCTGGCGCCTTCGGGGGCGAGCAGGCCCACGGCATCGCCCTGCCCCAGTTCCGGGTTCAGCAGCAGTCCGGCCACGCGCGGGTCGGCGGCGACCTGCGCCGAGAACGACAGCGCATCGCCCCACTGCGGGAAGCGGCCTTCGTCGCGCGCGATCGCGAAAGCGGCGCGGGCGTACGGACGGGCAAGGGTGAGGGCCTGGCTCATGAATCAGATCTCCGAAGCGAGTTCGTCCAGCAGCGCCTTGTGCGCGTTGGCGTCGATCTCGCGCTTGAGCAGCTTTTCAGCGCCGCTCACGGCCAGCGCCGACACCTGCTTGCGCAGGTCTTCGCGGGCACGGGTGGCGGCCGCGTCGATCTCGGCCTGGGCCAGGTCCTTCTGACGGTTCGCCTCGGCGATGGCCTCGCTCTTGGCGGCGTCGACGATCTGGTTGGCTCGCGCGTGGGCCTGGTCGATGATCTCGTTGGCCTTGGTGCGGGCTTCCTTCAGCGCCTCGTTGACCTTTTCCTGCGCCTGGGCCAGGTCTTTCTGGCTGCGATCAGCCGCGGCCAGGCCTTCGGCGATCTTCTGCTGGCGCTCTTCGATCGCCTTCATCAGCGGCGGCCAGATCTTGGTCGCGACGATCCAGATCAGACCGGCAAACGCCAGCGCCTGGGCAATGAGAGTAAAGCCGATATCCATGGGGTTCGCTCAATCGATGTTGACGGGGTGGGCGCGCCGCCCACCGGGCGACGCGTCCTAACCTTCATCCGCAGCCGGAACCCGCCTGGCGGGCTCCGGCCGCATCCCGCTATCGCTGGATCAGCCCGCGACGGCCTTGGCGGCTGCTTCGGCCAGCGCGGCGGACAGCGGGTTGGCGAAGGCCAGCAGCAGGCCGACGGCGACGCTGATGATGAACGCGGCGTCGATCAGGCCGGCGGTGATGAACATGCGGACCTGCAGGACCGGGATCAGCTCCGGCTGGCGGGCGGCCGACTCCAGGAACTTGCCAGCCATGATGGCCAGGCCCAGACCGGCGCCCAGCGCGGCGAGGCCGATCATGATGCCGACGGCAAGGGCGGTGGAGCTCTGGATCTGGGCGAAGTTGGTCAGGACGGCGAGGAACATGATTGTCTCCAGGAACGTTTTGCTAAGGGTGATGAAACGGATGAAGGGTGAAACGGTGAAAGCTTAGTGGCTGTCTTCCGACAGGCTCAGGTACACGATCGACAGCATCATGAAGATGAACGCCTGCAGCGGAATCACCAGCAGGTGGAACAGCATCCAGCCCAGGCCGAATGCGCCGCCGGCGATGGCGCCGAACAGACCCGCGCCGCCCAGCACCCAGATCAGCAGGAAGACGATCTCGCCGCCGAACATGTTGCCGAACAGTCGCATCGCCAGCGAAATCGGCTTGCTCAGCCACTCGACGATGTTGAGGATCAGGTTGAACGGCAGCATCCACTTGCCGAACGGGGCCGTCAGGAATTCCTTGGTGAAACCGCCCAGGCCCTTGGAGCGCAGCGCGAAGAACAGCATCAGGAAGAACACGCTGATCGACATGCCCAGGGTGGCATTGACGTCGGCGGTGGGCACCGGCTTCCAGAAGTGGATGCCTGCCCAGCTGAGCGGGATGGCGATGAAGTCGGCCGGGATCATCTTGATGAGGTTCATCAACAGGATCCAGAAGAAGATGGTGATCGCGATCGGCGTCACCAGCTTGCTGTGCCCGTGGTAGGTGTCCTTGGCCTGGCGGTCGACGAACTCCAGGCAGATCTCCACGAACGCCTGCCACTTGCCCGGCACGCCGGAGGTGGCGTTGCGGGTGCCGAGCCAGAAGGCCACGACCATGACCAGGCCCATCAGCACCGCGGTCACGATGGTGTCGACGTGGATCGCCCAGAAACCGCCTTCCTGGATATGGAAGGTGAGGTTATGCAGGTGATGCTGGATATAGGAGGTAGGGGTTTCTGCCTCGCCCGCCATGTGTCCGGAACCTTGATTTATGAATTCGGTCAGCGCTTGGCCAGAGCCAGCACCTGGAAGATGAGGCCGATGGCGATGCCCGCCAGCAGACCCAGGGGCGGCAGCCGCCACAGGCCGAAGCCCAGGACCAGCGCCGCAATGACGAGCACCCACTTGAACACCATCGCCAGGATCAGCCGGGCCATCGCCGCGCCTGCGGCCTGGACCCCGCCCCCCAGCGCGGTACGCGCTGCCAACCACCCGCCCGCCACAGTCGCCAGGCCGGTCAGCAGGACCGCCAGCGCCTGTTTGAGACCCGACAGCAGGTAGAAACCTGCCGCCGCCACCATCACCGCCAGCAGGGGATACAGCGCTGCGCGCAGCATCAGCCGCCGACCCGAGTCAACGGAGTTCAGCACACGTATCCCTTAGCGGTTTGAAGGAGGTTGGGCGCGGATGCGCCTCGTCGAGCCGCCAAATTATAGCAATTGGGCGAATTGCGAGACAACCGGGACAAGTCATCTTGCCCTGCGGCATCGCAACATGATGTTTTTGGGAACTTCCCGGCAGGGGCGGGGTCCGACCTTGCGAGGCCTGCGTTTCAACCTCGTCGACAGCTCCTAAGTCAGGCCCCAGAAGCCCCGGGCAACCGGGGCTTCACCTTTCCCGGCGGGGCAACCCCGCCCCGAGGGCGCGTCGGCCGCTCCCGCGCCCTCCATACGCCAGCGTTCACACCCGCTGGACAACCTGTTCACCGATGTTCGACCGGCGGTTGCCGATAGTCGCCGCACTTGGCGTTGTTGCCGCGAACATTGGAGTTCCCCCCGCATGAAGTACCTGGTTCCTTCCTCCCTCGCCCTCGCCCTGGCCGCCGCCATCGCGCTGCCCGCCCACGCTGCCGATACCGACGACCGCTTCGAGCTACGCCTGGGCATGATGAACATCGACAACAACAACACCATCCGCGGCAGCACCGACGTGATGGGCAACGACATCTCCTTCGCGCAGGATTTCGACTTCGGCGGCAAGGAATGGGAGCCGCGCGTCGACGGCACGTTCCGCATCAGCCAGCGCCAGCGCCTGATCTTCGACTACTTCAAGTACGACAAGGATCGCCGCGAGGAACTGGGCGACACCTACACGTACGACGGCATCACCGTGCCGGCGGGCAGCTTCGTCAAGGGCGAGCTCAAGTACCAGGTTGCCAGCCTCGTGTACGACTACTCGGTGGTGGATACCGAGCACTTCAGCATGGGCCTGGAACTGGGTGCGGAATGGGCCAAGGTCGAAGCCACCGGCTATGCCGACCTCGGTGCCGACCTCTACCAGGGCACGTTCGTCAATGAAAGCGAGGACGGCGTGGCGCCGGTGGTCGGCGTGCGTTTCACCGCGCGCCCGAGCGAGCACTGGCTGTTCAACGTGCAGGGCCAGTACCTCAATACCGACTGGGGCAGCTTCGACAACTACGACGGCGATCTCACCCGCGCCAACGCGATCGTCGAGTACCGCTTCACCCGCAACTTCGGCATCTTCGCCGGCTACGACTGGTTCAAGCTCGATGTCGACCAGCGCGGCAGCGATGGCCTGATCGGCCTGAAGCAGGAGTTCAAGGGCCCGGTTGCGGGCGTCACCCTGGCATTCTGATGCCCCTGAAGCAGGGCGCCATGCGCGCCCTGCTTCGACCTGCTCTCAGGGAAGGAACTCCAGCGAGAGGTTGTCGGCATACGCGTCGCCGCTGCCTGCACCAGCGCTGTGTTCGAAGCGGATCTCCACTTCCGCCATCCGCGCGCCGCTCGGCACGTCGCCTTGCAGCACCTGCGTCTGCAGGACGCCCTGCCCGGCAGCCGAAGTGAGTTCGAACCATTCGCCGTCATACAGGTCTTCGAGCCCTGCCAGCGCGCCGTGGTGGAACGAGCCGGGCTTTGACCGTAGTGCGCGATCCGCGGCGCGGTCGTACACCAGATACTCGCCGGGCTTGAACACAAAGGCCTGCGCGGCCTCACCTTCGATCACGCCGTTCCAGTCCGCGGGCCAGAAGCCCGTGCCGGGCCAGCTGCTCCCGGATAGATAGGCCGGATAGTGCGCATCGGCACGATCGGCTTCCACGTCATAGCGGATATAGCGATTCCCCTTGACGAAGAATGCGCGCTCACCCGACGTTGAACGAAACACCGCATCCAGTTCTCGGGCGCCGCCCTCCATGCGCTCCAGGCCCGGCCACAGGCCTTCGATCTGCTTGGGGTATCCGCCCATCGGTGCCTGCGTGCGCAGGTCGTAGGCCAGGTATTGCCCATCCTTGAAGAAGTACGCCGTATCCCCCTTCATCAAGATGCCGTCCAGGTCGGACGCGCCACCGGCGAAGCTCGCCAAGCCCGGCCATGCCACCCGTATCGGTTCCGGGTATCCGGGCAGCACGCCCTTCTCGGCCAGCGAATAGCGCCAGTAACCCAGGCCCTTGAACAGGTGCACGACACCGTCGCGGGTGAAGCCGGTGACGCGCCCGTCGCCGCTGAAGCGCAGGAACACCCGCGCGCGATGTCCCGACGCGGCGCCCAGATCCGCGGAGAGGCGGAAACTGCGCGCGTTCGCCAGCGCGCCTTGCAGCGGCACCCGTTGGGTCAGCGTGTTGAGCGGCTTGCCTGCATCGCGACCAATGAAAAGATTCGCGCCCGCCCGCGCACTCGGCGCGGGCAACCAGGTGTGGGTGGCGTAATCGACAACCTGCCCGCCTTCGCCCTTGCGCCACCCCGGCACGTCGCTGTCGTAGCCACGGTCGAGCCGTCCCACGGAATATTCCGCATCACCGTTGACCAGCTGGTTGCGCCCGAGCGCAACCACCGGCTCGGCCGGCGGCCGCAGCATACGGCGCCCATCCAGCCCCTCGGCCTGCGGCAACCCCATGTGTGCCAGCACGGTGGGCGCGATATCTACCTGGCGCGGCGCCAACCGCAGCGGGTCCACACCCAGCGCCGCCACCGACTTCCCACTGAAGCCCACCAGCGTCTTGCGATGCTCGGGAATGTTTTCCCCATGGTGGCGTGAGCCCCCGTGATCGGTGGCGATGACCACCAGCCAGTTTTCATTGCGTGCCTCCGGGCGCTGCCGGATCGAGCGCATCAGCGCGCCGACGCGCGCGTCGGCCATTTCGATGGCCTGCAGGTAACCCGGCGCGTCGAGATCGAAATAGTCGCCCGCATGGCCGCTGCCATCGGGTTCGTTGAAGTTGACCAGCAGCACGTCGGGCGAGGATTTCGAGGCCAGCAGAGCCTGCGCCTTCTGCAGCACCCGGTCGTCATCGTAACCGCCATCAAACACCACGTCGGCGCCCCAGGGAACCTGCCCGGCCAACGCGGGCCAACTGAGCAGTGCCGCCGTGCGGACGCCGGGCTTGATCTTCTCGATGCGGCTCAGCACGTCGGGATAATCCGCAAAACGGCTTCCCTCGAAGCTGTTGTCGCGTACGCCGTGCTTGTCGCGCTCCACGCCGGTGAGGATCGAGGCCCAGCCACTGCCGCTTACCGCCGTGTCCGCGGTCCAGCCTTCGCCGGAGATATAGCCTTGCTTGACCAACGCGTCGATATTGGGCGTGCGCGCGCGGCCGTAGACATCGGCGCGAAAGCCATCCAGGCCGATGATGACCACCTTGTTGCGTTCGGCCTTCGCTTGGCCAACCACCCCACTGCACAACAGGCCCGCCAACAGAAATGCTCGCAGCTTCATGTCACCTCCCGCGTTACAGAGGCGACAGGGAAGCAGAAGCTTCCCGCGAACGCAGCAGGAATCCGCCTATGCGTGCGAAAGATCGTCCTTCAAGGCCCTGATCGGAATTGCGTCACATCGTGATACGCCACAAACGCGAACGCCCCCGGCCAGCGGGGGCGTTCGTTCCCTGTCGAAGCAGGCTTACTTCTTCTTCGGGATGTACAGGTCGGTGATGGTGCCGTCGTAGATCTCCGCACTCATGCCGACCGATTCGCTCAAGGTCGGATGCGCGTGGATCGTGTGGCCGATGTCCTCGGCCTCGGCCCCCATCTCGATGGCCAGGCCGATCTCCGCCAGCAGGTCGCCCGCATGCACGCCGACGATGGCGCCGCCGATCACGCGATGGGTTTCCTCGTCGAAGATCAGCTTGGTGAAGCCTTCGGTGCGACCGATGCCGATCGCGCGGCCCGACGCCGCCCACGGGAACTTCGCCACGCCGACCTTCAAACCCTTGGCCTTGGCTTCGGTCTCGGTCACGCCGACCCAGGCGATTTCCGGGTTGGTGTAGGCCACCGACGGAATCACCCGCGCCACCCACTCCTTCTTCTCGCCGGCGGCCACTTCGGCGGCCAGCTTGCCTTCGTGCGTGGCCTTGTGGGCCAGCATCGGGTTACCGACGATGTCACCGATGGCGAAGATGTGCGGCTGGCTGGTGCGCATCTGGCGGTCGACCGGGATGAAGCCACGATCGCTCACGGTGACACCCGCCAGCTCGGCGCCGATCTTCTTGCCGTTCGGCGAGCGGCCCACGGCCACCAGCACGCGGTCGAACGTACCCGACGCCAGCGCCGGCGTCTCGCCTTCGGCGGCCGCTTCGAAGGTGACGGTGATACCGGCCTTCTCCGCCTTGACGCCCGCGGCCTTGGTCTTGAGGTGGACCTCGATGCCCTGCTTCTTCAGCCGGTCCGCCAGCGGCTTGACCAGGTCCTTGTCGGCGCCCGGCATCAGCTGGTCCATGAACTCCACCACGGTGACCTGGCTGCCCAGCGCACTGTATACGGTGGCCATTTCCAGGCCGATGATGCCGCCGCCGACGACCAGCAGCTTCTTCGGCACTTCGGCCAGTTCCAGCGCGTCGGTGGAATCCATCACGCGCTTGTCGTCCCACGGGAAGTTCGGCAGCTTCACCGCCTGCGAACCGGCGGCGATGATGCACTGCTCGAAACGCAGCAGCTGGGTCTTGCCATCGCTGCCGACGATTTCCAGTTCATTGGGCGAGACGAACGTGCCGGTGCCCTGCACCACGCGCACCTTGCGCTGCTTGCCCATCGACGCCAGGCCGCCGGTGAGCTTGCCGACCACCTTGTCCTTGTAGCTGCGCAGCTTGTCCAGGGTGATCTTCGGCTTGCCGAACTCGATGCCCAGGTCTTCGCCGGCGTGGTGCGCCTCGTCGATGACGTTGGCCGCGTGCAGCAGCGCCTTGGACGGAATGCAGCCCACGTTGAGGCACACGCCGCCCAGCGAGCTGTAACGCTCCACCAGCACGGTATCCAGGCCCAGGTCGGCGGCACGGAAGGCGGCGGTGTAACCGCCAGGGCCCGAGCCCAGCACGACGATGCGGCATTCGATGTCGGCCGGCTTGCCGGTGGACAGCGCCGGCTTGGGCGCGGCCGGTTCGGCCGGGGCGCGGTGCGAGGGCGTGACCGGCGGCTTGCTGGCCGGGGCCGGGGCCTGCGCCTTCTCCGGCTCCGCCTTGGCGGCAGCCGGCGCGGGCGCGGCGCCCTCGCCTTCGGATTCCAGCACCAGCACCACGTCGCCCTGCGACAGCGTGTCGCCGAGCTTGACCTTCAACTCCTTCACCACGCCAGCGGCGCTGGACGGCACCTCCAGGGTGGCCTTGTCCGATTCCAGCGTCACCAGGCCCTGGTCCTTGGCCACCTTGTCGCCGACGGCGACCAGCACCTCGATGACCGGGACGTCGCTGTAGTCGCCGATGTCCGGGACCTTGATTTCGATGACAGCCATGAAACTTCTCCTGTGGGGGATCAGCCGGCAGTGCCGGCCAGCGTCTGCTGGAGTTCATCCAGCGACGATTCGATTTCGTTCCAGCGCTTCTCGCGCTTCTTTTCCTTGCCTTCGCTGGCTTCGATCAGCAGGGCGACCTGCTGGAGCATCAACTCGCCGGCCCCGCAGGTCGGGCGAGCGCCGCTATAGCGCACGCCGTTGACCACGAACGACAGGACCTCGCCGTCCATCACCGGGGCATCGCGGCCGGCGGGCGTCATCTGGCCCAGTGCCGTGTTCCAGCTGTCGAGCAGGCGCCGGGCCAGGGCCGCGGGCATCGGAATCTCGAAGGTTTCCGGCGTCTGCGCGGTGCGCAGTTCGACGCCGCTGCGTTGCCCGGTTTCCACGCGGTTGTAGACCCGCTGCTCGGCACGGCTGTAGCGAAGCGTCCAGTCGCCCTGGTCGGCGGGCAGCAGCGAGAGGCTGCTTTCCACGCCGCGCAGCGGCAGCGTCACCAGCGACAACGCCGGCACCTTGTCGCCATCGAACAGCTTCTCCACCGCGCCGCCGTAGTTGCCCACGGCCGGCGGCCAGCCGCGGCCGAGGTTGACGTTGCAGCTGCCCCAGGCCAGCGCGGACACCGGGGCGGCCGCGGCCAGCGCCGCGACCGCGATCAGCAGGCCGACCCTCACAGCAGCACGCGACGCATGTCGGCGAGCACCTGGCCCAGGTAGGTGGTGAAACGCGCCGCCAGCGCGCCGTCGATGACGCGGTGGTCGTAGCTCAGCGACAGCGGCAGCATCAGCTTGGGCTGGAACTGCTTGCCGTCCCACACCGGCTGGATCGAAGACTTCGACACGCCGAGGATGGCCACTTCCGGCGCATTGACGATCGGGGTGAACGCGGTGCCGCCGATGCCGCCCAGCGAGCTGATCGAGAAGCAGCCGCCGCTCATGTCGGCCGGGCCCAGCTTG
>Ga0310344_10000503_pt1 | contig 30770 bp, 24 predicted proteins | sample HC15DNA20200_MG_FD_203801 | JGI IMG/M metagenome (GOLD analysis project Ga0310344, IMG submission 203801) | Marine microbial communities from station ALOHA, North Pacific Subtropical Gyre - HC15-DNA-20-200_MG | ecosystem: Environmental > Aquatic > Marine > Oceanic | place: Pacific Ocean: North...
ACACCTCGAGGTCAACCTCGGGACGCAAGCGCCGCGCGACCGGGTCGTGCCGTTCCTGACCACAAAACACCCACTCGAGTACTGCCTGAGCTATGCGGACCGCGCCCACGCGCTCGGCTTCCAAGCCTTGGTGGTCTTGGGTGGCGACCAGCATGTGGGTCCACCACGGTGCGTCGAGCACGGCTGGCAGCTCCGTGCGGAGATCCGATCGCGCCAGCCGGAGCTGCTGCTCGGGGGATGGGCGAACCCGGCCCGGGATGCCTCGACCCAGATCGGCTATCTGACCGCCGCCACGGCCACGGCCGACTTCTATCTGACGCAGATCGTCTCTCACCACGATCCAGTTCCGGTAGAGCGGTTTCTGGCTGAGGCGCAACGGGCGCAGCTGCAACCTCCGGGTGTATTTGGCGTCTTCTACTACCGCAGCGCGAACCCCCAGACACTGAAGGTCCTAAGCAACTTCCTGGCGGTGCCGACCGAGGAGCTAATCCGAGAGTTCGAGGGCGGCGCGAGCCCCGAGCTGATCTGCGCCAGGACCATCCGCTGTCTCAGGGAAATGGGCGCTCAACACGTCTACGTGAGCAACCTGCCGGTCGGTCAGGCCGCGCAGACGCTGGCGCGAATCATCGAACTGGCGGACGGCGACCAGGCCTGACCTTGTCCGGCCGATAACGGCCGGGGGAACAGCCACAGCCTACCGCCGCTGGAGCCGCGCGCGTTCGGCCGCCTCGCCCGAGCCGCCACCCCGGCGACGCGCTCGATCGAACGAGAGACCGCCTGGCCCGGTCAACCAGAGACTCAGGAGCGCTCCGCCCAGCAGCAGGTCGAACTCGTACCCGTGGGCGACACCCGGCTCGAGCGCCCAGTTCAAGAAGAGCCCGTGAGGGACGCGTACCTGCCAGGCCATGGCCGCGGTGGCCAGCACCAGTATCGGCGTGACCCATCTCGTGAATGCCCCCACCACCAGGAGGGCCCCACCCGCCACTTCAAGCCCGCCCAGGGTCATCGCCACGAGCTCGGGTCGCCCAACACCGAGCCCAGCCAGCAGCGCGGCGGTCGCCTCGGCGGCGCCGGGCGGCGCCGGAACGAATCTGATCAGCCCATGCGCGATACACACGGCGCCGACGACGAGGCGCAGGACGATCGGACCAAGACCGCTCATGCCAAGTTCGGCTACCGTGTCAAACGGAACCAGAATCCGAGCAACCGCTTCACCATCGGCGTGACCCGGCTGACGCTGTACTGGAGGGCCGTCCGGCGGATGGCATCCGCCTGCGTCGGGTACGGATGGATCACGGTGGACAACGTCGACAACCCGAGTTTAGCGACCATCGCCAGGGTAACCTCGCTGATCATCTCCCCCGCATGTCGCGCCACGATCGTCGCCCCGAGGATCTCGTCGGTGCCGCGTCTGGTGTGAATCCGGACGAAGCCCTCATCATCGCCGTCGGTGAGCGCTCGGTCGACCGCCGGCCAGGGCTGGGTGTAGGTCTCCACCGACACCCCCTGTGCCTCCGCCTGCTCGGCGGAGAGCCCGACATGGGCGACCTCCGGATCGGTATAGGTACACCACGGCATAGTCAGCGTGCTCAGGCGGCGACGCCCCGGAAACAACGCGTTCTGGACCGCGATTCTCGCCGCGTCCTCGGCCGCATGCGTGAACTGCCAGGCCATGCAGACGTCACCGGCGGCATAGATCCTGGGATTGGAGGTCTGGAGAGTATCGTCCACCGTGATACCGCGATGGTCATGGTTGACGCCTGCCACCCCAAGCCCCAGCCCGTCGGTGTTCGGACGCCTGCCAGCCGCGACCAGGATGCGGTCGACCGCGACCACCTCGTCGCCCTGGTCGGTTACCAGACGGATTCGCCGCTCCTCCCCCTCCCGATCGACCCGTTCAATAGTCGCGCCCATGACGAGCCGGACTCCATCCCGCTCCAGCTCCGCCTGGACGATGGCTACAGCGTCCGGATCCTCCCGCGGGAGCAGTCGCGGCCTCATCTCGAGAAGGGTCACGCTGGCCCCGAGCCGCTGAAATGCCTGAGCCAGCTCGGCCCCGATCGGTCCGCCCCCGATCACGGCGAGCCGCTCGGGGCATTCGGTTAGGTTGAAGACAGTGGCGTTGGTCAGATAGCCGGTGTCGTCGAGCCCCGGAATCGGCAGGCGCGCTGCCCGAGCGCCGCTGGCCACGACGGCTCGCCTGAACCGGAGCGTCGCGCCGGCAACCTCGAGCGTCGTCTCTCCGGTGAAACTCCCCTCGCCGAGAAAGACGTCGACCCCCTTCTCGTCCCGGTAGCGAACGGCCGAATCATGGGGACTGATACGCGCCCGGATCCGGCGCATCCGCTCCATGACCGCCTCGAAATCCGGGCTCGCCTGCCCCCCCGTCCACCCCAGCGCGGCGGCATCCCTCTGCTCGGCGAAGTAACGCGACGAGCGCAGGACACTCTTCGACGGTACGCATCCCACGTTGAGACAGTCGCCTCCCATCAGTTCCCGCTCGACCAAGGCCACCCTAGCCCCCGCACCGGCAGCAAACGAAGCAGCGATGAGGCCGGCGGTCCCGGCTCCCACCACCACGAGGTGGTAGCGCTCGGCCGGGATCGGGTTCACCCAGTCCGCGGGGTGGACATTGGCGAGCAGCGCTCGATTGTGAGCGTCGAGGGGGGACAACCCGTCCGATGGGGAGGCCATGCGCAACTCCGTACGGTCGTCGGCGCAGACCGTCGGCGCCGATCGCGGGGTGTGTGACCGCCGTCACGGCGGTCACAACGCGCTCAGGACGTCTTGTCCGGAGGCGGAGGTTTTTCGTTAGCCAGCGCGGCCGCCGGGATCCCTTCCGAGGCGCGCGGCCGGAGGATCTCATCGATGAGAAACAGATCGGTGAGGATGGCGCGGAGATGGATCGACCCGTTCAGGTTGTCGATGACCGCACTGCTGATGGTCTCTTGCGCAGCCACGAGCTGAAGCGCGGCGCGAGACTGCAGAGCGTCTTGACTGAGGACCGTGATGAACCCGTCGTAGGCAGCCAGCGGTTCGAGCCCACGCTCCCGCACCGTCGCGGCTAAAAACTCTCCGAGGCCCTCGAGCGACCGGTCCATCTGCTCGATGGCGGTACGCACACTGCCGTCGCCGCTGCCCGGGCCACCGCGCGACCCTTTGGCCGCGTACCCCAGGAAGAGCTCGTAGCTCCCTTCGATCGCGTTGATCCGCGCGCGCAGCGCCGATGTCGATGAGTCCGTCACACGCCTGTCCCAGCCCGAGCCGTGATCCGCCGTCCCCCGGCTAGCTCTTCGAGTCGATCTTCCATTTGCTGGGGTCAAAGTGCGACAGATAGTCGGAACGGCTCACCCAACCGAAGATCATCGACTTGGTGATCCACAGCTTGTCTGGCCGCACGGCAAAATAGATGTGCGTGATCGTCAGCGCCACGAACAGGATCGCCGCAAACCCGTGAATCGAGTACAAGACCCCCCAGTCGCCTTCACTGAAGAACGCGTCGTTGCGAGGGATGATGGGCGTGTCGATACGAAGCATCATCAGCAGGCCGGTAATCGACACAAGCAGCCCGAAGATCGACACTGCGAGGTGATACAGCTTGTGGTCAAGCGGGTACTTCCCGTGCTTGCCAACGTCGGCCGACTGACCCATCTGCCGCTTGGTCCGCTGGATCGCCTCCTTCAGGTCGGCCGGCAGGATCCAGATCGACCAGAAGTCCAGGAAGAACGAAGCGTGGACGATGTGGTAGAGGATGCACAGAATCAGAATCAGGCCGGCTATCCAGTGGATGTTGAGCCACGCGAACTCCAACCCGACGATCGGCAGGAACCCGGTGGCGAGCAACACCAGCATGGATGCTGCCATCACCCAGTGAAACATGCGGGCCGCGCCCGTGTGGCGCACAATCTTTTCCGGAATCCCTTCGGCCACCGCTCCGGACACGTCGCCGCCCTCGACAGCCAGCTTCGGCTTCCAGACCACCGAGTAGACCGCGTGGAAGAGCACGAACGCGATACCCGCCCAGAAGGAGATGGTCAGGAGTGACCAAGAGATGCGGATCAGAATCTCCTGCCCCCACGGATCGGTGCCTGTTTGAAACAGTTCCATATGCTCCCCCGTACGTCGATCAGCCAGCCACGGCCGCGCAAACGGCGCCGCCCCACCTTCAGCGGATGGGTACTAGGCGGGAAGAATACCGGGGTCGCCGGGAGGTTTCAACTGATTCTTGAAGGTAGGATGCGATGATGGTCTCAACGTCAAGGTGGACCAAATTCGAGCGAGCGGCGGTCGGCCTGGGAGTGGTGGGCATGGTTACCGCGCTTCTCGCCATCCGATCGGCCACCGTTCCCACCCTGGATCGGCTCTCGACGGACCATCCGCTCATGCTCTCGATCCAGGCCGGCGCCCCGGACATCGGCTACCAACCGGGGGATGCCCAGTTGGCCCACTGGGCGGCGGGCGCCTGGCAACGCGCGCTACAGGGACAGCTGGAGTTTCGCGCAGGACCGCCCGAGGACGCTCAGGTGACCATCGAGTGGACCAGCGGCGAGACCGGACGGTTCGGTGATATGCGGCCGGTGCTGGTGAACGGCCGGCGTGGCGCCGTGCTGCGGATCCACCCCAGAACGAGCGGCTTCGGTGCCGAAGTTGACCGGCGCGCGGCAGAGGATTCGGTCTTCAGGGCCACAGTTGTCTATCTCACCTGCCTCCACGAACTGGGCCACGCGCTAGGCCTGTCTCACTCAGACAATCAGCGTGACATCATGGTCGACTTCGACACCGTAGACCAAGCCTCGGTCTTCTTCGAACGCTATCGCCAGCGGCTGGACTCGCTCGACCAGATCGCGACACATTCGGGACTGTCGGCCAACGACGTGCGACGGATCCAGACCCTGTACGACGTCGGCAACTGATCGATCCGCCTGTTCCTCCCCCTGGCTCATAGGCCTGAGCATCAGGAATTGAACTTCTCACGCTATTAAACGTATGATTCAAATGATCGTTTCAATTTCATCGTTCCCTCCGTTTTCCGATGAGCTCCATGGCAACAGACACCAAGCACCGGATCCTCGACGCAGCCGAGCAACTGTTTGCCGACTACGGTTTTCCGGCCACTTCAATGCGCGACATCACGAACGAGGCCGACGTGAACCTGGCAGCCGTCAACTACCACTTCGGCTCCAAGGAGGCGCTGCTCATTGCCGTCGTCGAGCGGACGGCCGCCCCGATCAACCGGGACCGACTCGAGCGCCTGGACGAACTGGAGCGGAAAGCAGGCGGCAGTGCGGTCAGCGTCGAAGCTCTCGTTAGGGCGTTTCTCGCCCCGATGTTCGAGCGCTGGTCGCTGGGCAAGAGCGAACCGAAGATCCTGAAGCTGGTCGGCCGGATTCATGCCGAGGTCGACCAGGACCTGCGAGCCAAGTTCATCCGGCAGTTCGACGCCGTGTTCGCCCGGTACTCCACCGCCTTTCAGCGCAGCCTCCCCGAGGTGCCGGCGGGCGACGTGCACTGGCGCATGCTGTTCCTCGTCGGCTCGATGGCGCACACCATGACCTGGGCTGCCTCGATTATCGGCACTGACCCAAGGGCACGGCGGGAACCCGGCGAGATTCTCGAAGCGCTGGTCCGGTTCGCCGCCGACGGGATGAGCGCCCCCGCGCCGAAGCCGGTGGCGATGCCAGCTGGAGGGGCGCGATGACGCGGCCGCTCCTGGTGACCACGATGCTCGTGACGGTGGGCTGTGCCTCGGCCCCGCCGGTGGAGCCGCCCGCGCTCCAGGTGGAAACGCCGGCGGCCTGGACCACCGATGCCAGCACCAACGGCTTACCCAAACTCGACTGGTGGACCGACTTCGGCGATCCAGGTCTGGACGCCGTCATTGCCAGCGCGCTGAGCAACAACTACGACCTGCAGGCCGCCGCTGCCCGCCTCGACCAGGCGGCCGCGGACTCTCGTATCGCAGGCGCCGACCTGCTGCCAACGGCCCAGGTGGGCCTTAACGGCTCGAAGCGTAAGCAGAACTTCATCGGCTTTCCGATTCCGGGCGCCGAAGATCAGGTGCTGAGCACGATCTTCTCCAACTACGGCGTTTCGCTGGACGTCGCCTGGGAACCGGATCTGTGGGGACGGCTGCGAGCCGGCGCTCGCGCGGCTCTGGCGGATCTCCAGTCCCGGGCGGCCGACTTACGCGCCGCCCAGCTGTCGCTGGCCGGACAGACTACCAAGGCCTGGTTCACCATCGCCGAGGCCAGTCAACAGCTCCGGCTGGCGGAAGCCTCCGTCGACAGTTTCCGCACGTCGTCCGAACAGGTGCGCGACCGATTCGAACAAGGCCTCCGCCCCTCGCTCGATGTCCGACTGGCCCTCTCGAACCTGGCGAACGCTGAAGCCTTACGCGAACAGCGCCGTCAGCAACTCGACGCGGCGATCCGGCAGGTCGAGGTGTTGATGGGCCGCTATGCCAGCGGCGACCTCGATGCGCCCGAGAACCTCCCCGACGCGCCAGCCACCATTCCCGGAGGGCTTCCAGCCGACCTAGTATCGCGTCGCCCGGATCTCGTCGCCGCCGAGCGCCGCATCACCTCTGCCCGCCAGCGCTGGCAGGTCGCGCGTGGCGAGCTCTACCCGCGCATCTCGCTGACCAGTAACGCCGGTACGGCCACCAGCGCGCTGCAGGAGCTGATCAACGGCAACTTCGGGGTATGGAGCCTGCTTGGCAACATCGTGCAACCGCTGTTCCAGGGTGGCCGTCTTAGAGCCGGCGTCGATCGCGCCGAAGCGAGAACGGCAGAGGAACTTGCCGTCTACGCCAACACCGCGCTGCTGGCATTCTCCGAAGTCGAAACCGCACTCGCGGCCGAGGAGTTTCTGACCGGGCGCCAGCGATTCCTCGCCACCTCGGCCGAACAGTCGCGGGCAGCCGAGGCCCTAGCCGACGATCGGTATCGCACCGGTCTCGATGACTACATCACCGTCCTTGAATCGCAGCGGCTGGCCCTGCAGGCCGAAGGCGACCTGATCGCGGCGCGTCGTCAGCGCCTCGAAAACCGTGTTGATCTGTACCTGGCTCTGGGTGGGGGGTTCGACCAGGAGTCTGCCACCAGCACCGAACAGTAACGAAGCGAGCGTCAACCAATGTCACAAGTCTTCATTCGTCCCCTGAAGGTCCTTCTTCCGCTGGTCGTCCTGGCGGGCGCCGTTGGCGCCGCCTACGTGATGTACATCAACCGACCACCGGTCGAAACCCGCACTCCCGTGATCGAGCCGCCTAGCGTGCGAGTACAGCGCGTCGAGATGTCGTCTGTCGACCTGACCGTCAGCAGCCAGGGCACCGTCCAGCCGCGGACTAGCAGTCAGCTGGTTCCCGAGATCTCTGGCAGCGTCATCGAGGTCTCACCATCGTTCGCCGTCGGCGGCTTCTTCGAAGAAGGTGACGTGCTGCTCAAGATCGATCCCTACGACTATCAGCAGGCGGTCATCAGCGGACGGTCGCAGCTCGCACAAGCGAAGCTGCGTCTCGCCCAGGAGGAAGCGGAGGCAGAGGTCGCCCGCCGCGAATGGGAGGAGATCGGACGCGGCAACGCCACCGCCCTGACCCTTCGGCAGCCCCAGGTCGAGGACGCGCGCGCCGCCGTTGCCGCGGCGGAGGCAGCGCTCGAACGTGCCGAACGCGACCTCGAGCGGTCGGAAGTCAAGGCACCATACGCCGGACGCGTGCAGAGCAAGGATGTCGACGTCGGACAGTTCGTCAACAAAGGCAACACCGTCGGACGCATCTATGCCGTGGACTCCGCTGAGATCCGGCTCCCGCTGCCGGATGAGGAGCTGGCCTATGTCGACGTGCCGATGTCCTATCGGGGCAACCAGCAGCAGACCGGCCCCCGGGTCACGCTGGTGACCGACTTCGCCGGCCGCCGCCACACCTGGCAGGGTCGGATCGTCCGGACCGAGAGCGAGATCGATCCAGTCAGCCGCATGGTCCATGTGGTCGCGGAAGTCGCCGACCCGTATGGTGCCAGCGACGATCCATCACGGCCACCGCTGGCGGCAGGAATGTTTGTGGAGGCGGAAATCACTGGACGCCGAGTCGATAACGTGGTCGAACTGCCGTGGGCGGCGCTGAGAGGCCGGAACCAGGTGCTGGTGGTCGAAGACGGAGGCCGCCTCCGTTTCCGTGACGTCGAAGTGCTGCGCTCAACCACCGACAGTGTGCTAATTAGCAGCGGTCTCGCCGAGGGCGAAGTCGTGTGCATCTCGGCACTCGACACGGTCACCGACGGTATGGCCGTCCGCGTGCTCGGAGACAACGGGGACGCGATGGCGACCGCCGAGGGAACTCCCGCCACTCAACCCACACCCCCGGCCGCCGCCGCGCCGCCGGACGGCGCACCGTCACCGGCCGCTCCGGCGCAGGCACGGCGCGCCGCTGCAACGCCATCGGCACCCGAACCCCAAGCGGAGCGGCCGGCTCTAGCCGCCGCTCGCCAACCTCCCCCGGACCGTCTGGTACTCAACCCGTCGATGAGCCGTGAGGAGCAGATCGCAGCGATTCGCAACCAGATCTCGGCGCTACAGAACACCGAGGGTGACGCTGAAGCGGCAAGCCCACCAGCCACGGAGGTCTCGGAAGCGCCGCCGGCTCGGCGCGGGCCAAGACGGCTAGAACGTGCCGGACGGCCGGCTGGCCGGCGAGGGCCGACCGGTGAGCGGAGGACACCACCTACCGAGACACCCTCACCTCCAGCCGTACCCGCGGCACCTGAGCCGCCGGCGCCCGCGGCGGAACCACCGTCCCGGGCCCAAGCTCCGGCTGGTGCGCCCGCGCCGGATGTCTCGTCGACACCTCGTACCAGTCGACCTCGCGTCGCGGTGCTGCCATTCGCCAACCTCTCCCGAAATCCGGCCGACGACGCCATCACGGATGCGATCGACGGCGTGCTGCGCACGGCCTTCGACACGGTCGGCCTTGACATCGTCTCACTGGCGGCCAACAGCGAGGCAACGGCACTCGACGCTGCGGCTGGGCGCAACGCCAGATGGCTGATTGGTGGCGGTTTCCAACGGATCGGCAATCAGCTGCGCGTGACTGGCCGGTTACTGGCCGTCTCCGACGGCACGCTCCAGGACTCGATCAAGCTGGATGGCTCAGCGGATGACATCGAGTCGCTCACCGACAGCCTGGTGGCTCGGCTCCGGACCCAGCTCGACTTGGGCGACCCATCCGCGGCGGCGGACCCACCGACTGAGCGCGTGGCCAGGGATCGCCGCCCGCGCGTCGCAGTAGCGCAGTTCGCCAACCTCTCCAGGAATCCGGGCGACGCCAGGATTCAACAAGCAGTCACCGCGGCCGTAGCTGGTGGGCTCATCGAGCTCACGGCGGTGGTGATGGTGCCGCTCGACGACCAGACCGACGACGCGAAAGCGCTGCCCGCAGCCGCCTCCCGTCAGGCTCTGTGGTTGGTCGGCGGCGGCTTCCAGCAGGTGGCCGGTCAGCTGCGACTGACCGCACGCCTGCTCGACGTGGCCAGCGGCGCATTCCTCGAGACGGTCAAGGTCGACGGTCCGGTCGACCAGCTTCCCGAACTACTGCATGAGGTCGTCAGTACCTTGCGAGACGCCGTCGACACCCAGGCCACGCAGTTAGCCGACGCGGCCGCCCAGAGGCGCCCATGAACCGGGTCATCGACTGGTTCGCCCGCAACACCGTCGCCGCAAACCTGCTAATGGTGTTCGTCATCGTCAGCGGGGCGATCTCCGCCTTCACCGTCAAGCAGGAGGTGTTCCCGGAATTCTCGCTCGACATGATCACCATCGAGGTGCCGTATCTCGGAGCTGCGCCCGAAGAGGTCGAAGCAGCGGTCAACATCCGGATCGAAGAAGCGATCCAGGGGATCGACGGCATCAAGCGGATCCGCTCCAGTGCGTCCGAAGGCCAGGGCATGGTGATGATCGAGCTCGAGCTGGGTGCTGACGCGCGGAAGGTCGTTGACGACGTCAAGAGCAACGTTGACGCGATCGACACCTTCCCGGTGGAGACCGAGAAGCCGGTCGTCCGAGAGATGACATCCAGACAGCGGGTGATCGACGTCGCTGTCGTCGGCCCGACCGATGAACTCACTCTGAAGACGGTCGCCGAACGCGTCCGAGATGACCTTTCAGCGTTTCCGGACATCACCCAGGTCGATCTGGTCAACGCCCGGCCCTACGAGATCTCGATCGAGGTCTCCGAGGCCGCGCTGCGACGCCACGGCCTGTCGTTCGACCAGGTCGCCAACGCCGTACGCCGCTCTTCGCTTGATCTGCCCGGTGGATCAGTGCGCACCGAGGGGGGCGAGATTCTGCTTCGCACCATCGGCCAGGCCTACCGCGGAAATGAGTACGAGGATCTGGTTGTGTGGACGCACCCGGATGGGAGTCGACTCCATCTGGGCGAGGTGGCGACTGTCGTCGACGGCTTCGCCGAGACGGACCAGATGGCTCGATTCGATGTCGAGCCATCGGTCCTGGTGTCGGTCTTCCGCACTGGCGAACAGAGCGCGCTGAAAATCTCCCAGGTCGTCAAGGGCTACGTCGACGACTCCTCGGCCTGGCTGCCCGCGGGCATCTCGCTGACCACCTGGCAGGACCAAGCCCAGATCCTCGACGACCGCCTGACGCTGCTGCTCCGCAACGGTGCCACCGGGTTCGTTCTGGTGTTCCTGGTGCTGACCCTGTTCCTTGAACTGCGCCTCGCACTGTGGACGAGTCTCGGTATCCCAATATCGTTCTTTGGCGCCCTCTGGTTGATGCCGGGTCTCGAGGTGTCGATCAACGAGATCTCCCTGTTCGCCTTCATCCTGGTACTGGGCATCGTCGTGGACGACGCGATTATCGTTGGCGAGAACATCTACACGCATCAAGAACGTCACGGGGAGGGCCTGCGTGGCTCGATCGAAGGCGCACAGGAAATCGCGACGCCCGTGATCTTCGCCGTGCTGACCAGTGTCGCGGCCTTCGTGCCGCTGATGCTCGTGCCCGGAATGATGGGGAAGGTCTTTCGGGTCATCCCCCTAGTGGTGATTCCGTGTCTCCTGTTCTCACTGGTCGAATCGCTGCAGATTCTCCCGGCGCACCTGTCCAAAGTGCCAAAGAAGCCGAGTGCGCCGAGTCTCTGGAAGCGGTTCCAAGGGCTGTTCACCGGCGGACTCCGGTGGGTCATCCGCGAGGTGTATCGGCCGGCGCTGGACGTGGCGCTTCGTTGGCGCTACGCCACGGCAGCACTAGGTGCGGCCAGCCTGATCCTTACCATCGGCATGGTGCTCGGCGGGTGGGCAAGCTTCCACTTCTTCCCAAACATCGAAGCCGACTTCGTATCGGCCTCGATCACCATGCCGCAGGGAACACCGGCCTCTGGCACCTCCCGAGCGATCGCACGGCTCGAAGACGGCGCCAACCGGCTGCGCCAGGAGATGATCGCGCGCGACGGAGCCGACCCGTTCCGGCACGTGTACTCCTCGATTGGCGACCAACCGATGGCGGCGCAGGGAGGCAGTCCCTTCGGCGCGATCCTCGACCGCGCCTCGTCGAACCTGGGCGAGGTCACGGTCGAACTAGCCCGATCGGAAGACCGGTCGATGAACAGCGAGGCCATGGGCAACCGCTGGAGGGAACTCACCGGGCTGATTCCGGAGGCATCGGAGGTCAAGTTCACGACCACGGCGATGACCCCGGGTGACGACGTCGACGTACAGCTCACCGGAAGCGACATCGACGAGCTTCGCGCGGCGGCAGATATGGTACAGGAGTCGCTCGGGAGCTATGCTGGCGTCTTCGAGATCTCCGACTCGTTCCAGCGGGGCAAGCAGGAGATGAAGCTCGGGATCCGGCCCGCCGCCGAGACGCTCGGCCTGACGCTGCAGGACCTCGGGCGACAGGTGCGCCAGGCGTTCTACGGCGAAGAAGCCCAGCGGATCCAGCGTGGTCGGGACGATGTCCGGGTGATGGTGCGCTACCCCGAGAACGAGCGACGGTCGCTGGGCGACCTCGACAACATGCGGATTCGCACGCCGGACGGCGGCGAGGTACCGTTCCGGCAGGTGGCGATCGTTGAGCCGGGACGGGGCTTCGCGACCATCACGCGCGTGGACCGACAGCGGGCGATCAACGTCACAGCCGCCGTCGACGCAAGCGTCACCTCCGCGCAGACAGTCATCACCGACCTCGAGGCGAACATCTTACCGGACGTGCTCGCGGGGTTCCCCGGCGTCAGCTACTCGTTCGAAGGCGCGCAGGCGGAGCAGCGTGATGCGGTTGGCGGGCTCCAGCAGGGGTTCGGGTTGGCGCTACTGATGATCTTTGCGTTGCTCGCCATTCCGCTGCGGTCCTACGCACAGCCGCTCATCATCATGAGCGCGATCCCGTTCGGACTCGTCGGAGCTGTCTGGGGGCACATTCTCCTCGACCTTGACGTGACGATGATGTCGATGTTCGGATTGGTCGCACTGACCGGGGTGGTGGTCAACGACAGCCTGGTGATGGTCGACTCCATCAACCGTCGACGGGCTCGGCTCGGCGACCTGATCACGGCACTCAAGGAAGCGGGTGAAGGCCGTGTCCGACCGATTCTACTCACTTCGCTGACCACGTTCGTCGGGTTAATGCCGTTGATGTTCGAGGATAGTTTCGGGGCGCAGTTCCTCATCCCGATGGCAGTGTCACTCGCCTTCGGCGTGGTCTTCGCCACCTTCATCACGCTGATTCTGGTGCCCTCTTCCTATCTGATCCTGGACGACATCACCCAGGGAGTGCGGCGGCTATTTGGCGGTGAGCCTACGACCGAGCCGGCGCCATCGCCGGTCGAACCTCCGTTGACCAAGGAACCGGCACCCGCCAGAACCTAAGCCCGCCCAAAGGTGGCAGGCCCAGGCAGCGCCACAGGTGGGGACAGTTCCGCAGTTGCCCGGCGGAACTGTTTAGCAGTCCCACGGGAAGGACTGGGACTGCCCTTTGGGGCGAGGCCCCACGAAAGCACTAGTTCGCGTTGACGATCGACTCGACCAATTCTTCGGCCAGCGGGAGGCTGAAGCCACAAGAGGGATCGTTGATGCGACACTGCGCCAGCGTCAGGCCACACCCGCAGTTGCACATGTCCTCGTTCAGGCGCTGAAGCGCGGTTTCCCGCTGCTTCGCCGTCAGCCCGCTCAGATCGAGCCCCGGAATCTCAGTGGCGTGGGCCGCATCGACGAGACGGCCGAGATGGTCTTCGTCGACCAGATCGACCGTGATCCTCGTATCCAGGGCTGTGAGGAAACGGGTCTCCTGCTCGAAGATACCAGGGTTGATAAGGCCGACGTGAGTCTGGACGACCCGTCCGTCGGGGTCGACGACAAACGAGGTCGGCAGTGCCCTCACCCCGGGGAAGGCGCGGCGGAGCTCAGGCGTGGCCATGACTACCGGATAGTTGATCCCGTACTCCGTCGCGAAGTCCTCGACGATGGCCACGCCACCCTCATCGGTCGAGACCCCAATGACCAGCAGTTGGTCAGGGTAGCGGTCCTGCAACTTGATCAAGTCCGGAATCTCCGCCCGGCACGGGCCGCACCAAGTGGCCCAGAAATTGACGATGGTGACCTTACCCTTGAGGTCCTCGGTGGTGATGAGCCGACCATCGAGATCCTGCATCGTCAGCGAGGGCATGGTGACGGGATCGGCCACCAGCTGGATGGTCGGCGGTCGCGATGACTCATCAAAAACCGGCGCGGGCCCGCCGTCACCGCCACCTGTCTCGCTCACCGCACCGCCGCACGCGGCCAGCCCGATGGCCACGAGCGCGAGCCCGCCGAAGATTAGTCGCGTCCTCATTCGCTCTCCCTCACGTCGCACCCCGCATTGTAGTGGGCCCGGACCCGCAGCGCGAAGGCGCAAGTGGTCGAACCTCTGCGACGGCACCAGGCGATGTCTACAGGGCCGAGATCTGTCGGAACGATGGCGATTCGTGGACGGTCATCGAAGACGGAGAACCGATCCGCGAACAGAACACCACTCAGGCGTAGCCCATACCTGCCGCAATCAAGAGCGCCATCACGGCCACCGCGAATAGCTTGACGAGCAGCGGAGCAACGAACCGCACCCACTGCGGATACGGAATCCGGGCCAGCGCCAGCATTCCCATCAAAAGCGCGTTGGTGGGCACCACCATGTTGGTGAAGCCGTCACCGAACTGGTAGGCGAGCACGGCCGTCTGCCGGCTCACGCCGGTCAGATCGGCGATGGGCGCCATCAATGGCATCGTGACGTAGGCCTGTCCCGAGCCGGACGGAATGAACACGTTGCACAGGGCTTGCACAGCGAGCATGCCGACAGCGGCCACGCCACCCGGGGAGCCCTGAAGCGGGTTGGCGAGGGCGTTGATCACCGTGTCGATGACCTGCCCCTCGGTCAACACGACCTGGATCGTCCTGGCAAACCCGATAATCAGGGCCGTCGAGGTCAACTCGGCCGTACCTAACGCGAACGCGGACGCCACCCGGTTGGGTGTCAGTCTGGCCACGATCGCCACCAGCAGGGCCAGACCTAAGAAGACGGCCGTAAGCTCGGTCAGATACCACCCGTGCGAGACGACGCCGTAGACGAAGAGCAGCACTCCGGCGGAGAAGACGAGCACCACCAGGAGCCGGGCACGGGTCAACTCGACGTCGTCGGGCAACTCGAACCCCTGCGCATACGAGACGTCGCGCACCAGACTCTGCTCGGGATCGGCCTGCACCCGGCGCGCATAGCGCAGCAGGTGATGCACACCGACCACCAGGCATGCCGCCAGCGCTAGCCACCGTACCCCCTGACCCGAGGTCAGTTCCACGCCGGCGATACTCTGGGCGATCAGGACCGTGAAGGGATTGAACGCGGCGCAGCCGTACCCGACCGCGGCACCCACGTAGATGATGCCCAGCCCGACCACCGCGTCCATCCGCAGCGCCAGACACATGGTGACCAGGAGGGGCACGAACGGCATGTACTCTTCGGCCATGCCGACGGTCGATGAGCCGAACGCGAACAGCGTGACCATGCCTCCGATCAGCAACGTCGGCCTGTCTCCCAGACGCCGGATTGCGAGGCCAATGAGCGCGTCGACGGCACCGGTAGCTCGGAGCACGCCGAAGACGCCGCCCACAATCAGGACAAAGAAGATAATGTCGGCCGCCTCGGCCAACCCGGTGGGAATCGCAGTCAGGAAAGTGAAGGCTGGTAGCGGAGCCACCTCCACCGTGCGGTAAGTGCCTTCTATGACCTGTCGCCCGTCGCGCTCGAAGACCCCGGCCGGCAGCACGTAGGTTGCCAGCTGGGCAGCGACGATCAGACCAAAGATCAGGACCAGCGCATTCGGAAACCGTGAGATTTCGCGAGACCCCATGTGGTCTATGGTTGGGTGGGATCGTCCGAGACCCGGATCAGGAGCTTGCCAAAGTTCTCGCCGCGCAGGAGTCCTTGAAACGCGCCGATAGCATTCTCGATTCCGTCGACGATGTCTTCGCGATACTTGAGCTCGCCCGATCGGATCCAGCCGCCGACGTCGCGCAGGAAGTCGGCCTGACGATGCGCCCGGTCATACACGATGAACCCTCGGATCATCAGACGCCGAACGAGAATCATGCCCATCAGGCGGGGGACCTCATTCGGCCCCGGCGGCGGCTCGGTCATGTTGTAGTTAGCGATCCGCCCGCACACCGGCACCCGGGCGAAGTCATTCAGCAACGGCACGACCGCATCGAACACCTTACCCCCGACATTTTCGAAGTACACGTCGATGCCCTCGGGGCACGCCGCGTTGAGGTCTTGCGGGAAGGTCTCGCTGTAGTGGCTGACGCAGGCGTCGAAACCAAGCTCGCCGGTTACGTAATCGCACTTCTTCTGCGCCCCCGCCACCCCGACGACGCGACACCCTTTGATACGGGCGATCTGTCCGACGACCGCGCCGACCGCACCCGACGCAGCCGACACCACGACGTTGTCGCCTTCCTTCAGTTCCCCGACGTCGAGGAGCCCGACGTAGGCGGTCATGCCCGGCATACCCAAGACCCCCACAGCGGTGGAGATAGGAGCGAGACCCGGGTCGAGCGTCTGAACCCCCTTGCCGTCGGAGACCGAGTACTGCTGCCACCCGCCGAACGAAAGCACGATGTCTCCTTCGGAGAACTTGGGGTGTCGCGAGGTCACGACCTGCCCGACGGTCTGCGCCCCCATCACCTCACCCAGATCGACGCCCTTCGCGTAGGAGGGGCCCGGGTTCATCCGACCTCGCATGTAGGGATCGAGTGAGAGGTAGATGGTGCGGACGAGGATCTCTCCCCCACCAGGCTCTGGGACCGGGGTGTCCACAACCTTGAGGTCGGTCTCGACCGGGAAGCCGACCGGATGGGCGTTCAAGAGAATCTGGCGGTTGGTGGCTGACATCTGGACACGACTCCTTGGCTCACAATGGGCACCGCGATTGACTGCCTGGCCGCCGATTGTACTTGAGGCCTCGCGGTATGATCGCCACCGGCTTAAGGCAGCTTTCTTCCGCAGAACGGTTCTCGTCGCGGCCGGCGACGGGAAACTAGGCACCCCATCGAGCGACGCCTACGTTGCGTTCTCGTTACCGGATTAAACCGCCGGTGGACCGACGTCGTCTATTCCTTCGGGACCGCCCGACCTATACTGGGTTGAGGCGACCTGCCAGCGCCGCACCCCTACAAGAAGGTCCTCATGTCTACTTCTTTCCGCGTCTCGATCATGTTGTTAGTTCTACACCTTGGAACCGGTCTCGCCGGCGCCCAACAGGACGAACTGGAACGGCTCGAGTCCGCTACCACCGTCTTCTTGGAGATCATGGATGCTCCAGACAACTCCGTACCTCGCACCATCCTCGAGCGCGCCGAAGCGATAGCCATCATCCCGAATACCGTGAAAGCCGGCTTCATCTTCGGCGGTCATCGTGGCAAGGGCGTGATCAGTGCCCGTACCCCCGATGGAAGCTGGTCGCAACCGGCATTCCTGACCCTGACCGGCGGAAGCTTCGGTCTCCAGATTGGCGGGCAGTCCGTAGATCTGGTACTCGTGATCATGAACCGTCTGGGACTGGAGAAACTGCTCCAGAACGAGTTCAAGTTCGGTGGAGATGCGTCGGCCGTGGTCGGTCCGATCGGCCGGGACGCTGAGGCAACGACCGACCTACATCTCCGGGCCGAGATCCTGAGCTACTCGCGGACCCGCGGCCTGTTCGCCGGCATTACGTTGAAGGGGTCGACGATCACGGCCGACCGGAACGCGAACGAGCGTTTCTACGGGTATCCGTACGGTTCTGGACAGCTCGTGCTGGAAGAGGAGCCGGCGATCCCGCATAGCGCCGACGCCGTCAGCACCTGGCAGACGTTGCTGTCCGAAGAGGCTCCGAAAACCACGAATGGGGAGCAGTAATTACTTCGACCGTTCTTCCGCTTTCTCGATCTTGGCCCAAGTGTCGCGCAAGGTGACGGTGCGGTTCACGACGAGCCGGTCGGCACTCGTGTCAGTATCCACACAGAAGTACCCCTGACGCTCGAACTGCACCCGATGCCCGGGCTGTGCTCGGGCGAAGCTCGGCTCCACCCGGCATCCGGCCAAGGTCTCAAGTGACTCGGGGTTCAGTGCGTCTTTGTAACTGCCTCCCTCATCCACATCCTCGGGATTAATCTTCGAGAACAGGTGGTCGTAGAGCCTCACCTCGGCCTCCACTGCATGAGATGCCGACACCCAGTGAATCGTGCCACGCACCTTGCGACCGTCAGGCGCGTACCCACCTCGGGTCTCAGGGTCGTACGTGCACCGAAGCTCGACCACCTCTCCCGTCTCCGGGTCCTTGATGACCTCGCGGCAGGTGATGAAGTAGGCGTAGCGCAGTCGCACCTCTCGCTCCGGGGCCAACCGGAAGTACTTTTTCGGCGGGTCCTCACGAAAGTCAGTGCGTTCGACATACAGCTCGCGTGAGAACGGCAGAGGCCGAGTGCCAGCCGACTCATCCTCTGGGTTGTTGACCGCCTCGACCTCTTCGACCTGTCCTTCCGGGTAGTTCTCGATCACCACCTTCAGAGGCCTGAGCACGCCCATCACACGAGGCGCACGCTGGTTGAGATCCTGCCGCACCGCATCCTGCAGCTGCGCGATGGACACGATGCTGTTCGCCTTGGCGATACCGATCCGGTCGCAAAAGTCTCGGATCGCCTCCGGCGTGTAACCGCGGCGGCGGAATCCTACCAGCGTCGGCATCCGTGGATCGTCCCAGCCCGACACATGCCCCTCCCCGACCAGCTCTAGGAGCTTGCGTTTGCTCAAGACCGTGTAGCTGAGGTTCAGCCGCGCGAACTCGATCTGGCGAGGACGAGACGGCGCGTCGACGTGTTCAAGAAACCAGTCGTAGAGCGGTCGGTGATCCTCGAATTCGAGTGTGCAAAGCGAGTGGGTAATGTCCTCCAACGCATCAGATAGGGGATGGGTGAAGTCGTACATCGGGTAGATGCACCAGTCGTCGCCGCTCCGGTAGTGCGGCACCCGGCGGATCCGATAAATCGCCGGGTCGCGGAGGTTCATGTTCGGCGATGCCATGTCGATCTTCGCCCGCAGGGTGCGCGAGCCGTCTTCGAACTCGCCCGCCCGCATGCGTGTGAACAGGTCGAGGTTCTCCTCGATCGACCGATTGCGGTAGGGGCTGTCCCGTCCTGGCTCGTTCCAGAGTCCCCGATACTCGCTGACCTCCTTGCCGCGAAGGTCACACACATATGCCTTCCCCTCGCGGATGAGCTGCAGCGCGTACTCGTGCAGCTGCTCAAAGTAGTCCGAAGCGTAGTAGAACCGATCGCTCCAGTCGAAGCCTAGCCATCTCACGTCCTCTTCGATGGCGCGGGCATACTCCTCGCTCTCGGTGGTCGGGTTCGTATCGTCCATCCGGAGGTTGCAGAACCCACCATGTTCGACCGCCAGGCCGAAGTTGAGGCAGATCGATTTGGCGTGACCGATGTGCAGGTAGCCGTTCGGCTCTGGAGGGAACCGGGTTTGCACGCGGCCGTCGTGCTTCCCGCTCTGCTGGTCCTCGACGACGATCTGCCGGATGAAGTCCAGCCCGCTGGCGGACGGCGCCTCAGAAGATTCGGTCTCAGGTGTTCTCTCGTTGCTCATGAATCGTACCTAGGACTCGGTCGCGCTCGTCTGGGTGAGCGCCCGGTCGATCCGCCGGAGACAAGCTTCCCGCCCCAGGATGGCTAGTCCCTCGAAGAGCCCGAAACCGACCGCCTTGCCGGTGACCGCCACCCGCACCGCGTGGATGATCTGACCGATCTTGATGCCCTCGGCCTCGACGAACGCGTGGAGCGCCTGCTCCAGATCGGCTGCGCCAAATGTCGGCAGCTCACGAAGACGATCCCGAAACCGTTCCAACCGCGGCACCGCTCCCTCTTTGCCTAGCCGTTTGGCGACCGCCTTCTGGTCGTATTCAAAGGTGTCATCGTCCAGGAAGAACTCCGGATAGTCCAGGATGTCACCGGCAACCTTCAGGCGGTCGCCAGCCGCCGCCACTACGCTTCGCGTTCGGGCACGCGCGGTATCGCAGACCGGGGTGGAGACCAAGCCCGCCTGTTCGAGAAACGGCAGCACCCGATCGACCCGCTGATCCACGCCGAGCGCCTGCATCCGCCGTTCCTGAAACGCCAGCAGCTTCTGCGGGTCGAAACTCGCCTCGGCCCGATTCACCCGCTCCAGCGTGAAGGACCGCACCATCTCGTCGCGCGTGAAGGTCTCGGTGTGGTCATCGAGCGACCAGCCCAGGAGGAGCAAGTAGTTGACCAGCGTCTCTGGGTCGTACCCTACTTGGCGGTAGAAATCGACGACGACCGGACTAAAGGTCTCGGGACGAACGTCGAGCCCGAGAGCGGTCGCGATCGCCGCGCCCTGCTCATGGAGCCTCTTAAACTCGTGATGTTGGAGATACTTGTCGAGCTTCCGCTTACTGAGCTTCTCCTTGCTTCCTGGCGCGGCAACGTAGGGCAGATGTGCGAACCGGGGCGGGGTGTAGCCCAGCGCCTCGGTGATAAAGATCTGCCGGGGAGTGTTCGACAGATGCTCGACGGCTCGGATGACGTGGGTAATATCGAAGTCGTGGTCGTCGACGGAGCTGGCCAAGTGATACAGCGGTGAACCGTCGGCCCGCTGCACGACATGGTCCTGCTCCAGGGCCCACTCGAACTCTACCGACCCCCGGACCAGATCATCGAACTGGCAGACGCCGTCGCGCGGCATCTTCAGCCGGACGACCGCGCGGCGCCCCTCGGCCTCGAATGCGGCAGCCTGCACGTCGGTCCCGGCCATCCAGCGCCGGCTGTAGAGAAAGCGACGCTTTTCCTGTTGCGCCTGCTCCCGCTCAGCCTGCACCTCCTCCGCCGTAGCGTAGTCACGATACGCGGCACCTGTCTCGAGTAACCGCGCCACCGCCTGCTGGTAACGCTCGCCTCGGCGCGACTGGTAGTAGGGCGCATGGGGTCCATCGACCTCCGGGCCTTCGTCCCACTGAAGCCCGAGCCAGCGGAACCCGTCGAGGATCGGCTGCAGCGCCTCGGCGACATTGCGATCGGCATCGGTATCGTCGATACGGAGCAGGAACTGGCCTCCATGGTGGCGAGCGAACAACCAGTTAAACAGCGCCGTGCGAACGCCGCCGATATGGAGATAACCCGTGGGACTGGGGGCGAAGCGAGTGCGGACCGACATCTCCCAACGATTATAATGACCGCTCAACGGCCCTGGCGGCGGCAACCCAAAAACTGAGGAGATCGTGTGATGCGCTGGCTGCTAACGACCGCCCTACTCGGTACCCTGCTCCAGGCACCACCCGGCGCGGGCCTGCACAATCGGATGATGGACATCGAGGGCGTCGGTGAAGTCACCTACGGCTTCTGGGTACCGCGTGACTACGACGAGTCGGCGGAGGTGCCGCTGATCCTGGCGCTCCACCCGGGCGGCTCCCCAGGTCCCGGCTACGGCATGCAGTTCCTCCGCAGCATGGCAGCGCCCGGTCTCCAGGACTGGGGCGCCATCATCGTGGCTCCCGACGTACCCGACCAACGCTGGACGAACGAGAACAGCGAGAAGGGTGTAATGGCCGTGCTCGACTGGGTACTCGCGAACTACGCGGTCGACCGGAAACAGATCTTGGTGACGGGGTTCAGCATGGGCGGAGCCGGCACCTGGTACATGGCCAGCCGACACCCGGACCTCTTCACGGCGGCCATTCCGATGGCGGCGCGAGCGAACAGCGACGCGGCCGAGCAGGTCGGCGACATGCCGGTGTTCATCATTCACGCTCGCGACGACGAGGTTGTGCCGTTCGAACCGGCAGCACAGCTGGCTGAGGAGATGGGGACGCGGAATCAGACGGTGGAGTTCCTGCCGCTCGATGGCGTGGGCCACTTCCGCATGAGCCCCGGTCCGCTCACCCGGGGCGGAGAGTGGGTTAAGGCCCAGTGGGCCGAGCGCTGAGCTACTGCCCGTCTCGAGCGAAGTCACGCTCTCCGGTGAAGACCTCGCTCGACTAGATGACGTCAGCGCGCTTACACCCGAGTGCCCAAGCCGTTGCAGCAGGCCGACCGCGCCCCTGAAACCATTCGCGACTGGGAATCGTTCACCAAGCGTTAGCCACCTCCCGCCGGCGCGGGCTCTCCGCTGCCCTCCCCGTCTCGGCGCCTGGATACGATCGAATCTTCTCTTGCGATCCGACGTAGCACCGGAGAGAACATACCGTAACGACCACGGTGGCTTCGCCCCTTCCAAGCCCCGAGGTAGAGTGGAACAAGCAACCAGCGGTCGCGGGTCGAGATCGACTCGGGACATTTTCGAGGAGCACTCATGGATGACAAATTTCGCGTGGTCGACGTGAACAAGCTCAGGGTGCCGAAGATCCCCTGGCGCGTGATGGTCGGCGGCGTCCTGGCCCTGGTGGGCTTCGCGGCGGTGGCCGGCGCGCTGTATCAGGTGCAGCCCGAGGAGGTAGGCGTCGTGCTGCGGTTTGGCCGCTACGTTCGGACCAGCGATCCCGGCCTGCACGCCAAGATTCCGTTCGTGGAGGAGGTCTTGCGGGTGCCGGTCCAGCGGCAACTGAAGCACGAGTTCGGCTTCCGGACGATGGACGCCGGGGTGCGCACCGAATATGCAGCCCAGGAGCGGCAACTCGCCGACGAGTCGGTCATGCTGACCGGCGACCTCAACGTTGCCGTCGTCGAGTGGATCGTGCAATACCGTGTGGCCGATCCCTACAAGTTTCTGTTCCAGGTACGGAATCTCGACGACACCTTCCGGGCGATGAATGAAGCGGTCATGCGCGAGACCGTCGGTGACCGCACCGTCACGGAAGTGGTCACGGTCGGACGCCAGGAGATCGAAGGCTCGGTCGAAGAACGTCTTCAGACGATGGCGGATCAGTATCAGATGGGCATCACTATCGACCAGGTAGTCCTCCAGGACGTAAACCCGCCCGACCCGGTCAAGCCGTCGTGGGACGAGGTCAGCCAGGCGCAACAGCAGCGCGACCGCCTGATCAACGAGGCGCTGGCCGAGTACAACTCTGTCATCCCACGAGCCCGCGGAGAGGCTGAGCAGACCGTACTGCAAGCAGACGGTTACGCCGTGGACCGGGTCAACCGGGCCGAGGGCGAGGCCACCCGGTTCTCGGCGATCGAAGCCGCCTACCGGCAGGCGCCGGACGTGACCCGGCGCCGGCTATATCTCGAGACGATGCAACGGATCTTGCCCTCGGTCGGACGCAAGGTGTTCGTCGCCGAGGGGGCCACCGGGGTACTGCCGTTGCTCTCCCTGGACGGAGGCGCCCGCGCCGCGGTGGCTCCGCTCACCGGTGTCTCGCCGCAGGCAGCAGGAGGTGACCAATGAATCGCAGTCAACCATTCGTCGTCGTTGTGCTCCTCATCGGGCTGTTTCTGATCGGGAGCTCCGTCTATACGGTGAGCGAAGTCAATCAGGCCATCATCACTCAGTTCGGAGAACCGGTCGGCGAGCCGGTCATCGAGCCCGGGCTACACTTCAAGCTACCGTTCATCCAACGTGCGAACATGTTCGAGAAGCGGTTCCTTGAGTGGGACGGATTCCCGAACCAGGTCCCGACACGGGACCGCCGCTTCATCTGGGTGGATACCTACGCCCGCTGGCGGATCACCGACCCGCTGCTGTTCTTCCAGCGTCTCCGGGACGAGCGCGGAGCACAGTCGCGGCTGGACGACATCCTTGATGGCGAAACCCGAAACGCGGTCGCCAGGCACGACCTGATCGAGATCGTCCGTAGCACCAATCGGGAGCCGGTAAACACCAGCACAACCGGAAACGAGGAGGCCGAGGTGCTGGATGCGATCGCCACCGGACGTCAGCAGATTACCGAGGAGATCCTCGAGGCCGCCGGCTCCGCCGTGGCCGAGTTGGGCATCGAGCTGCTGGATCTGCAGTTCAAGCGGATCAACTACATCGCCGACGTGCAACAGGACGTGTTCGCCCGGATGATCGCCGAACGCCAGCGGATCGCCGAGGAGTTCCGGTCGGAGGGCCGCGGCGAGTCAGCCCGCATCCAGGGTGAGCGGGAGCGCGACCTCGCCCAGATTCAGTCCGCGGCATTCCGGACCGCCGAGGAGATCCGGGGAACCGCAGACGCCGAAGCCACGCGGGTTTATGCCGAGGCCTACGGCAGCGACGCCGGCTTCTACGCGTTCACCAAGTCGCTCGAGACCTACGAGCGCACTATGGATCCGGACACGTTCTTCATCCTGGGCACTAACAGCGAGCTGCTGCGGTTCCTGGAGAACCCGAGATAGCTGGAAACCCGCCTTCGCTCACTGCGCCTTCGGGCGCGGTGAGCTTTGGCGGGTTGCATCCGTCTCGCCAAGACCGGACCATAGCGTCATGCTCGAACTGGTACTGGTCGTGGGACTCGTCGTAATCACCTCGGGTGCCTGCTCGTTGTTCGAGGCGGTGCTCTACTCGGTCCCCCTGTCGCAAATCGATATCCTGGAACGGGAGGGCCGACCGAGTGGCGCGGTCCTGCGACGCCTCCGCTCTCACGTGGACCGGCCCATCGCGGCCATCCTTTCGTTGAACACGGTCGCGAACACCGGCGGCGCCGCGCTGGCCGGGGCGATCGCGGCACGGGTGCTTGATTCGGTCGCGATCGGCTACTTCTCGGCATTCTTTACGCTGGTCATTCTGTTGTTCTCGGAGATCGTGCCGAAAACCACCGGCGTGGTCTATGCGCGCCAGCTCGCCGGCCCCATCGCGCGTCCGCTCGCTGGACTGGTGATGCTGTTCGGGCCGATCATCTGGCTAAGCCGAGGCCTCACTCGCCTGATAGCCTCGGGGCATGAGGCCGAACGCGTCTCGGATGAAGAGCTGCTTCTGATGGTGCGGCAGGGCCTCCGTTCAGGCGACCTGCAACCGCACGAGGCAGAGGTGATCAGCAACGTCCTCGCACTGGAAGTACGCACCGCCGGCGAGATCATGACCCCCAGGCCGGTGCTCTTCACCCTACCGGTCGCCACGCGGCTAGCGGAAGCCGCAGGTGACGAGGGACTCCTGTCCCACAGCCGGATCCCAATCTGGGACGAGGAGCCGGACGACATCGTCGGCCTCATCCATCGACGCGACATTCTCCGAGCCGCCGCCAAGGACGAGTTCGACACGCCACTCGAGCAGCTCCTGCGGCCCGTCCACTTCGTGGTCGAAAGCGCCAAGCTCGATCAGCTCCTGCGGACGTTCCTTGAGCAGCGTCAGCACCTGATGGTAGTCACCGACGAATATGGTTCAATCAGCGGGCTCGTGACCCTGGAGGACGTCCTCGAGGAAATCCTCGGCCACGAGATTGTGGACGAGTTCGACCAGATCGCCGACCTTCGGGCATTCGCCCGGCAGCAACGAGGCATCCGTCCGAGCTAGGACCTGAATCTCCTTGAAGCTGACTCGGAAAAACAGGGTGCAGCGGCAGGCGCTCTGGGCCATTGCACGGCTGACCTGGAGTGTGCCTCCCAGGTGACAGTCCGTTCCCATTGAGGGGACAACTGGTGGTCTCCTACGGCCCTTGAAGGTTACCGTCCCCCTAGCCATTGAGGTCTGGCCGCCGCCACCTGCGACTCTGAGGGTGGAACGGCGTTTGCTCTACAACGGGTAGCCCACTGTCGCGCCTGCGGGAGGACGCTCGGTGCCTGTTTCGAAACGCAGTTCGGTGTGGGTCTCGCTGGTCGGGGCCCTTGCGCTACTCGTGTTGCCGGTCTCAGTCGACGCACAGCACCGCCGACGGGATCCAGGGCCTTCGACGTCTCGCGCCGTCCCTCGGTCACCCGGACAGGCAGGCCGTCCGACCGGTGGTCGCAGCGGCCGACGCAGCGTCGGCTGGTATGGGCCACGTTATGGCTACTACGGCCCATCCTGGCGCGGTTACTACAGCCACCCCTGGGGCTACTACCCGTACTGGGGGCAGCTGCCGTACTACGGTTTCTACGAGGAGCGCGGCTCGCTTCGCATCGACGTGGAGCCGGAGGAAACCGAGGTGTATGTCGACGGCTACTATGCCGGAGTGGTCGACAGCTACGACGGCTTCTTCCAGCGGCTGCACCTGCCGCCGGGTGAGCACGACATCGAGCTGAGGCTCGAAGGCTACCGCAGCATCCAGGAACAGATCTACCTGCCGATCGGCACGACCTATCGCATCACGCAAGACATGGAGCCCCTGGGCCCCGGCGAGACGACGCCGCCTCCACCAGAGCCGCCCGACCCACTGGACCCACAGGACACTCTCGCTCCACCGCCGGACCGCGCGCCGATGCCGCCGCCGAGGGGAGCGCCGCCCGGAGGGAGGCTGCCAGCCCGAGAGACTGCGGCCACGGGCCTGGGTACGCTGATCATCCGGGTGCAACCGGATGATGCGCTGATCCTCGTCGACGGAGAGGAATGGCGCACGCCGAGGAGCGCCCGACTGGAGCTCGACCTACCGGCCGGCCCGCACCAGTTAGAGATCCAGCGCGAGGGCCATGAAGGCTATGTCACGACGGTCCAGCTGTTGGACAACGAAGTTACGAATGTCAACATCAGCCTGCCGCGGCTGGGAGACATTCGGTGAGGCAGGGTTGCAACGTTATGGCCGGAGGGGTCTTGGTGGCGACGCTTCTCATGGCGCGCGATTCGGCAGCTTCGATGGTCGTTTCTGTAAGAGCTCATACCGGCGCGGCGGATTCTGACGCTTCGGCCACGGTCGCGGGTTCGATCACGGCCTAAGTCTTGGTGGCTACCACGAGAAGTTCTTCGTGGCCGGACCGCATATCGGCGTCTTGTTACGGGGCACCGGTTACCGAGTGGTACGCGGCAAGAACGACCTGTGCCGCAGTCTCTCTGGTACTAGCTTCAACCTCGGTCGTCGCGTGGACCGCTAGGTTTTCAGATTAACAACCCCTTTCCAAACAGTCAGTTACAAGACGCCCTGGTGGCGCTCCGCCGCCACCGACTGACAGAATTGTCGGCCTCCTGCCGATCTGATAGTGTCCCGGGGACACATCTACCTCCCAGAGGAACACCATGATTACACCTCTTGCACGACCGCTGCTGGCAACGCTCGCGCTCTCGCTGTTCGTCATACCCGCACACTCCGCCGAAGACCTACCGACAGCGGCTCCCGAGGCGGTGGGCCTGTCCGAGACGCGCCTCAACCGCTTAACCGAGGCGATGCAGACATATGTGGACGATGGTGCCCTGGCCGGATCCGTGGTCATCGTAGCGCGCAAGGGCCGGGTGGCCTACCACCACGCGTTCGGGCAGCGAGACCTCGAGTCGGGAGCACCGATGCACACCGACGCCATCTTCCGGATCGCGTCGCAGACCAAGGCTCTCGTCAGCACGGGCGTCATGCTGCTGCAAGAAGACGGCAAGCTGCTGATCTCCGACCCGGTTGGCCGTTATCTACCTGCGTTCGAGCGCACCACCGTCGCTCAGCGGCGCGACACCGGCGGATATGACGTGGTCGAAGCACGGGGACCGATCACGATTCGGCAACTGCTGACCCACACTTCGGGCGTGAGCTACGGCAACGGACCGGCGAGCGACCAGTGGGAGGAGGCCGGCATCCAGGGATGGTACTTTGCCGACCGAGACGAGCCCGTGAGAGCGACCATCGATCGGCTGGCCGCGCTACCCTTTGACGCCCACCCTGGCGAAGCCTGGGTGTACGGCTACAACACCGACATCCTCGGGGCGCTGATCGAGGCAGTGAGCGGTATGCCGCTGGACGAGTTCCTCCAGACACGCATCTTCGACCCTCTGGGCATGGAGGATACCCACTTCTATCTGCCCGAGGCGAAGCGGAGCCGGCTGGCGACCGTGTATTCGGCAACCCCGAACGGCCTGGAACGGGCTCCCGATCCGGGACACATGGTAGGGCAAGGGGCCTATGTGGACGGGCCGCGTACCAGCTTCTCTGGCGGCGCGGGTTTGCTCTCGACCGCCACCGACTACACCCGCTTCCTACAAATGATGCTCAACGGAGGTGAGTTCGAGGGCGCACGCCTGCTCAGCCGCAAGACCGTCGAGTTGATGACGACGAACCACCTGACTCCCGAGCAGACCTTCCGAGTCGGCCAGGGCTTCGGGTTGGGTTTCTCGGTGGTCGAGAACGTAGGGGCCAGAGGAGCGCCTGGCTCAGAGGGGGAGTACGGGTGGGGCGGCGCCTATCACTCGACCTACTGGGTCGACCCGACCGAGGAACTGGTCGTGGTCTATCTGACCCAGCTCAGGCCCGCCCGCAGCCTCGACGACCACGGGAAGCTCCGCGCCCTGATCTATCAGGCCATCGAGGACTAGCCGACGGCCCTGCACGCCAGCGAGGAACTGCATGGCCACAGTCACAGCGTCATTGAAGCAGGGAACCCGGGTAGACATCCGGTCCAGGCAGTTCCTCTGGCGGAGCGACGAGCCGCCGGGCGCCGGCGCCGACAGCGGACCGACCCCCTACGAGTTTCTGCTGGGGAGCCTGGCGGCCTGCACTGCGATGACGCTGCGGCTGTATGCAGACCACAAGAGCATTCCGCTCGGTGGAGTCGACGTGGAGCTGGAGTTCGAGCGCGTTCATGCCGACGACTGCGTCGACTGCGACCAACGTGCGGACGGGCTTATAGAGCGGGTGCGAAGCCACGTCACGATTCGCGGAGACCTGACCGCTGCCCAGCGGGCGCGCCTGACTCAGATCGCCAAGCGGTGCCCGGTGCACAAGAGCCTCGACAACGGCGTTCACATCGTGGATGGCATCGACTTCCCCGACGTTCCCACCGAGTAATCAGCCTCGGGGTCCTGGGGAGGCGTCTGCCTGGCAAGGCGCGAGGAGAGAGCAGGCGGAACCCCTATTAGGCTTCCATCTCGAAGCGGATCTCGCGTCGCTCAGCGGTGGCCCGGAGGTCGGCCATCGACGCCGGGTTGCCGCAAGTGAGCAGCACCGTCTTGGCTGAGGGGTGACGCTCGCGGAGCGCGTCCACGTTCAGGTGTCGCGGCAACACTGGGTGCACCAAGCGCGCGAGCGCCAAGTTCGCCGCCACGACCGACACATCACTCTTGGCGCGGGTCAGCTTCTCCTCCTCGGCGGTCGGGAGGCCAAACAACAACCGGACTACGTTGTTCGCCCTGCCCTGCCCAATGTGCGGATCCACTTCGGCTTCCTGCGCCGGGCGGCTGATGGTCGGGAGATAGAGGAAGTCGAAACGCCCCGCCGCCTCGATCTCAGAAAACAAGCACTGAAAGGCGAGCTCCTTCACACTGCGATGCGTGTGCACCAAAGTGTAGCGACATGTGTCGTCAGCCCGCCCCTCGGTATGGAGCTGCTTGACCATCGCTGCGAAGGGCGCCACGCCCGTACCCGTGCCGACGAGCAGGACACTCTCGGCGTCGCCCACCCGGTCGCTCAGAGTGAAGCTACCGGCGATGCGATCGGCATACTTCACCTCGCAACCGCTCTCGGGCCCCACCTTGAACAGCGCTTCGCCCAACCGGCCAGATAGTCCGTGCGACCCCTGTTCGAGGGCGACGAGGAATTCGAGCCACCCGTGCTCTTGGGTTTCGGCTGGCGCCGACGCGACCGAGTAGGCGTGGGTCACCGAACCGAGTTGCTGCCGTCCCCAGGGGTCGAGGTCCGGCTCGTACTGCGGCTTCCCGTTCTGACCGACGCCGGTCTTCCGTGTCAGTTTGCAGTCGTCTCGCCGGAGCACGATGTGCTGGCCAGCCTGGTAGGAGGGAAACGGTACACCCTCCTCCGGCATGAGCCGAAAACGCATGAGCGTCTCCGAGAGCAGCTCCTTGTCGACGACTGTGCCCGTTCTTCGGTGAGCCATCCTGCCTCCACGATGGTCGAGGGCGCACCATACCGGTTCTCGCGAGACACCGGCGTGCCGCCCGTTGCAGGGTTCGTCCAGACCTAGAGAGGTAGGCGCAGAGCTACGAACGAGGCGGGAAACCGCTCACCGCCACGGCCACCACGGCCGCCAGAACGGCCGCCGGTCGGCGCCACGATGTACTGCACACCGTCGTGCATGTAGGTCATCACGGCGGTATTGGTCGGCGCCGGTAGATCGATAGTGCCGATTCGCTCGCCCGTCTGTTTGTCGTGCGCGTGCATCCTAGCGCCACCGCCGCGTCCCTCTCCGTAGATCAGCAACGACTTCGTCACCACCTGTGTCGGGTGCGACGGCGAGCCGGTGTTGCCAATATCGATCCCCTCGAGCAACGAATGGCTCTTGATCCGATCCGGAGTCTCGCCGTTCGGGATCCACCACAGATGCTCACCCGTGTTTAGGTCGATCGCGGTGATCCGAGCGTAGGGTGGCTTCCACAGCGGCAGCCCCTGGGGTCCGCGGACACCGCCCGGACCGGCCACCCAATCCATCACGGTCTGGCCGATCGGGTTCTCCTTGTCCTGGTCGGCGTTGATCCCCGGCACCAGCATTGGCGCCGAGCAGGCCTTGGTCGAGCCGACATACAGAATGCCGGTCTCCGGGTCGACCGCAGCGCCGCCCATGATGTTAGTCCCTCCGTTCGAACCGGGACAGTGGATCGCGGCCCGCTTACCAAAGTCGTTCCCGCGGTGCAGTGGCGGCGTGAAGAGCGGCCCGTACTCGTACTGCTCGAGAATCTCCGTCGCTTCCGCGCGCAACTCCGGTGTGAAGTCGATCAACTCGTCGACCGTTACATTCTGGAGCTCATAGGCCGCCGGCTTGGTCGGATGCGGCTGGGTCGGCGAATACCACTCGCCCGGCACGTGTCCCCTGGGGGCCGGACGCTCCTCGATCGGCCACACTGGCTCGCCGGTCGCCCGGTTGAGCACATACGCATAAGACTGCTTGGTAGTCTGCACCAGCGCCGGGATGCGCTGCCCGTCGACGGTAATGTCAATCAGGTTCGGCGCCGTCGGGTTGTCGTAATTCCAGATGTCGTGATGCACGGTCTGGAAGTGCCAGCGCCGCTCCCCGGTCTTGGCATCCAACGCCAGGATGGTGGTTGCAAACAGATTGTCGCCCGGATGGAAGCCGCCCCAGAAGTCGTTCGTCGGGGGATCGGTCGCAATGTAGACGAGCCCCAGCTCCTCGTCGGCCGACATCGGCGCCCACGCAGACACGTTACCGGTGTAGGACCAGGCGTCGCTTTCCCAGGTGTCAAACCCGAACTCACTCTCCGACTGCGGGATGACGTTGAACTTCCACAGAAAGTCACCG
>Ga0310344_10000504_pt1 | contig 30763 bp, 24 predicted proteins | sample HC15DNA20200_MG_FD_203801 | JGI IMG/M metagenome (GOLD analysis project Ga0310344, IMG submission 203801) | Marine microbial communities from station ALOHA, North Pacific Subtropical Gyre - HC15-DNA-20-200_MG | ecosystem: Environmental > Aquatic > Marine > Oceanic | place: Pacific Ocean: North...
AGCTTCCTCCGCCTGTTCCGGGGACTCCTCCGGCGCTACCACCGCAGCTTCCTCCGCCTGTTCCGGGGACTCCTCCGGCGCTACCACCGCAGCTTCCTCCGCCTGTTCCGGGGACTCCTCCGGCGCTTCAGGTTCTTCTACATCCCCAATCGGAGAACCGGCCCTGCGCACACGCGCTGCAACAACGAATTCTTCATCGTCCTGCTGCCGGATAGGGTTTGGATTAATCGAAGGGCCAAAAAAACTCTGCTGGACAATAGAAAAGTACCCACTATGACCAGACACCTCACCCGTTCGCAGTAACGGCTCGAACGTCAGTTCAGGATCCGAATCGTCCAGAGGCCGAAGAAAACCCGGATACAAAAACACGAGTTCTTGAAGATCTTTGACCAGATCCACAGAGGGATTGAAGGTTTCCGGATTCTCGTTACCCGCACCAAGAAACACGACCTCTGAGGGCATGTAAGACAGGTCAGGATGTGGATTGTAGCTATCCCAAATAATGCGAGTTGGTTCCCAATCGACACCAAGGTCACGGATCCACTGACGGACATTGCCACGCGGACCTGGCCGGGCCGAACCAGGCGGATAAGTGAGCGGGTTCCCTCCGCCCACCCACTCGCTTGGAGCCAAAGTGGGATTAACTGCGGGTAGTGGGTCAACCAGAATCATCGCCGGATTACCCTGACGAATGTACTCGGTAACGTTGACCATCTGGTCAGTCTGCATGGACGAAGGCAGGGCCACCACGATTGCGTCAATGTCTGAGGGTATTGGAAATTCCGCATTAACCTCCACAACCTCATATTGTTTACGCAATTCATTGACGACCGACCACTGTGGAAGCTGCTGATTGCTCGCAAGGTTCTGACCGCCAAAGATCTTGGCCATGGTATCAACCACACCGACTCGTTTTCGGGCGCTACCGGCAACCACGCGGATCGTCCGCATTACTTCATATTCTGTCGGCAATCCGCGGTCAAAAAACGGAATCACTTGCTGTTCGGCACCTGAAGTGAATGCCACTCCCATAAACACTTCAGCGATCTCTGACCGACCACCGCTCAGATCCCGCATAGGGCGGGGACCGATGCCAAACTTCTCTCGAGCATTGACTGCCGCATCGGTAAAAGATTCCGTATCCTCAATCAACACCTCGACTTTAGGGCCAGCAAGGGCATCAATTTCTCCGAGTGTCCTGATGAGGTTCGAACGAGCTTGAACCAAGGGCTCTGGTACAACTGGACTAAGAAAAGCCTGGATGAAAACAGGGCGGTCTTCAGGCAACTCCGCCAACAACCTAGTGGTCTCGGCACTCACCGACGATAGCTGCTCAGCAGTGACGTCGACCCGCCAAGCGGTAGCCCGAGCAAGGACCGTATTGGCCGCCACTAAAGCAACACCCAGCGCAACCGCACGGACCACCTGGTGGGACCACATGGGTAATCCAGCAGCGGAAACAGGCCAATGCCGACGACTCGAAATCAAGGTATTCAAATAGAGAAAAAACCCTGCCACGGAAACAAAAGCAATCCCCCCCGAGAGGGTCATTACCCCCTTCGAGAAATCCCAAAACGGACTGAATACCGTGAGGGGTGCTACCAGCCGACCTGCCTCCACGCTGAACGGCATCATCACTGAATCAACAAAGATAGCCGCCCCACAAAACAAAGCACCCAAAATGAACGCTACCGTGACATTGGCCGTCAGCAATGACGCCAACATACCGATAGGTATCAGGGCAACCCCCACCAACCAAAATCCGACATAGTTCCCAAACATCAGACCAACGTCTGGACTACCGAGAAAAAACAAAACAAACACATGGCTCAAGGACAACACAAGTGAGGCCGTGTAAATGCCCAATGTTGCGGCGTACTTACCGAGCACGATCTCCAAATCTCTGGCCGGAAGAGTGAAAAGCAATTCAGCAGTTCCCAGACGCCGCTCTTCAGACCACACCGACATGGTCAGCGCTGGAATGAACAACAGCAATAAGATTGGAAATACCTGATTAAGTTGGTCGAGGTTAGCGAGGTTATCCAAAAAGAACCTGTCCTGCCAAAACGCTGCGGCTGCACTCAGGAAGATAAACAGCGTGATGAAAACATACCCTGATGGACTGCTGAAGTACAGTCGTAGGTCCCGCTTAGCTAGCGCTCGTACAATCGAGAAGTTGATTCTTGTGCCCATGCTTAGCTCATCGCCCCCTGTTCAGGCGGGTCGGTTTGTGTCGAAGAATCACTCTTCGACGTGGTTGGAAGACCATCATTGCCCGCAGGCTTGGCCGAAACAGATTCACTGGTAAGACGATAAAAAGGTTTTTCAAGAGATCCATCTTCCTGCAAATCTGCCAGCTTGCCGTCATAAGCAAGCCGGCCATTGTGGATCAATAGCACTCGGTCCGCCACAGCTTCAACCTCTTGGAGAATGTGGGTTGAAATCAACAAAGTCTTCGTCCGCCCTAACCGCTGGATGTTCTCCCGAAATTGCTTAATCTGATTCGGATCTAGGCCGGCTGTTGGTTCATCCATGATCAGTACTTCGGGATCATGGAGCAATGCCTGAGCCAAACCAACTCGTTGCTTATAGCCCTTAGAGAGCTTCCCAATCGGCTTCTCAAGCACTAATTCCAACGCGCAAATCTCAACCACCGAGTCAATTCGCCTTTTTAGAACGTTGGGTTTGAGTTCGCGGGCCTCGCCGAAAAACTCCATCAACTCCAGGGGAGTCATATCCGGATACAACGGACCGCTCTCAGGCAGATAGCCCAGCCGCTTCGACGCTTCGATCCGTTGCGTGCGCACATCGAACCCAGCAATGGCGGCACGACCAACACTCGGGGCTAAGAAACCCGTGAGCATCCTCATCAGAGTAGTTTTTCCAGCTCCATTTGGCCCCAAAAAAGCCACGACCTGCCCCTGAGGGATAGAGAACGAAGCATCATCCACAGCCACGAACGGTCCGTAATACTTACTGAGGCCGTGCCCTTCAATCATCACCGAGGAACCCGACGACGGCTGCAGCGGCTTAACAGGCAGGTCAGCCTTTGACTCAGTTTGGTGTTCCACTTCAATTCGTCCTGTATCGACACGGTGCCAATGAATATTGCTCATCATTGGAACCAAGGTTATTGATGGACCCTATCCTAGGCTCGAAACCGAGTAGAGCCCTAACTTGTATTACGTTTACAACGTTAGAGCGTAGCCAAAAACGTTGGCCAACATCAAGTGGCTTCAGAAAGCCTAAAACAAATCCCATACTAATATCCGCACAGATCATTTATCCTCATCCCCTTTATGGCTCACATTCTCTGGGTTGGTGCTGGCGGTTTTGTCGGGTCAGTCGCCCGCTATCTCCTTGTCAACCTAGCGCAAAGCACCTGGCCCAATTCGTTCCCAATCGGTACCCTGCTCGTGAATGCCACTGGGTGTCTAGCAATGGGCTGGCTTTCTACACTACTGGAGAACCAGCCAGTCTTAAGTTCCGAAGTCCGCTCATTCCTGTTTATCGGGATATTGGGCAGCTTCACCACCTTTTCGGCCTTTGGCCATGAGACTGTCACTTTACTTCGTCACGCGGGAATAGGAACAGCTATGGCCAATGTCTCAGCCAACATCCTACTGTCTATTGGCGGTGTTCTGCTCGGTCGAGCGGCTGCCCAATTAGCTGAATAGGCGGCTGTTCCTGACCAAGATGGCTCTTGATGCGCAAGAATGAGGTCCCTTGCCCCTCTCGCCTCACAGCTGTAGCCCAACAGTTTGGTGAAATCGATATCTATTTGTTCGACCAGCTTCTCAAAGGTCGAATCACCCCAGACATGAGAATCCTCGATGCCGGCTGCGGCAACGGGCGCAACCTGATACACCTTCTGAAAGAGAACTATACTGTGTTTGGTGTCGACGCTTCGACACGTGCCATTGAAGAAACATCCGCACTCTCAAAACGGTTGGCTCCAACCACTCCAGCCGACAGGTTTCGAGTCGAACGAATTGAGGCATTGTCATTCCACAATTCGGCCTTCGACGTCATCATCTGCTCAGCAGTGCTTCATTTTGCAGAGGGACCAACACACTTCAAACAGATGCTGACTGAGCTTTGGCGAGTCCTTGCCCCCGGTGGATTGCTTTTCACCCGGCTCGCATCGTCTATCGGTCTAGAAGACAGGGTCACACCATTGGACGATGGGCGTTACCGCCTACCTGACGGAACAGTCCGTTACCTTGTTGATGAAGCAACACTCCTAAACGCCACTACCGAACTAGGCGGCCGCCTAGCAGACCCGGTCAAGACAACTAACGTCCAGGGACAGCGGTGCATGACAACCTGGAATATCTGGAAGGACAAAAGATGAAACCACTTAGTATCTTGTCCTCGAAGCCACGTTCAGACCCCGAGGCTGCTATCCTCTCGGTGCTAGTCATAAGGAGTAGGCGGACAGTATGACTTCCATTGTTCACTACACCCTCACTGGTCTGATATTCACCTTCATCACCTTAGGAATCGGATACACCCAACCAAATCTTGCAATGAACCAACTGGCCGAAAGATATGTGAAGCTTGTACTGGCAATCGGACAACATGACCCTGATTATGTGGATGCATACTACGGTCCGGATGCTTGGCGAAGTGAAGCCGAATTAGCAGCCCAAACGCTGGAGCAGATAAGCACGGCAGTCGATGCGACGCTGTCTGAATTGGCACAACTTACCCCGGCCCAGACCGAACTTGGACAAAGGCGATACCAATATTTGAGAGGGCAACTTAACGCACTCCGAGCCCGAATTCGCATACTGACCGGGGAGTCACTCTCTTTCGACGAAGAATCGGCGGCGCTCTACGATGCTGTAGCACCAAGCCACCCAGACTCCTACTTCGGCGAAACACTAGCCAAACTCGAACAAGCACTGCCTGGCACAGGGTCGCTCAACGACCGTTACGCCGCATTCCGGGAAGATTTTGTTATCGAACCGACGATGTTAAACCAAGTGTTCGAAACCGCTATCACTGAGTGCCGTCGACGGACCCTTGCTCACGTCGAACTGCCATCTTCTGAAAGCTTCACAGTCGAATACGTAACCAACAAATCATGGAGCGGCTATAACTGGTATCAGGGTGATTTTCGTAGCGTGATTCAGGTCAATACAGACCTGCCGATCTACATCGACCGGGCTATCGATTTGGCTTGTCACGAAGGTTATCCCGGGCACCACGTCTACAACGTGCTACTCGAGCAACACCTCGTTCAAGAACAAGGGTGGCCTGAGTTCTCGATATATGCCCTGTTTTCTCCCCAATCACTGATCGCGGAAGGCACAGCCAACTACGGAATCGAGGTCGCCTTTCCTGCCACAGAGCGACTTGATTTTGAACAAGCAGTGCTGTTTCCGACAGCTAAATTACCAGCGTCCCGAGCACCCGAGTATTACCGAGTCCAGTCGCTGGTCGCCGAGCTCGATTACGCAGGGAACGAAGCAGCTAGACGATACCTGAACGGTAAAGCAACCCGCAACGAGACCACCAGCTGGCTGACAAAGCATGCCATGATGACGCCGGCTCGTGCTGAGCAGCGCACCCACTTCTTCGATCAATATCGGAGTTACGTGATCAACTACAACCTAGGACAGGACCTCGTTGCAACGTTCATCAATGCTCAGAGCGATGGCACCAAGGTAAGTCGTTGGCATGCCTTCGCCAAGTTACTGACATCACCGCGCTTACCGTCTGACTTAAGAAACTAGCATCGGCCACCGCTTTCAGCTGTCCCAGTGTGCATGGCTAAATAACGGTTGGATCAATGGACAAGTGCCTGATACACCAGATTGTGTGACAGACCTCTTATCTCGCCGCTGGTGGGTCCAAGATTCTGAATCATTCCTATGAACGCAAGGTTGGAAACCGGATCGATCCAGAACCAAGTTCCAGCCGCCCCGTACCACCAAAAACTTCCATCGGCTAGGGGGTCACCTGCTGCCGCCGCATCCATCACGATGGAAAAATCCAGCCCAAACCCGCGACCACGGCCAGTGCCAACCCCGGAACCAAACTGCATCGTCTGTAGAGGTTCCTCCAACAGTTGATTCGTGCGCATCATCTCCACCGAACGAGGTGACAATAGCCGATGCCCATCTAAATGCCCACCATTCAGCAGCATCTGGGTAAACCGAACGTAGTCACCGGCGGTCGAATAGAGTCCATGGCCTCCGAATGCAGCGGTCGGCGGTAAGGTCCGCACATCTCTGTTTTCAGCCAACACCAACTGCCCACTTGCTGTTCTACGATGAACCTGCGCCGCCCGGTCTAACTCTCCGGCTGGCACAAAGAAGGCAGTGTCATCCATCCCAAGCGGCTCAAAAATCCGCGTCAGCAGAAATTCATCGAACGGCTGCCCGGACAACTTCTCCACCAAATATCCCTGCACGTCGACCGAAATACTGTAGTAAAAGTCGGTACCTGGCTGAGAGCGAAGAGGCAATCTTGATAGCTTTTCGATCATCGACTGAAGTGTTTCGTCCTCGTCACGAACATTGTTTGCGTCATACAACCGGCCAACAGGGTCATCCCCACCATAGTCAAATCCACCCGAATGCGTCATCAATTCGCGCAACGTCATGGAACGATTAGCAGGTTCCAGCATGCGCGAACCATCCGGAGATTCCCCGACATAGACCTGAAGATGCTCAAACTCAGGAATATATTTAGATACTGGATCATTGAGTCGCCATTTACCCTCTTCGTAGAGCATCATCATGGCCACCCCAGTCACTGGCTTGGTCATTGAATAAATCTGAAAAATCGTATCGACTGACATCGGGGTACCCGTCTCGACATCCTGAACCCCAGCAGCATCTACAAAGGCCAAATGCCCATCGCGGGTAAGCATCGTCACAACCCCTGCGACCTTACCCTCGTCGACCATTCGCTGCATTCCGGCACCCAGACGTTCGAGACGCTCAGGCGACAGCCCTACCGCAGCTGGATCAACCAGGCTTAATTCGCCAACAACCGGTTCCTGGGCCAAGGCAGAGACCGATAGCAGGACTGCCAATCCAACAATCAGCAGGGCCCGCGTCATCATCACCGGTAGGTCAAACCAGAATGTTTCAACTCTTCGCATGGCGGTTAGCTCCTCAAGATCTGTTTGAGAACTACACTAATGGATAAGCGCCTGATAAACCAAATTTCGGGACAGTCCCTGTATCTCCCTTCGCGAATCTCCTCGATGCTGAATCATACCCACGAACGTCAAGTCTGAAACCGGATCGATCCAAAACCAGGTACCCGCAGCACCACTCCAAAAATAGGTCCCATCAGGATAGGGCTCACCAGCCGCCGCCGCGTCAAGCACAACCGCAAAATCAAGGCCCCATCCACGTCCAGCGGTCATGGTGCTCAGTGGCTCCTCCAGCTGGTGATTTGTGCGCATCATCTCCACAGTCCGCGGAGAAAGCAAACGCTGACCATCAAATTCTCCCCCATTTAGCAGCATCTGGGTGAACCGGAGATAATCACCGGCGGTGGAATAGAGGCCCGCACCTCCAGAGGGACCCGCTGGAGGCAAAGTGCGAACCTTCCGGCCACCTTCCGAAGCGTCATCCAGACTCAGCTGTCCGCTCGCATCCAACCTGTGGACCCTGGCAGCCCGGTCAATCTCTCCTGCGGGCACAAAAAATCCGGTGTCAACCATGCCGAGTGGTTCAAAAATCCGCATCAGCAGGAATTCGTCGAATGGCTGCCCAGACAACTTTTCCACCAGATATCCCTGCACATCAACAGCGATGCTGTAGTAGTAACTAGTGCCGGGCTGCGAACGCAGAGGCAAAGCAGCCAGCTTATCGATCATCGTTTGCAGGGGCGTATCTGGGTTCAGCACATCCCTCTGTCGATATTGCCGACCAACAGGGCCATCGCTAAAATAATCTAATCCAGCCGCGTGGGTCATCAATTCGCGCATGGTCATGGAACGACTTGCAGCTTCAAGCGCAGGAGATCCATCCACATGTTCGCCCATGTGAACCTCTAGATTGGCAAACTCTGGAATATATTTCGACACGGGATCATTAAGTCGCCACTTACCCTCCTCATAGAGCATCATCATGGCCACCCCGGTTACTGGTTTGGTCATCGAATAGATAAGAAAGATAGAGTCAGGAGACATTGGGGTCCCGGTCTCAACATCTTGAACCCCAGCGGCATCTACAAAAGCTAAATGCCCATTACGCGCAAGCATAGTCACAACCCCTGCCACCTTACCGTCATCAACCATCCGTTGCATTCCAACGTCCAGACGGCGGAGGCGTTCACTCGACAGTCCCACGGCAGCCGGGTTGGCAGGACTCAGATCACCACTGGCAAACTCCTGTGCAACAACCGGCTCAACGAGTGAAGGTCCCGCGCCGGCCGCAAGCACAGCCAGCATGACAAGGCTTGGAAAATGGCATCCATGTGTCAAAGCTCTATCCATAACAGAACTGACTCCTAAACCAGGACTGATTCCCAGTCTCTTAGACTACCCCAGCTCTTGGTCTCTTGTGTGAAATCCTTCCTGAAGTTGACGGAAACAAAACAGCCACCTACGATCGACTAGTTCTGCTCGCAGCAACCATTGCCTGTTACCATGGGCACACTAGCGAGCTCAAGAGTTTAGACTCGAAGTTTAAAAGGAGACATCTCGTGACACGCAAGCTCTCGATTATCGCTGTCTTGCTGATCAGTTCGAGCCACCTGGTGAGCACGGCCAGTGCCCAGACCCAGTATGTCCGATACTCAATGGATACCGACACCATCTCCTGGGGCGTAATGGAAGGTCAGTTTATCAATCGCTTAACAGACGCTCCCTACCTAGACGGGAGTCGGACTGAACACTGGGTTCGGCGGTCAACCGTGAAATTAGAAGCGCCAGTAGACCCGAAGCTGATTCTGATGACAGCCTTTAATTTCCGCAGCCATATCACTGGAGAGCCGGCTGAATACCCAGGGATGTTCATCGTCCCAGCCAATTCAGTGGTTGGTCCAGAAGACCCAATCATCCGCCCAGCCGAATCGACGGATCTGCACTACGAGGCAGAGATGGTTGTCGTTGTTGGAAAACAAGCAGCCAATGTTTCAGTTGAGGACGCACCCAACTATATCTTCGGAGTAACAGCAGGCAACGACGTCAGTGAACGAGTCTGGCAAGCAAACGACATCCAGTGGGTCCGAGCCAAAGGAAGCCGTGGCTTTAATGCGGTTGGACCGGTATTGGTCACCGGACTCGATGAAACTAACCTTGAGATCGTTGGACGCTTCAACGGGAAGGAAGCCCAGCGGGGTAATAGCTCAGACCTTTTGTTCAGCACGGCCTACATGCTTAGCTACATCTCCCAGTATGTGACCCTCGAACCAGGCGACCTGATCTGGTCTGGAACCATGGGTAGTACCCAAGCTATGAAACCCGGGGACACCTACGAGGTCGAAATTGAAGGCGTTGGCAAACTAAGCAACACCGTAGAACAAGGGAAATAACGCTGGTTGAACGCGTGGAGGGGACTTTAGAGTTTAGTGTTCCACCTCGTGCATGGCCCTTCAGTGGAGTCTCCGTATCGCCAGGATCTCAAGAAGGCACCTACCCTCTAAGGTGAAGCACTGCGATCAACGGAGGTAAAGTCTAGATAGTGATAACCTTCAACCTCAGACACGGTCGCGGTCAAGGAGTAGGTTCCCTCTGTATTCTCAACCCGAAACTCTCTCGTCTGAACATCAACCGTGCTCGGATCTAATCCGTTACGTAGGGCTTCAAACATCACACGGCCAGCCATGGAACCCGGGATTTCCACGCCTAGAAGATGCAGAAAGGTAGGTGCGAAATCCACATTGCCGGTTGGGACATGAATCTCAGTACCTTGACGCAGGTCCGGTCCGATAGCTACCAATGTATTGTGAATATCATACGGACTGGAACTACCGTGCCCAGCCGTACCAGCTTGCGCGCTTGTCCCGGCAAACCCGTAATCACCAACGCTATCTGTCCAAAATGGGGAAAAAAGAATCTGGGCCGATCGGTCGTGGTTCCAGCGGATAAGGTCGAACGACAGGGTGCCAGGCACTGAACCCTCGTTCGCCCCTGGACTAGCACCCGGCGTGAACACGGCCCCCACCTTCTCAGCCGCCTGAAGACCACGCACAATCGCCGGAACCGTCGCCTCTCTATCACCTCGAACATAGATCGCCCCTGCGCCAGCTATGATGTTCGGCAAGCCATCTTCCATAGACCTATTAAGCGGAGCTAAAAGGGCATCAAGATCAACACCTCCGGTGTGCTGGGAAAAGCCGTGATCTGAAGTAACCCAGATATTGGTAGTGTCTAAGAGACCTGCATCGGCTAAACCATCATGTAACCTCTGCAGTTCAGCATCAAGTCGAAACAATGCCTCGATGGTAGTGGGGTGGCCGATCCCATGTTGATGAGCGGTAGTGTCTGGATCACTCAGCCACATCAAGGTGACCGTCGGATTGATCTCCGGTAAGCCAACTTCGAAAAACGCATCGACGATCCAACGGTTTCTCTCATGGTTCGGGGTGCTGGCCTCTGGAACAGCCCCAAGTCGCTCGACCGCCTGCTGGTGCAGCTCGCCCGGTAGGCCGTAGTCATAATGTAGAATAGCTCCCCCTGAAGTGGTGGGATTCAAGAGGTATGACGATCCACTTGAGCCAGCACTCATAACCAGTAACCGGCCCCCAGCAACTCGCAGCACTTCGCCAAGGGTCGTAGCGGTTAATAGACGGCCAGATTCTGAGGCCTCAATTCGAGAGAGGTTCGCCCGCTGGCTCGTACTCAAGAAGTTCGACGGGTCAACGCTCGGGAAAAAGACTGAATTTCCGAGCAGTCCGTGCGCTTGTGGATAAGCACCAGTAGAGATTGATGATGCATTGACCCGAGTAACAGTGGGATAGACCGCGTGATGGCGGTTCATTAATACACCCCGTTGCCCAAATCCATAAAGAGTAGGCATCAAGGAAGGTCTCACGTAGTCGGGTCGCAGGCCGTCAAGCACGACCAAGATATGCCGCCTTAATGGAACATCGTCTGTCCGGGAATTACTGCTTCCACACCCGATAGCCATCAGAATAATTGGCAGCACAAAGCAAACAGCCTTGCGGTGCCATCGGGGTAGAACGAAGAATAAAACGGAGGCCATCAAGGCCTGTCCCAAACAAACCAGCCGAGACACTGCTTCTCAATTGTCATTTCTTAACCAGACCGATGGCCGCACAGATAACAACAACCAGAAAGGGAAGTAGCGCCCCGAAAGTAAACAATAAGGTTCCCAAAGCACTTGGCTCAATTGCCATAGCTCAATTCCTCCTATCAATTAAAGCTTACGACCGTCAGGCGACTGATTATAGGCCAACGAAGCCCGGTCCACGTCGGTAGCCGCCACCATCCGACCAACGAAAGGTAGACAGTCACTGTGCCAGACTACAGTCTCTGAGATGAAATATGTGCTTATTCATTCAAGACAACCACCGAGGCCGTATCACACATTATTGACATGTTTATTGGCTTTGGCAGATCCGCTTAGTAAGCCGAGATTCTGCAAATAGCCGGAACCACCACGCTGAAAACAGCATTAGGCAGACTGCTTGATTGATCAAACCACCTCGGCCTCTGGCACAGCAACTAATGGCTGCCAAATGGAAATGCTGTTAACCAGGCTCTGGCATGGTCCAGATCGTCGGTACGAAGAGCATCTGGGTTGTAACCACGTTCAGCACCTAAATAGTAGCCAAGCAACTGAAATACGATGGCTGCCAGCGGCGGCATCAATAATTCGCTGATGGGGCCAGGTACCGCAATGACGAAGTCAGCATCTGGCGCCAAAACCTTGTCACCTTCGACCACGACAGCCAAGTTTGAGGACTGTGCCACTCGGGCCGTCCGCACCACATCGTGTAGCCTCGTGTAAGACTTACCTGGCGGACCAATGGACACTGTTGCCACTTGATCGGATAGTAGCGGAATCGCGTTATGCAGATACTCAGCCGGTCGGTAAGTTTTACAAAGCAGGCTGCTCTCTTCCTCAATTTTGAGCGCACCTTCCCGAGCAGAAAACCAGTTCGCCCCGCCGCCGACCAACATCAGAGCCTGCTGATCTTTTAATGCGTTAGCAATCTGAGAAACATTTAAGTCTTCTTCCTGTAGAAATTCCGCAGCCACGTCTGGTAGATGCCCAATAGCACCGCCGAGCTCATCGACCTCATGCCTATGGAGCGTTCCGGTGGCGGACCCTACTTCCAGCGACAAAAGATACAACATCATAAGACGCGTCGTTAGCACAGAAACATCTGGGCCACACCGCTGACCCGTAGAGAAACAGACGCACTCATCGCACATCTCTTCAAGCACACTGCCTGGAGTATTGGTCAAGGCCACAGTCAACACGCCAAGGTCGACCGCATGTCTAGCTGCATCGAGCGTCTCAACACTGGACCCCGTCGCGGACTGGAGAACAAGCGCCGTTGTCTCATGTCCCTGCACCCAATGATTTGAGAACTCCTGAGACTCATGGCTTTCGGTAGTCCAACCGGTCCAACGACGACACAAAAAAGCCCCAAACTGTGCGCCGTGAAACGACGACCCGCAGCCGGTGAAGACCAAGTGCCTTATGCCCTGTTCTATGAGACGCTGGGCAAGAGCCCCCAGCTCGGAGCGCAGATCAAGCGCCTGACGCATGAGGTCCGGCTGGGCGCGAACATCCTCAATAAGCAAGTACGGATGACTCTGCCTGATATCTTGAGTCCCTCGGATTCTGGCCCAGAGTGGGGTCCGTAGTAGCTCGCTTTCTAACCAGCTTGGTACCGGATCGTCTGACGTAGGTGGCGTAGCCCCAGGGTTTTTTTCAAGCAATTCTCGAGCCCACCTCGGCAATTTTGTCGTCATCTGTCACCAGCCCCACCTCGGGAATACTGCTTCGGCCAGCACATCAATCTAATTACCGGCTTCCAGTAAATTCAGGCACCCTCGAACCTCAGGTACCATAAAATGATCTCCAAGGTTTGCCCCAATACCAGTTCTGTTCTAACCTCGTTGATCACGGAACCAACAAGCGATCACAATGCTCTTGACTCCGCGAGTGAACAAGCGCGCTTAAAATAAGCTGGAGCCTTAAGCACGTCACACAGGGCCAAAAACTCTGGCTTCGGTCCACGCCAATGCAACTCGTCCACCGATTCAAATAGTGCTTCATTAGTGCGCAAAGTAGCCAGTTCACGAAAGCGAATAGCCAAGTCTCTATTACGAACTAGCTGTTCAGCCAAACGTTTCGCGCCTCTAATCTTGACCGCCCAATCGGCAGGGTTATCTGGAATTGCCTCCAAGTGCGAATAACGGCCCAATACGAGTGACGCCGATTTAGCACCCCAACCCACTAATCCCGGAAAACCATCAGCAGTATCCCCGACAAGAGCCAGGTAATCAGGAACAGATTTTGGCGGCACTCCAAGCTTAGTCAGAACTCCATTGGCATCACGTATCGTGCCAGTCCGTCGGTCCAACTGAACTACCCGGCAACCTTTTACACACTGCAATAGGTCCTTGTCCGGCGTACAGATAAGAATTTGCTCAACTCGCTGGTCAGTAATGGCACATGCCGCGGCTGAAGCGAGCCCATCGTCTGCCTCAAGCTCTTTCATGGGCCACACCATGACCCCAAGGGATGTAAGAGCATCCTCTAGGAAGCTAAACTGCCCGAGCAAAGCTGGGTCAATGCCGGCACCGGACTTGTAGCCAGGCCAGAGCTTGTTTCGGAATGACTCGATAACGTGGTCCGTGGCGACACCTATGTGGGTCACTTCATCAACCAGCATCGACAAAACCGAACCAACAACACCACGAACCGCTCCTATTTCGCGCCCGTTGCGGTCAGAAATGGACGGAAGAGCATAGAAATGCCGGAATAGCTCGTATGTCCCATCGACGAGGAAGATCTTCATGAAAATCGGGATATTCAAAGAGTTTCGAGTAAGGAGAGCCCAGGTTTGTTGCTGCCCCTTCCAGGCAATCACCCCCGGACAGTGCCAATTGAGACCCCCTTTGGTGCCTATAGCCAGCAAACGACGCAGAAACCCGCTAACCTCGACTGTTGAGAGACGACTCAGCTCTCGCGGGGAGCAACCGCGGACGCGGTGGGACATGGTTCCCAACCCAATCTCGCCAAGTCCTTCCCCAACTTCTTTGCAGCATCAACCATCGACGATGCATCCTCAAAACACTCAGCTTCCTCAGACCCGTCCGGATACAACACTAGTAATTCATAACTATCTGAATCCCGGTTGCAGTGGATACCAATGAACCGAAGCGGCCGCTCGACACGATTACAAAACCAAAGCATTACCTGGTTTATCGGGATATCAACCAGAACTCCTGTAGTCCCCGGACTATTTAGTGTGCAATCTTGCGATAAATCGGGCCTTACCAGGCAACGAAATGCTTGTGGCCTAAAGCCCACGCTTAGGGAAGGAAGAGACAGTTCAAGAAAAGCTGCTACAGTCCAAGGACATGTGGGGTAATTTTTTCAAACCCTTGATCTGCAGCCCATAGATCAAGTTCAGGAGTCGCTATGTCATCAACAAGCGGCACAGCAAGACCATTGACCCGCAAATCGACCGACTTGAGGTACCGCCGGCATGTGTTACATGACTCGACTCGCACATACTCCAACTCGCCAGCGTCAACATGAATTTCAAGGCCTTCTTCGCCAGACACCAGACACCCGGGGCACACAGATCGCGGGAACGTCCAAGCGGTAGCACAGAATGCACAGACAAGGCGACGGTTGCCCTCAGCCGCTGGCTCATCCGCCAGCACAGACACCTGGGGTGGCCAGCCACACTGAGGACACCTCGGACCACTAACGGAGTTATTCACTGTCTCGAAACGGCCGGAAATGGCCTCGGCAATCGGCTGCAAGAAAGCCCGCGGCAAAAATGCCAGCGACGCTGCTTCACAGCCAAGGTTTCTGGCCTCAGGCATGACATCCTCACCCTTCAGCAAGGCCGCCAGCAGATCGCAACGGACCTGCTCCTGACCAGCGGCCACCACCTGAGCCGCCCGGTAAATAGGCTCAGGAATTTCCGCTGTGAAAGAGCGGCAGAACGCATCAAACCGAGGTGTAAGCTCGTCCAACGGTAACCCTTCAAGCCGCAATCGTGGAGCTTGTGCCTCTGGCGAGATCACAGTGTTGCCCCACCGCTCCACTGCCATCTCCTCACAGACCAGTGATTGAAGCTCCAGTAAAACGAGATAGAACCGAAGGAGAGGTTCAGCTTGAGGTCGCTCGCTCAAAAGGGTACGGGCTCGACGACTTCGGTGCAGCCGTGCCTGCTCACCGGTGGGCACTCCGCTCAACGCTCGACCCGCTCACCGGTCCACCGTGGATGGTGCAGGCGTGCCCATTCTGGTGTCACCTTTCCATCGATCATGCCGCGAGCTGTACCCGGGTAGGCGATGGTGCCTAGATAAACGTGGACTATCAGGAACAAGCCACCCCCAAGCGTTGCAAGGTAGTGCAGTAGTCGCATGCTATTTAGAAGGCCAGGTCCAAAGCCTTCCGGAAACCACAACAACAGTCCGCTGGCCACAAACACAATCCCCAGTAGGCTTTGGACCCAGAAAAACAGTTTTTGCCCGGCATTGTATTTTCCTGCCGGCGGTACTTTATCTCGCTCGTGGGCAGCATAGTGCTTAATAGCCCCTAGCCACTGCCTGTCCTGACTGTCGAGAAACATATCTCGCACCCACAGTCCGAACATTAGCAATAAGCCCACACCAAATACGACCCCTATCTGAGGGTGCAGCACACGCGCAGCAGGACCACCACCAAGAAAAGTCGTCAACCAGAACAGCGATGGGTAGGCAAAAGCCAACCCCGTCAGCAGGAGCAGCACAAAGGTAACACCGACCACCCAATGCACGACCCGTTCAAAATAGGTGAAACGACGCAGCAAAGATTTTGCCATGGCGAAGCGGCCTCAAAGCTTCAGGCGTGGTCCTCGGGACTCTCTGGTCCAACCGCAAGAAAATGAGCCAATGCCGAGATGACACCAGCGCCGAACAGATAAGAGCCTATGCGTTGAAACACGTTCAGGCCGCGCAGAGGTCCTGGGCTGGCAACCGGATGTGCGGGCAGGCTGTAGTCGTTCAGACGGTCTCCATGCGGTACCACGTACATCATGTGTGTACCCCCTACTCCACCAGGGTTATAGACAGCAGCGTGGTCGTAACCGCGCTTCCGCAAAGTTTCAACCTTCTTTTCAGCTTGGGCCAACATGTCGTCCTTGATCCCCCACTCGATAGCATTAGTAGGGCAAGTCTTCACGCAAGCCGGTTCAAGGCCAGCCTCCACACGATCTACACACATGTTGCACTTTGCAACCGTTTTCGTTTGTTTGTCGAAACGGGGTATGTCAAACGGACAGCCAGACACACAATACTGACAACCGATACAATTCTCCTGATTGAAGTCGACAATTCCATTTTGGTACTGAACGATGGCGCCTGGGGCCGGACAGGCGAACAAGCACCCTGGCTCCTCGCAGTGAAGACAGGCGTCCTTCTTGATTAACCAATGCAGGTCGTCCCCATCCTCAACCTCATTGAAACGCATCAACAACCAAGTATTGGAAGACAAATCCTGGTGGCTCTGCATGCTGCCGAAATTACTCGTTTGCTCAACTTTGAGGTCGTTCCATTCCTTACAGGCAACCTCACATCCCTTGCAACCGATACACTTCGAGATGTCGACCAACTTCGAATAGACTGGCCCACCAGATCGGAGAGACTCCAGTGGAATTAAGGCGCTCGGACTCGCCGAAATGCGCTTGATGGACAAAGTGTCTGACATGAGGACAGCTACTCTCTACCTGTGATGTTCTGCTCGGTTGATGTTCTAGGCCAGACTTGACTCCGCCCGCTCAACATTCACAAGGAACGACTTGAATTCAGGACAACGAGTATTAGCATCACCCACATACGGGGTTAACAAGTTCGCCATTGACCCTTGAGTGATACCGACAAATCCCCAGTGAACCGGAATGCCAATAGTCCAAACCGTCTTGCCATTTACTGTCAATGGTTTGATCCGCTTCGTCACAATCGCCACACCTTCAACCGACCCACGCTTGGACCAAACTCTGGCCCGTCCACCGTTGTCGATCCCTTTTTCAGCCGCGAGACCTTCTGGAATTTCGACAAAAAAGTCTGGCATCGCCTCAACCAGAAGCGGCACGTTCCGGGTCACAAAGTGCTCGTGTTCTACTACCCGATAGACTGTACAGGCATAAGGAAAGTTATCGGTCGCTGTTGCCAACGTCTCGCGCACACCGTCATACCAGTTAATGACCGGGTTTATCGGCACCGATTCATGCAGTGCATTGACCGTAGGACTTTCAACCGGCTCGTAATGCTCCGAGAAAGGACCATCTGCCAGTTGACTGCTAAAAAGACGGGCTACTCCTTCTTCGGTCATGATGAAAGCACCAGCTGCGCCTGGAGGAGTAGTCCGACCATAGTCGGGAACATCGCCGATCCATTCTCGCCCCGTCCAAGCAATCCCAGACCGCTTCTGATCCCAAGGGTTCCCGGCTGCATCGGCCGACGCGCGGTTATAAAGGACTCTCCGGTTTAAAGGCCAGCTAAATGCCCAATCGTGATGCATACCGAGGCCAGTCGGATCGGCAGTCCCCCGCCGCGACATCATGTTTCCATCCTCGGTATAGCTCCCGGTATAAATCCAGTTCCCAGCTGTAGTTGAACCATCAGCACGAAGCTCTCCAAACGAAGACAGAAGCTCTCCAGTCTGCTGGTTAAAGCCGTTGATCTCTTTGGCCAACTCGACGAGAGTAGGCTGTCGTGGGTTCAGATAATCCCAAGTTAAGTGCTGGATCGGCTCGTTGTAGGCGCCGCCCTCCTGTCGGTAGAGCTCTTTCACCCGCCAGAACAATTCGGACAGCACGTAGGTATCGGACCGCACTCCATCTGGTGGGTCGATCGCCTTTTCTTTCCACTGCGCCCAGCGACCACTGTTAGTGAACGAGCCATCACGTTCAATCCAGTGGGTGGTCGGTAAATACATCACCTCGGTCTCGATACTAGCTGGGTTCACCCCGGGCGAACGCCAAAATTCGGCACTGTCAAGCATGAAAGGGTCAATCACAACTTTCCACTTCAAGCGTGACATCGATTCGATCAGCCTGGGAACATCTGGACCGGCCAGCAGCGGATTAAATCCAAGGGCTATAAAACCTTCAAGTCGCCCTTGGTAGGCCTCATCCCAGATTGATAGCCAGGTAGCATCGCCCTCTTGTTTGCCAAGGTACTGATACCCAAACTCGTTAGCAGGTGTAGCGTTTTCCCCAAACCAAGCCTTAAGCTGCGACACCAAAAAGTTGGGATAATTACCCCAATAATTAGACGTATCTGGTACAAGGGGGCTTGGTGTTGACGCATCCAGGTGGTCGCGTAAGGTTTCCTGTTCTGGAGTAGGAACTTTGAGATACCCGGGCAGAATACCCGCCACGATTGCATGGTCGGTGGCTCCCTGCACGTTGGCGTGCCCACGCAAAGCATTGATCCCACCACCAGGCCGACCGATGTTGCCCAGCAGCAACTGCATGATCGCGGCTGTTCGAATAATCTGACTGCCGACCGTGTGCATCGTCCAACCAACGGCATACATGATGGTTCCCACCCGATCAGCCCGTCCAGTTGAGCCAATGATTTCAGCCATCTCCAGGAACTTCTCGACTGAACAACCGGCGATCTGCGCAACCATTTCTGGTGTGTAGCGTTCGTAGTGCCGCTGGAGCAGTTGAAAGACACAGCGTGGATCCTGGAGGGTTTGATCGCGCCGAACATAGCCGTCCGAACCAAACTCATATCCCCAGGAAGCCTTGTCGTAGGCGCTCGTAGCCTCCTCAAAACCAGAGAACAGACCATCTTCGAACCCAAAGTCGCCACCAACCAGGAACGATGCGTTCGTGTGCTCTTGTACGTATTCAGTGTGGTGTAGATTGTTGGTGAGGATATACCGTATTAGCCCACCGAGTACCGCGATATCAGACCCAGGCCGAATCTGCATATGCTTGTCGGCAACCGCAGAAGTCCTTGTAAACCGTGGATCAATCGTGAGCAACGCGGCACCGTTCTCGTCACGTGCCTCAATCGCCCACTTGAAACCGCAGGGGTGATTCTCGGCGGGGTTGGCCCCCATGACCAAGACTACATCTGCATTCTTAATATCCTTCCAATGGTTGGTCATTGCACCCCGACCGAACGTGGCGGCCAGACTGGCCACCGTGGGGCTGTGTCATATGCGAGCCTGATGATCGATGTAGGTCAGCCCCATAGCCCGCATTGTCTTGGTTATCAGGTAGGCGTCCTCATTGGCCACAGTAGCGCTACCAACCCAAGCAATACCGTTGCAACGGTTAACTGTTCGTCCCTCATTGTCCTGCTGGATAAACGTTGCGTCGCGGGTCTCTTTAAACTTGCGCGCGAACCAGTCCATTGCGAAATCCCAGTCGACCTCTCGCCACTCGCTGGCCCCAGGCTCCCGGTACATCGGACTCTTACGCAACCGTGGGCTAATCGCTAATTGCATTTGCGAGGCACCCTTTGGACAGAGCGTCCCGCCATTAATCGGGCTATCGGGATCACCTTCGACATGAATGACCGTATTGGTCGTGTTCAAACCACCGGTGCCATGCACGTAGGCAATCGTGCCGCAGCCTACCGCACAGTAGGGACAGACAGTTTTGTACTCCCTGGCATTTCTGATCTTGAGCTGTCGAACTGCAGCGTAGGCTGGCTTCAGGTCGAAACCAAGCGCACTGACGCCCATGGCACCCGCAACAGAGGTCTTCAGGAAGGTTCGTCGGGATATCGACATTTCACTGCCTACAGTAGCACACGGACTCCGAATACATGATGTTAGTAAAACGGTCGAGCGTGCCTACTGGTCCGGACACAGCCAACAATATCGAGCGAATGTCTTAGATGGCTATTTCCAACAGCACAGATGAGCCCCAGAACGCTACAATTCAATCTGTGGCCAGCAAAGTTCCACCTGAGGCACCTCCAGGGATCCAACAGGTTTCAGTGCGGAAGCGACATGGAGCAGTAGTCTCTGACCTAGTCGCGGTTGAGGCCCCTCTCGAGATCCAGGTAGACCAGCGCCCGCTCGTGGTCACAATGCGAACACCTGGTCATGACAAAGAGTTGGCTGTGGGGTTTCTTTTTGCTGAAGGCATTGTCACCGGTTCTAGCCAGATAGCATCGGTCTCTGTACAACCTGAATCGACAGCTGCAGTCCGAAGTGAACTAGCAATCGGTCGGGTCGGCCAAGGTGACCGTGTTCTAGTTGCACTTCAAAAGGCCCCAGAGATGGCGGTGGTCGACCGGGCACAGCGGGAATTCCGAGCAACCGCTGCCTGCGGCGTCTGTGGTAAGGAACGCCTCGAAGATCTCGACCAGCCTCTACCGTCGCTAAGTCCGGTCAACTGCTCATCCGAACTGCTTGAGTCGCTCCCAGAAATTATGCGACCTCACCAGATCCTTTTTGGGGCTACAGGAGGTATACACGCCGCTGGTTTATTCACCCTCACCGGCGAGCTGTTGTGTGTCAGGGAGGACATTGGCCGCCACAATGCTGTCGACAAAGTGATCGGCCGAGCAGTAATCCAAGGCGCTACTTCACTCAAGGACCACATTCTGGTTGTCAGCGGGCGCGCCGGGTTCGAACTGGTTCAAAAAGCGTTGAAGGCAGCAATCCCGGTGATGGTGTCTGTAGGCGCCGCCTCGAGCCTTGCAGTCGATATGGCCGCAGCCGCCGGAATGACCCTCTACTCGTTCGTCGGCACCGGCCGGGGCAATTTACACATCGCAAACACATCTACCCAAACGGCGGAACACTAACAGCTACCAACCACTATAGAAACTAGGATCAGTCTCACCCATGCTATCCTGCCACGTCTTGTTAACTACCAGACGGCGTCGAGATTTCCGTCTAAACCAAAAAGACTAGGACGACCCCCATGTCCTTGAGGCCCCTTCCATTCGTCATCGGTCTCCGCGGTTGGCTCCGGTTAGGTCTTGGCATCTGCGCAGTCCTCTTACTCATCAGGCATTTAATCCACCAACCGACACCGACCCGATCCGCACCATCGGAGATTGAGGTGGCGGAGGTAGACGCCGTAGCTGACTGGACAACCGAGGAGCCAGCTGAACCACTGCTTGTTAACGAGAGTTGGTATGTCCGCAACATGGCCACTGCCCATGGTGCTTTCGTCATCGAAGTCGAGGCAGAAGACCCATCCCAGACTGAGGCGATCGCTCACGCCTTGATTGAGCCAATCCAGGACGACTACGACGAGATTCTGGTCTATATTCACCAACTTGGTGACAACTCAGACCTCCCGGCACGTCGTATGCAATGGACTAGTCGCGACGGCTATATCGAACTCGCTTACGATTAGCCCCCCTGAGATAACAGGAGACCTAGCCAAGACGCCCTCTAAACCAACGTTCATGGAAAACAGGGACCCTGTCTACCCCAACGAGTCTGGAGAATCTTGATGGCGAACGCCAGCGACCGCGATATTGGCATGTATCAACAAATAACCCGCCGAGACTTCATCAACGGCATCGCTTTACCAATCGGCGGGGCAATGACCTTCCCTAGGACGGCAAGGGCACATCAAACGCAAGGATCCTCAGACCAAGAAGCAAGCTACCCACCAGCTAGGACTGGAATGCGTGGCAGCCATGATGGCTCCTGGGAAGTCGGACACCAGATGCGTGACCAGCGCGGATGGAATCTTGGCGGGGCTACTGATACCGGTGAACGCTATGACCTAGTGGTCGTCGGCGGTGGCATCAGCGGTCTGGCAGCAGCATATTTCTTTCTCACCTACGCCGGACCCAACGTGAAGGTGCTGATTCTCGACAATCATGACGACTTCGGCGGCCACGCCAAAAGGAACGAGTTCCAGTACAACGGCCGGATGTTGGCACTTAACGGAGGCACACTGAATATCGAATCCCCCGATCGCTACAACGGACCCTCTCTAGCACTACTAGAAGCGATCGGAATCGACCTTGAGCGCTTTCTGGTGGACAACTCCGAAAGCCGCCGGATGTATCAGCGCATGGGACTTGGATCAGCCTATTTTTTCGACCGAGAAACGTGGGGAGTAGATAGGCTCGTAAAACGAGGCGGTTCCCCAGGATATACGGCTGGCTTTCTGTCACAGACACCACTATCGAACGCGGCACGCCAAGACCTCACACGACTGTATGAGGCGACATTACCGGACTACCTACCAGGACTCTCATCAGCCGAAAAAAAGGAACGCCTAGCGAAGATGAGCTATACGGACTTCATGTTGAACTTAGTACAGGTTCACCCCGAGGCGATGTGGTTCTTTCAGAACGCTGGCCACAGCAGCTTCTCCGTCGGTGCCGATGCCCTGCCGGCTCTCTTTGCGTGGGAAATGGAATTACCTGGGTTCAACGGAATGAAATTGGAACCAACTCCCGGTGGTGTACTGAGTGACCTTCCAGGCGGCCAACACGGCCGACAACGATCAGGAGATCAAGCAGTGCACTTCCCGGACGGCAACGCTACGATAACCCGCCTCCTCGTGCGATGGCTCATTCCAGCGGCCGTGCCAGGAAACACCCAAGAGGATGTTGGCGGCGCTCGCGTAAATTATGGACTTCTAGACCAAGACGGCCAATCCACGAGAATCCGACTCAATAGCACTGTTGTAAATGTCAAGCATCGGGGCAGCAACTCAAGTCAGGAAGTCGAAGTGAGTTATGTCCAGGGAACACAGACCCATCAGGTGAGAGGCAGGGCTTGCGTGATGGCCTGCTGGAACACAACCATTCCTTACCTCGTCCCGACATTACCCCGCCAGCAACGTGAAGCGCTTGCATTCGGGGTTAAGGCCCCGCTCGTATATACCAGTGTTGCCGTCCGGAACTGGCAGGCATTTCACCGCCTCGGAGTGAGCCGAATCACTACTCCCACGATGTACCACACACGGATCGGACTCGACGAGGCTGTCAGCCTCGGCAACTTGCGGCACGCTGAATCGCCAGACGAACCAATCGTGCTAAGCCTAGCTCGATACCCATCAGCACCGGGCAGGTCAAAAAAAGATCAGCATCGGATTGGACGCCAGGATTTACTCAACACAAGTTTTGCTACCTTCGAACGGAGACTGCGAGACCAACTCGGTCGAGTACTCGGAGGGGGAGGCTTTGACCCGCTGCGGGACATCATCGCTATCACCGTTAACCGCTGGCCACACGGCTATGCCTACACCTACAACAGCCTCTACGACCCAATGGAATGGGTCTTTACATCAACCGACAAAAGGCCATGTGTCGTGGCGCGACAGCCGTTTGGAAAGATCTCCATCGCAAACGCAGACGCCGCAGCTAGTCCACATACCGATGCAGCAATTCTCGAAGCACATCGAGCTGTACAGGAAGTAGTGCAGCGTCGAGCGATGCCAACGGTCGGAGCCTGAATCTCAAGAGGCTGTCACTACAGACTTAGGTCACAACAACAAGACTGGTTGGGATAAACGACATGCAAAGAAACAATGACAGTTGGTGGAAGGGGTTATTCGCGATTACTGTTGGGGTCATCGCCATCTCAACGATGGCAGCCTGCGGCGCTGGGAGCACGAAAGCAGAAATAGCTCCTGACCGCGCTGCCTTGATGGCCTGCGCCAACATCGCAGACCTAGCACTTCCCGACACAACCATAACTCTTGCTGAACCAATCCCTAACGGCCCCTTCACCCCACCTGGAATGAGCCGCTCACTCACACTTCCCGCATTCTGCCGAGTCTCCGCAACCACCGACCCCGCTATCAACTTCGAGGTCTGGTTGCCTCTGGACAGTTGGAACGGTAAATTCCACACCTCGGGTAATGGTGGCATGGCGGGTGTCATCAGTTACGGAGCGATGGCAAGTGCGCTTGGGCGCGGCTACGCCGCGGCCAGTACCGACACCGGGCATGTCCGCCCTAGCACCAGCGGATTCGACGCCAGTTGGGCCCTTGAGCGACCTGATTTGATCGAAGATTTCGGACATCGTTCCATCCACGTAACAGCAGTCAACGGAAAATCCATCACCAAAGCCTTTTATGGACAGGCTCCAAATTACGCCTATTACGTTGGATGTTCAAAGGGCGGCCAACAAGGCATGATGGAAGCACAGCGATATCCAGACGATTTTAATGGTCTGGTCGTCGGCAACCCTGCGCATGCTTGGACCCGTTTTTACTCAAGCGCCCACCTTTGGTATGCCCTAGCAACCCTCGAGAACCCCGAGAGTTACATCCCACCCGAAAAAGCCGTCATTCTCGGTAACGCGGTCACTGCTTCTTGCGATGCAATCGACGGTATTGAGGATGGTGTACTGGACGATCCTCGCAAGTGTAACTTCGACCCCAAAACACTCACCTGTAACCCTGAACAGGACGAAACTACCTGCTTAACTTCCACTCAAGTGCAAGCTGTCGAGGATATCTGGACTGGCCCCAAGAACACTGCTGGGGAATTACTCTATCCTGGACTCGTGCCAGGCGGCGAAGCAGATCCCAGTGGTTGGGCTAGGTGGGTTACCGGATCAAAGCCTTACAGTGGCACCCACTATAGAGCCGCCGAAGGATTCATGAGATACATGGTATTCGACGATCCAGAGTGGAATTTTCGAAGCTGGAATTACGAACGAGATTTGCCGATTGCCATCGCCAAGACAAGCACTGCCCTAGACGCCGAAGACCCAAACTTGCGCCCACTACGCGACCGCGGTGGAAAACTACTGGCATACCACGGCTGGAGCGACGCAGACATTTCGCCCCTCGGCACTATCGACTACTACGAAGAGGTGATGGCAGTCGTAGGAGAGCCTGGGCAGGAGCGCACCGAAGCATTGGAAGCTACGGGAGAGTTTTTTCGTCTTTTTATGGTTCCGGGAATGGGCCATTGCCGCGGAGGCCCAGGCCCTGACCAATTCGATGCCCTATCTGCTCTTGAACAATGGGTTGAACAGGGCATCGCACCAGAACAGATGGTCGCCTCCAAGCTTGAAAATGGCGAAGTGGTGCGGAGTCGCCCTCTCTGCCCATATCCCCAGGTAGCAGAATGGAATGGCGTCGGGAGCACGAATGAGGCTTCAAGCTTCACGTGCGTCATGCCCAACTAATGCTTCGGAAGCGATAACCTCGGCAAGAGCGGGCTACCAAAACTCCCGTCTCCGGCACCAATAACTCATTCGATCCTTATTCGATCTAACGAAGTCAAGTCGCTCTGGCACTTCTAGTTATGAAGTGAATTGAAACTTGGTGACGACAATTCGTCTGAGACCGGATTAGACCGGCCAGCCGCTATCCGCCGGAAACCCCGAACCATATCGTCCAGAATCAGGTACACCACCGGGACAAGCCCCAACGTGATGACTGTGGCAAACAACACCCCAAAAGCCAACGACACGGCCATTGGCACGAGAAAGGCCGCTTCAAGGCTCTTGTTGAGCATAAGCGGGGCCAAACCAACGAATGTCGTCACCGAGGTGAGCAGAATCGGACGGAAGCGTGCAACACCAGCTTCCCGGACTGCCGATTCCATATCCACGGCCTGTTGTTGCCGCCGATTAATGAAATCGACCATTACGAGACTGTCATTAACGACTACACCAGTGAGTGCTACCAAACCAAACATGGAGAACAAGGTCACATCCAACCCCATGATGACATGTCCCCAAATTGCACCTACCAAACCGAACGGTATCGCACTCATGATAATCAGCGGCTGAATATAGGACCGTAAAGGAACCGCTAGCAATCCAAAGATCAAGAGTAGCGCTACCCCAAACCCACGAAACAGGCCACCGAGCGAATCCGCCTGCTCAGATTGCACTCCCTCAAACGAATACAACACACCCGGATAGGCAGCCAGCACATTTGGCAGAATCGTTTCCCTCAGCGCTGAGATCACAACATCACTTGACGCTACCGAGGCATCGACTTCCGCGGTCACGTTAACCACACGATTTCGGTCGACTCGCGTGATCGACGAAAAACCGCGACCTTCCTCAACTGTCGCTACGTCTCTGAACGGTACTTCTCCTCCAGCAATTCGGATACGCATGTCTTGGAGGTCGCCAAGGGACCGCCGTTCCGACTCCGGATACCTCACCATCACCCGAATATCATCTCGTCCCCTTTGAATGCGCTGAGCCTCCTCGCCATAGAAGCCCTGCCGCACTTGCCGACCCAGCTCTTGAAGAGTAAGCCCCAAGGTTTCGGCCGCTGGCTTGATCCCGAAACGCAGCTCCCGCTTTCCACTGCGGAAGGAATCACTGATCTCATAGACACCGGCAAACTCCGAGAGCCGCAACCTGATGACAGCAGCTGCCTCGCGTAGCATCTCAACATCCTGACCCATGAGCTGCACGTTGATATCTTCGCCAGCGCTCATAATCGTCGCGTTGAAGCTAACATCCACCGCCTCTGGAATCGGTCCGACTAGGTCCCGCCATCGATTACCGAGCGCCTCACTGGTGAGTGGGCGTTCATCAGACGGAATGAGCTCAACCATCACCTCTCCGACATTTGCACTCGCCTGCGATGAGGCACTTCCCATTGGTCCACGCCCACCCGACATCGACGCGCTCCCTACTACAGCAAACGAATGCTCAAATACATCTAGACCAATTTCAGCTTGCAGTTCGCTGCGAAGTCTCTCAGCACCAGACTCAAGCCGGCTGATCGCTTGGGATGTCGCCTCGACGGTTGACCCTTGAGGCATGGTTACCGACGCCGACATAAAATCGGCTTCGATCGAGGGAAAGAACACAAAATTGGTATACCCTCCAACTATCGTTCCTATCGTCAAGATGAGGACTGCCACACCAGCTGATGCCGTGAGATATCGCCATCGGACTGCAACGTCCAGAAATGGCTGGTACACCCGAACAATCACCCAAGCCAAGCTCCCTGTGAAAAGGCTCTGAAACCGCCGCCACGGGCCTCGGGCATGATAGCGAGGGAGATGCGAGAGATGTGCCGGCAGAATAACGAGTGACTCGACGAGTGAAAACAGCAGGCACGGAATAACAATGAGCGGGAACACGGCGAAAATCTTGCCCGATGAACCTGGCACAAACATCATTGGCAAAAACGCCGCAACACTAGTCAGCACAGCGAAGATAATCGGAGTTGAGATTTCTTTAGCACCACTAATCGCTCCCTTTAAGCCCTTGCCATGCTGCTCTTGATGGCGGTGAATGTTCTCACCAACTACGATCGCGTCATCAACAACGATACCCAGCACCAGAATGAACGCGAACAATGAGAGCACATTGATCGATACATCGAGGGTCGGCATCAACCATATGGCAGCCAAGAAAGATATCGGAATACCCAAACTTGTCCAGAACGCAAGGCGGAGATCCAGAAACAGCGCCAACGATACAAACACCAAAACAAAACCAGTCAGACCACTCTCGATTAACAGTGTCAAACGACTGTCAAGCATCCTTGCCTGATCTTGCCAAGCCGTCAGTTTGATTCCATCAGGAAGACGAACTTGGGTTTCCGCCACATACTCATGCACAGCGGAAGCAAGCTCAACAGCATTCTGATCGCCGGTACGGAACACCGACACTAGGACCGCTGGAGCCATATCGAACCGGGCCGACTCATCCGTCTCAGCGAAACCATCGACCACAGTCGCTACATCTGACAGCTTTAATCGTGTCCCATCTGATCTCGTGAGAACTGTCAGCTCTTCATACTCATGCCCCCTGTAGACCTGCCCGATTGTCCGTAATAAAATCTCGCCGCTCTCGGCCCGAACAGAGCCTCCTGGCAAATCAAGCGACGAACGCCTCACTGCCTCAGCGACATCGTCAAACTGCAGCCCATGCCGTCGCAGAGCCACTTCAGATACCTCTATAGCGATCTCGTAGGGAGGCGCTCCGACGATTTCGACCTGTGTGATTTCTGGTAAGGCCGACAACTCATCACGAACACGCTCAGCCACCCGCTTGAGAGTGAACTCATCGGTAGTCCCAGAAATTGCGACATCGATAACCTGCTGACGTGTCGTTAACTCACGAATAACGGGCTTTTCAGCTTCTTCGGGAAACGTGGTAATCGCATCGACATTGGTCTTGATATCGTCGACCACCTTACGCGGGTCTGCACCTAAGTCGAGCTCGACCGAAATGCTACCTACACCCTCATACGACCTCGATGTGATCTTCTCTATTCCATCGATTCCCTGGATCGCCTCCTCGATGCGAACAGCAACCGCAGTTTCAACTTCCTCTGGAGCTGCGCCGAGATATGGCACCTCGATGCTGACTTGGTCGAGTGAAAACTCTGGCCACACTTCCTGTTTCACAGTAGTACTAGCAAACAACCCGCTAACAACCAGAAATGCCATCAGCAAATTTGCAGCCACAGGATTTCGTGCGAACCAATCGATACATGCATTCATGATGGTCTGTCCGGCTCCACATCAACTCCAAAACGAATCGCCCCGAGAAGAGTCGTTTATCTAACTCTCATTTAGATCTAGCATGAATGCAGCCCGGTGCGACCTCAATGTAAAACCTTAGCAAAGCCGAGTTACCAGATTCTGCTGCCGTGAGAAAGACTAGGCACTGTGTTGACCGAGAGGAAAACTTCTAAACCAACCTTGGCTTCTGATCGTTACGTTGCCATTACTGGTATGGTGGAACTAATGGCTGGATTCGTACTTACAAGGGCAATGGGCGCAGTGGCAACACCAGAGCTAATTGTTCGCCTAGAACGATCAGTGGCGCTGTTTCCAGAATTGGCTGACAGCCCCGTGACCGTCGGGGTCACTAACGCCCGTGGCCTTGACGGCCTTGCCTACCCGCAGGAGCGGCTGATCCGACTAAAGTTGCACCGGCACAAGCCGGTCACCCACTTCACCATTGGGCACGAACTCACCCATCTAGTACAAACACCAGGCCTAGGACTGATTCCAAGCGGTGAAGTACAGTGCGACATCTGGACTCTCGCCCGCCATCCATTATTTCTTGACGAAAAACCTTGCTATCTCACAGTGAATTGTGACGGACGGGCTTGGCACAGACACGCCCACGCTGTCCGCAGGTTATGCCAGCTGGCCGTCACCGAACGACAGCACAATCGCCGCTACATCGTGTGGCTCCGTGCACAACTCAACCTCTACTTCAACCACCCTAAACCCACCCAAATCAGCCTATTAGACGATCAGCAGCACACACCCCTGGTCACCTTCCCAACCTGAAGCCACGAATAATCGGCCGCTGGTCAGCCCAGCTATCCACAACAGCCTGGGTCACAACGTTGGTGAAGCGCTGCCGAATATTCAGAGGACCGTGACCGGGCAATTGAATGAACATAAGGCCAATCAAATCTTCAACCGGGTCAGCCCAGTAGAGCGTACCGTAGGCACCGCCCCAGCCGTAGCTACCCGTCGAGAGCGCATCAAAAGACAGCGTCGGGTCAGCCAGGACGCCGAATCCCAGGCCAAACCCGTAGCCCGGCCCACGGACATAGATGTTCTTGTCCGCTGTGTGGTTGCTGATCATCAGGTCAACGGTCATTCGCCCCAATAACCGGACTCCATCAAGCTCACCACCATTCGCAATCATTTGGGCAAAGCGAAAGTAATCGGCGGCCGTCCCATTCAAACCGGCTACCCCCGGGAAGTAGTTGGTCGGTTCCCGGAAACCTGGTGCACGCATTAGCTCAGAGCCTCCAGCTTCAGTCGGCCGATAGACCGCAGCCACCCGGTCGACCTTACCTCGAGGTACGTTATAGAAGGTGTCTGCCATGCCAAGCGGCTCAAAGATTCGTTCGTGCAAGAATTGATCGATAGGGATACCAGAGATTTTTTCGACCAACACTGCTACAAAATCGGTCGATGACCCATATTGCCAGTGATCGCCGGGGTGAAACGCACCTGGAATCCTAGCCGCCCGAACCACTCGCTCCCCTATCGTGGCAAACGGTTCGCCATCGTTGGTAACATACCGGTAGTCGCCCTCAGAAAGCCCGGCACCAGTCGGATTCAACGTCAGGCCTGAAGTATGAGTCAGTACATGCCTTATTGTGACCGGCCTCGCTTCCAACACTCGACGTTGCCTGGGTCCATCTCGCTCGAACACCAAATGGTCCCCATACTCAGGAATCCAGTCTGCTATTGGATCATCCAGCCTGAAATATCCTTCTTCAAATAAAATCATCAGCGCCGTCGACACGATGGGCTTGGTCATCGACATCAGGGTAAAAATCGTGTCGGTTGTCATCGGAAGGCTTTCCTCCCGATAGTTCCACCCAACGGAGGAGTGATGTACGACCTTACCTCTACGCGCCACAAGCGTCACCGCACCGGCTATAAGATCGTCATCGACAAAACGCTGGAAATAGTCATCAACCCGCTGCAGCCGCTCGGACGACATACCCACAGACTCTGGGGACACCGTCGATAGTTCTTCAGCCGCCCTCGGAAGCACGGACATCACCATCCACAGGAAACCAAACACAAGCATGGTGTTCAGTAGCCGGCCAGCCCAGCTGCGGGTGCGATTCTTCATCATGGCAACACTCCCTTTTCGTGTGGAGCCACCATACCAGAGACCCCTAACATCAACGACATCCTGACTAACCGTAGCATCGTAACTCA
>Ga0310344_10000505_pt1 | contig 30752 bp, 41 predicted proteins | sample HC15DNA20200_MG_FD_203801 | JGI IMG/M metagenome (GOLD analysis project Ga0310344, IMG submission 203801) | Marine microbial communities from station ALOHA, North Pacific Subtropical Gyre - HC15-DNA-20-200_MG | ecosystem: Environmental > Aquatic > Marine > Oceanic | place: Pacific Ocean: North...
GGCGGCTCGTTGAGGGGCGAGTTCATGTAGCCGGTGATCACCTTTCGGGTTCGCCGCACATCGTATGGGCGCAATGCGACCACGACCCCAACCATAGGTGAACGCAGCGTTCATCGCCTCCGCTATCCGCGAAAGGCAATTTCATGACCTCCCTGCGTCCGCTCGAGCTCCCGAACAGTGCCATGCCCGCAAGGAAGTCGGCCAAGGGTGACTCGACCGAAGACGCCCACCTCGAGCGCCGCGATGGCGCCTACGATGACCGTCCGTGCGAGCCAGAGCCACGTGATCTGTCGATCCCGGCGGTCAAGCGCTCGAACGTTCCGCACGTCGATGTTCCGCTGGCGGGGGCGCCGGGGCAGCAGACACCGGTAACCAACGACGCGAAGAAGCCTGCCACGACGATGACGCCCGCAGCGCGGAACCAGAGGGCGGGGGCGACGCGCGAAACTGATCCTGCTCATGGCCCGATCAGACCGATGGCCACTCAGACGTGAAAGGGGAGACATCGCGTAGCCGCGATCCAGCAGAGAAGCTGAGGCGCTGTGAAACCGCCGCCCACATGATCGCGACGGTCGGCCGGCGTCCGAAATGTCCATATGGACATCGCGTGGACATTTCAACTGCGAAATGGACATTTCAGAAAGATCCCTACAAGATCGACGCTTGACCCGCACGCAGAAACCCCCTACTCTGTGAATGTCACATTCACTACTAACTGAGTAGAGGGAGACCCCACAGACCCACAGCCAGGGGAACCGCGCAACGCCGTTCCCCTCCCAGGGACAGGCGCCACACCGCAGCCTGACGAGCGCTCGCCGCGCTCTTCGCTCCGTCCCTCACGGCGACCGCCGTCCTCCCAACCAGGTCGCCGCCGCGGGGGCGGCTCCGTGACATAGCCGCCCCCGCACCTTCCCCTTCATGTCCGCGAAGAGAACGATCCGCGGCCTATACCCACAGACGCATCGGAGGATCCCATGGACAGCATCGACACCACCGCACCGGCAGACTGGCACGACTTCTACGTCGACCCCTTCCCCGGCCGCAAGGGCTCCGAGCGGATCACCGACACCTGCGGCAAGTGCATCGGCACCGGCCTGTACACCGGGCCCACCCACTTCACCGATGGCCACGGTCGCCCGATCTGCTTCGACTGCCACGGCACCGGCACTCGCAGCCGGCTCGTCAGCAGCGCTCGCGCCACCGCCCGCGCCCACGCGAAGGCGCACGCCGAGCACATCGACACGACGCGCGCGATCACCGCCCGTCGCGCTGCCTTCGAGGCCGAGCACCCCGGCCTGCGCGACCAGCTCACCGAAGCTCATCTGAGCATCCGGGAGGGCAACCCGCTGCGCGAGAAGATCGGCTACCTCCTCGACTCGCTCGAGGACTCCACCGGCACCCTCGACGCCGATGAGGTCCGCACTGCCCACGAGCTGCTCGAGCAGCTCGAGCGCGAGCTGGCAGCGCGCCGCCCCGTCCCCACGGGACGCACCCTCATCCAGGGTGAGATCCTCGCAACCAAGACCACCGACACCCAGTGGGGCATCACCGTCAAGATCCTCGTCCAGGGCGAAGGCTGGCGCGTGTGGGGCACCAAGCCCTCCGAGATCTCCTCCGCGACGCGCGGCGACGTCGTCGCATTCACCGCAACCGTCTCCGCCTCGGACGACGACGACAGCTTCGGCTTCTACTCCCGTCCCACCAAGGCGCACATCATCGCCGTAGGCATCCGCCGCACCGCATGAACGAGCGCCTCATGAACAGCCGCACCAGCCTGACGATCTACCCCGCCCACGACGAGCGGTCTCTGCATCCGCCGGCGCCGATACTCGTCGACGAGCACTACTTCGTCCGCTCCGGGCTCGAGCAGCTCCCCGCCCGCCTCATCGGGTTCAGTCCTGCCGGCGCGATCGCCATCACGGCATGGGTCCACGACGTGTTCCGCTCCCCCGAGCTCGCACGCGATCTGTACCCGACCTTCATCATCGCCGGCCGCGTCCACGCCCACCCAATCCCTGCTGCCCGAGTCACCGTGCGCGAGCCCTCCGGCGTCGTCCAGGTCGTCATCACCGACCCGCGAGGCAAGCGATACCGCCCCTACCTCGGCGAAGACCGCGACGTCGCCGACCGCATCGCCGCCGCCTGGGGTTCCCACCGCGGCTACTCAGCCACCGTCGAGCAGATCACCCCGGCGGCTACCGCCTGACCACACGATCGGAGATCACCATGCGCTGCCTGATGTGCGAAGAGCCCACCACCATGTACATCCCATCCGACGACGTCGATGGCGTCGGACTGCACAGCTGCGGCGCGTGCGGCTTCGAGATCGAAGCGCCTCGTGATGAGCCCATGCGCACCGTGCCCGCCGACAGGCAGCGCTCTCGACTTTCGGCGACGACGACGACGACGGTTGCGAGAACGCTGCAACCTCTCTAGTATCAGTGAATGTCACATTCACTACTTTCTGATTGATTGAGGAGATCGCCCATGAGCGAATCGGCAGAGACCGTCACTGAGGATGTCGTCTACGTCGGGCGCAGGCAGGCGGGCAATGGCAAGCTCGCGCACTGGTACCGCACGCTCGTCGACGGCGAGATCTCCGACAAGGAGCTCGGCTCGTACAAGCCGTACACGTCGGCGCCGGTCGGCGCGATCATCACGATCACTCGCCCGATCGACGAGCCGAACTCGCTCTACACCCGCGGGCTGCATGCGCCACGGATCACGGGCGCCTATGCCGACCGCGCGGCCACCGACGAGTGGCGTGTGACCGATCAGGCCGAGGCGCAGCGCGACGCGAACGAGCGGCGCGTCAAGCGGGATCTCGACGGGCTGCCTGCCGAGTTCACCGCAGCACTGGACACCCTGGGCGCGCACTTCTCCCGCCTCAACTCTCCGCAACGGGCGGCGCTGTTGTCGCTCGTCACCGCGAAGCTCCTGCGCTACTGAGGCCGAACGTGATGTCCACCCTCGACCTGCTCGACGACAGCTTCCCGCACGGCACCCCGGACGGGTACCGCCGCGGATGCCGCACTGCAGCGTGCCCCGCGCTCATCCCCTGCCGCACCATCCACACCCGCTATGCCGGCGACTTCTCCTTCGCGAAGCTCATCGACGCCGGCACGCCCCTTGCGGAGATCCTCGAGCGCGACGCAGCCGCACGCGACCAGTCCCGGCAGCGTGACAAGATCGCCGCTCGAGAAGAGCGCCGGGCCGCGGCCGAAGCCACGCAGCCCCGCCGACCCAAGCAGGCCTCGAAGCGCACACCGACAGCACGGCCCGCCCGCCCGCCGAAGACGGCGCCGCTGAGGATCGCGACCCCGCGACCGACGTTGCTGAGGACGCGCACGCATCCTGGCTATCAGTGGATCGACAAGGCCCGCCTCGCGGCCGAGACGCTCCCCGTCGAGCGTGCCAGCACGTTCGCGGAGACGGTCGACGGCTACGAAGCAGCGCTGGATCGTCACGTCGACGAGCTCGCACAGTGGCGCAGCGACCACCGGGATCTGCGCGTCCAGCTGCGTTCCGCGGTCGAGACGCTCAAGACGGCCACCATCGCCGCCGGAAGCGGCCTATCGGTCGGCGGCGTGATCGAGCGTGCTCTGCAGGACGCCACCGCCAGGCATCAGGCAGCAGTCGACGAGCTCGCGAAGCATGATCGCCCGGCACCGCCGGCCAGGCCGCGGATGCCGCGGCCGCAGACCCCGCGGGCCCCTCGCGTCTCCCGACCGCGGCAGCTGCAGCCGCACGGCACCAACGCCTGCCGGGCGCGTGGCTGCGATCGACCGGAGTGCATCGAGGCGGGCCGCGAGTATCACCGGCAGTGGATGGCAAACCGGAAGGAACAGAGCATCCCGGCCGAACACCACGGGACCGCCTACGGCTACCAGCTCGGCTGCAAGGACCGAGATCAATGCCCTGCCGAGATCTCCTGCGCCGACGCATCGCTGACCGAAGAGCGACGCCGGCGGCGGGAAGCCGGCATCGCCCCGCAGGCCCCGCGCGTGCCCGCTGACCCCGTTCGCCGGCACGTCCGACAACTGATGGCCTCCGGCATGACCATCCTCGAGATCGCCGACCGAGCGCAGGCCTCCAAGACCGGCGTGAAAGTCCTTCTCTACGGCCGCTCCGGCGCTCGTAAGGGAGAGCTGCCGGGCGAGATCGAAGCAGCGAAGGCGCAGCGGCTCCTCGCGCTGCAGCCGACCGCCTCCGCTGCGCAGCTCGCACGTTCCGCCTGACATCGACAGCTCAACCGCCGCAAGAAGGCCCCGCCGTTGAACTGGTCGCAGCGGGTCACCATGCGGATGATCGCCGATGGCCGGTCCCCCTCCGGTGGCGCCAGCTACCTCGATACGACAGGCCTGGGGATTCCCGGTGGCACCATCCAGTCTCTCCGCAGGCGCGGTCTGATCGAGCGCTACTCATGGGTCGAACCCGGCTGGGTGCTCACGAAAGCCGGCGTCGATGCCATCAACAGTGGCGCGTGTGACGAACCCGACAGCAGCATCGACGACTAACCTCACCGATCTTCGCAACTCGGGTGTCCGCGAACAGCGCCAAGACCGGCCTATACCCAGCAAGAAGGGCCTGCGGCACAGTCAGGCACGGGGGTTCCCCTACCAGACTCGCAGGCGTATAGTCAGTGAATGTCACATTCACTATTTGATTGAGGAGACAGGCCATGACCATCACCCAGGCCGCAGCCCCCACGGGCACCGCGGTCACCATCGCAGGAACCGTCCGCACACCGCTCACCCTCGTCCGCCGACTCACCGACCGTCAGGCGCGCGTAGGGTTCCGCGTCGAGACCGACGCCGGCTCATACAACGTCCACGCCAACGGGATCCTCGCCGAGATGCTCCGGCTGACGACCCACCGCGGCGACCGTGTAATCGTCCACGGCCCGGCTGTCACGTTCAGCCACCCTGCCCAGACCATCCCCGACCTCGAGGCCGACAGCGTCGAGCTCGACCTCCGCTGACCCACGACGAGGATGGACACCACGACGCATCAGCAGGAGAGAACCCCATGACCCGCATCTTCCACGTCAACGGCAAGCCCGTCGACGTCACCGACGCCGCCGCGGTCCAGGCACTCACCGCGGACGAGTACGCCGACCTGCTCGCTCAGACCCTCAACGACACCGACGCGACCGACACCGAGATCGTCGGACTGCGCCAGGACCAGCCCGACGCCGGCACAGGGTTCATCATCACCAACCCGCCCAACGAGAGCGGGAGCGAGCGATGACCGAGCGCCGGAACAACACAGCCCATCGCCGCGGCGTTGGTGTCCGCAGCGCGGAGGCTCGACGATGCCCCGTGTGCGGACGCGGCGCCGCGCTGGTGAGCGTCACTCCCCGCCCGCTCACGCCAGAGGAGACGACCACCTACTGCCGGTGGGACGACTGCACCTATGCGCGGGTGGTGCCCTCTTCGAGTGATCTGTCGCGGCTGCGAGACGGCACACATGCGACTGCGAGAGCGATCGCCGACGCCGAGGCTCGCGGAAGGATCGACGACGCTGCGAATCAGGTGCTGATCGACCGCCTGTACCCGCCGCTCGATTCGACCGGTCAGCCGTGGCGGAGCGCGTTCGATCATGCGCGCCAGGAAGGGCACAGCGAGGCCGAGGCATACGACTTCGCAGACGAGTACGCGGCCTACGTGGAGGACCGGCAGTACGAGATCCGCGATCCTGACCTGCCGATCCCGTCCCCGAGCGAGTACACGCGATGACCGGGCGTGAGAGTAGTAGGGATCGGCATCAGCGCACGCTGAGCGAGTGGACAACTCGCGCAATCCGGAGCATGTTGCGTTCCTCGGACCCGGCCACCGCCTTCGCACAGCAGGACGGGGTCATCAAGGATCGCATCAGGAACGAGCTCGGTCAGCACCGCCGCGCAACGCTGAGGGTGATCCTGCCGATCGTGCTGCTCGCTGTCGGCGTGGTGATCGTGGTCCCCGCCCCGATCGTGCTCCTGCCTCTTGCCGGCATTGCGGTGGTCTTCGTCATCATCGTGCGAGAGGACCGACTGGCCCGCCTGCACGAGGCGATCCAGCGTGTGGACCCCGACGAGGACACCCGATGAACGAGGCATCGCCGACCGTCACGCTGGACGTGCGCGCAACGATCGTGCGCACGATCCAGCAGCACACGGACGAGGCGGACGAGGAGGCCGGCTACATCGCGGACGACATCATGGACGCGCTGAGCCTGGGCAGCGAGCTCACGGTGACCGTCCCCAGGCTGCGGCGCCGCGGCGAGCACGAATGGCCGTGCGCGCTGTTCTACGTCGGGAACTGGAACGGTTCGCGGCCGCGTGCACGGTGCAGTTGCCCGCCTGCCGAGGCGGGAGCCGAAGGATGAAGGATCCCCGCCAGCTCTCCCAGGCTGAGCTCGACGAGTACCTCGACCAGCTCGTGCGTGACGGCGACGATGACAGCCCGGAGTTTCACCGCGCCTACCAGGTGTGGGAGGAGCTCAACGGCTGACGTTTGACCATGCCGCCCTCATCGGGGCCCTGCCGACCGGCGGGGCCCCGATTTCTGTCCGCGAACACCCCCAACCCCGGCCTATACCCAGCAGACGAACGGGAGAGGCCATGTGCGACGACATCGACCACGGAGGGCGGCGGTGCCCGTCGTCGACGGCCGAAGGGCAGCGGCGTCGCCGCGCCGAGAAGCGCGAGCGGAACGCCGAGAAGCAGCTTGAGGCCTTCATCGGCGCGACCCCGTTCCGGCCGGTCTCGGGCGAGCTGATGCGGATGAGCTCGCGCCCCAGCTATTGGGACACCGACGAGTGGATCGAGTACGAAGACACCCTGCGCGCGGCCGCGGAACGTCACGGGATCGAGATCTCCGAGCTGCAGCACGCGGACGGGCTCTGGGAGGGCACGTCGGAGCCTGCAGGCGCCTACATCGTCCACGCGGACAGCTTCGAGCAGGTCACCGACTGGGCCGGCGAGCTGGCGGGGCGGTATGAGCAGGACAGCATCATGGCCGGGTACTTCGACGCTGACGGCCCCGACCGGGTCTACAGCTTCGCCGCCGGCACCGGCTCGCAGCAGCAGGTCCAGGAGACCCTCGACATTCTCCGCGCCGCCGGCGCACCGGGAGGCAGGCTCTATGACGGCAAGCTCGAGATCGCGGAACCCGCCGAGTATCCGCTGCCGGCATCCGCCGTGAACGCGATCGCCGCCCGTCTCGGAACAGAACCCACCTTCGCTCGAGCGCACGTTGCCTTCGTGCCCGGCAACGACAGCTACCGTCACCACCAGCCGATCAAGGAGATCCAGTCGCTCAGAGAGCGGTACGCCGATGCGCACGGTTTCCCACAGCGCACGCCGATCCCCCGACTGACCGAGCTCGACGACATCGCTGCAGCGAGGGCATACGCGGCCGCACCGCACGAGCCCGCGCACCCGCAGGTCGCCCGCTCCTACCGATCACTGCGGCAGCACATCGGCGCTCAGTGGGACATGCTCACAGAAGCCGGCTACACCTTCGAGCCCTGGCACGGCGAGACCGAGCAACCCTACGCCGACTCTGCCGCGATGCTGGCCGATCTCCGCGAGAACAAGCACCTGTTCTACTTCCGCACCGAGGTCTCGCAGCACAGCGAGGGGGCCCTTCCGCCGGATCATCCGATGGCTCGCAGCGTTACGGTCACCCTGCCCACGGGCGAGCGGGCGCCGATGCTCGCCAACGACGTCTTCCGCGCCGTCCACGACGCGATCGCGCACAGCGAGGGCCACCAGTTCGGACCCTACGGCGAGAAGCGCGCCTGGTGGACACATCGTGCCTGCCTCCCCCGCGAAGCGCGGCTCGCGCTGTGGTGCGAGACGCGCGCGCAGAACTGCTGGACCAACGCCGGCCCCCACATGACCACGGAGGGGGAAGCCGGGCATCCCCGGCTCATTCGGCGAAGGGAACCGGGTTGGATGCCGCTGAGTGAACGCCCCTATGCGCAGCAGAAGTGCTGCCGCGTCGACTCAGCACTCCTCTAGTCCACGGCGGTTGACGAGGGTACGTCGCCCGCGTACCATCAGTGAATGTCACATTCACTACCGTTCTGATCTGAGGAGGACTCCATGACAACGGCCATCAAGATCACCCCCGCTGGCGAGATCGACACCATCCGCATCGACGAGCTGCCCGACTACCAGCGCGAGATCGGCGGCTGGGTCGCAGAGCTCCGCCTGACCAACGGCCACGCACTGCTCGTCGACGAGGAAGCCGGTCTCAAGGTCACAGAGCCGAACCTGCTCGCCTCGCTCTACCTGACCGAGCACGGCCGCAGCGCACTGCTGTTCAGCACCGCGCTCATCGTCGGGCTGCACCCCAGGACCGGTGAGTGGATCGACGTCGCCCCCGACGTCGACGAGCAGCTCCGCGCGATCGCTGCGCAGATCTGACCTCATGCCCACCCTGAACGCTCGGCCGGTACTCATGCCGGCCGAGCCGCCCTCCTCCCCCGCGAGCGACTACTGCCAGCGTTGGTCTCGCGGCGCCCATTCGTGGCGCCACATCTCCGAAGGCGGGTTCGACCCCCGTCTATACCAGGTGGCCCCGATCACGGAAGCCGCCGCGCGAGCATTCGTCATCGACGAGCACTACGCAGCATCCTTCCCCGCAGCACGCTTCTCGATCGGGCTGCTCACCCGCGACGACCGCTTCCCCATCAACGGCGCCATGGTCGACGAGATGGCACTGGTCGGCGTCGCCACCTTCTCCACCCCGATGAGCAGAGGAGTCCTCAGCTCCGTCTTCGGCACGCTCGAGCCCTACGAACAGAGCATCGAGCTCGGCCGATTCGTACTCACCGACACACCCGCGAACGCCGAATCCTGGTTCCTCGCACGCGCTTTCCGCCACGCCTACGACCGGGGCATCCGCGGCGTCGTCTCTTTCGCCGACCCCTTGCCACGGCGCCGACAGATCACCGAGACCCTCGACAACGGCACCACAATCGAGCGCATCGAACAGACCTCGCCCGGCCACATCGGCGGGATATACCAAAGCGTCAACGCGATCGCCCTCGGCCGCAGCACCGCACGCACCCTGAACTACCTCCCCCGCCGCGGCCTCGTGCTCTCCGAGAGATCTCTGTCCAAGGTAAGAGGACAGGAGCGAGGCGCCGACGCCGCCGAGCGACACCTGGTCTCGCTCGGCGCCCCCATCCGCCGCGCAGGGCAAGACCCGCGAGCCTGGCTGCGCGAGGCGCTCGCCGCGCTCGATGTCACGAAGATCAGGCATCCGGGGAACTTCCGATACGCCTTCCCTCTTGGCAGCAGCTCCCAGCGTCGCCGGCTGCCGATCGGGCTGCCGCGCACCGCGTACCCCAAAGCCGCCACCGACATCCTTCCGGGCTGAGACCCCCGCTGCAGGCGGGTGCAAATCGGAGTTGACGGGGCATATCGAATGCCTCATACTAGTGAATGTCACATTCACTACTCGTCCACTCTGAGGGAGGACACCATGACCACCAAGACCCGCCGCAGCGGCACCACCCGCCGCACCCCGGAAGAGCGCCGCGCACAGGCCGAGGCGCTCCACGAGCAGCTCACCGCACAGGTCGCCACGCTGGCCGAGAGCGAGAACTGGAAGGCCTGGCTGCGCTTCGCGCGCATCGTCCGCCGGCGCTCGTTCTCCAACCAGATGCTCATCCTCGCGCAGGGCGGCACCCACTGCCTCGGCTACCGCCAGTGGGAGACCCTCGGCCGTCACGTCGTCAAGGGCGCGAAGTCGATCAAGATCTTCGGCTACTCCACCAAGCGGATCGTCGAGGTCGACGAGGCCACCGGAGAAGAGTCCACCAGCAGTCGAGTGATCTACCCGGTGCTCTCCGTGTTCGACGTCCGCGACACCGATGGCGAGCCGCTCCCCGAGCAGCCGGCCATCTACCTCGAGGGCGACGACGTCGCAGGCCTCTTCGACCAGCTCGCCGACTTCATCACCGCGCAGGGCTGGGATGTCGCGCTCGAGGACATCGCACAGGACGGGCTCAACGGGTACACCGATGGCCAGGCCCGACAGATCCGGGTCGACAGCAAGATGGCACCGGCCATGCGCGTCAAGACCCTCCTGCACGAGATCAGTCACGCACTTCTGCACTTCGACGAGGGCAGCACCCGCGAGCACCGCGGAGTGATCGAGACCGAAGCCGAGTCGGTCGCGTACTGCGCCGGTGGCCTCCTCGGACTCGACACGTCCGCGTGGTCGATCGGGTACGTCGCAGGATGGGCCGGCGGTGACGTCGACCTCATCCGCAGCGTCGCCGGCAACGTCCTCCGTGCCGTCAACGCGATCGCCGACGCCATGCTCGGCGCCGACGACCAGGCCGCGGCCGCGTAACAGCCCTCGGGGGGCGGGCTCGCCTATGCCCGCCCCCGAGAATCTCTGTCCGCGAACACCCCGAACTGCGACCTATACCCCTAGACGAATACCCCGGAGGAACCCATGGATCTCGCCCTGTCTACCGCCCGCGACTTCGCTCCCCTTCTGCTGGGCAGCGGCGGCCTCGTCGGCATCCTCGTCACCGTCGACACTGCACGCCGCGCAGAGCGCACGGTACGGCGCAGCCTCAAGTTCCTCGTCACCCTTCTCCTCAGCGTCGCCGCGGTCGCCGCGGCCGTCGTACTCGGCGCCGCCCTCTTCCTCTGAACGGACCACTCATGAACCGCCGAACCACACGCCTCGCCTCCGCCGCCGGCGCTGTTGTCGTCGCCCTGCTCGCTGGCGCGATCGCGATCACCAGCCAGCCCTCCGGCGTCAGCGACCTCACCGACACCGCGCCCGCGCCTGTGCCTGTGCCTACCGCAGAGATCTCCGCGGACGCCGCCGCAGCCCTCGATGAGCTCGAGCAGCTCGTCGTGGCCGATGCAGCCGACCAGGACAGCTACGACCGTGACGCGTTCGGGCAACGCTGGGCCGACATCGACCGCAACGGCTGTGACCAGCGCAACGACGCACTCGCGGCCGCGCTCGAGAACATCACCACCAAGCCCGGCACACACGACTGCGTCGTCCTCACCGGAACGCTTCACGACCCTTACACCGGGCTCACGATCGCCTTCGAGCGCGGCCAGGGCACGAGTGAGCTCGTGCAGATCGACCATGTCGTGCCGCTCGCGTGGGGGTGGCGTCAGGGCGCCGACGAATGGGACGAGGCCCAGCGTGAGCGCTTCGCCAACGATCCTCTCAATCTGCAGGCCACGGACGGCAGCACCAACCAGTCGAAGAGCGATCGCGGCCCCTCCGAATGGATGCCCCCGAACGCGGACTACGGATGCGCCTACGCTGCGCGCTTCGTCGACGTCCTCACCGCCTACCAGCTGACGGTCAACCCGGCCGACTACTCCACGCTCCGCGCGCAGCTCGCCAGCTGCGCCGCATGACCCCCCACCCGAGAGGACTGACAACGATGAGCACTCTGAACAACATCGTCATCACCGATGACACCGGCACCCGTTACAACGATCTCTTCCTCGACATCCCGCTGGACAGCTACGAGATCTCCCGCTCCTCTGTCGGCTTCCATTCCGTCGACGCGATCGTGCCAGCCGACCCCTACTCGACCCGCGCATCCGAAGATGGTCCGCTCGGTGCACTGCTTTTCCGCTGGGCTCAAGCGCACGTCGCCGGCCGCAACTACATCATCAGCTGGCAGTACATCGACGCTCACGACGTCCATACCGTCGCCGTCGCCGACACCACCACTCGCGAGCTGCACTTCGTCAACCTGTTCGGCCACGTCATCGCCGGTCGACGCAGCTACAGGCTCCGTGAGCTCGCCGACGCGCTCGACCTCCTGATCGACGCCAGCTTCGACTGAGGACCAGGCCATGCTTTCCGACGAGGTCGCTCGACAGATCATCCACGGCAGCCCCGAGGGCTACGACCTCGGATGTCAGACCCGCGCCGGATGCGCCAACCACCACCACCCCACGCTCATGACCTGTTTCGCCGCCGCGATCGCCGTCCGCGATGACTGGCGCCTCGCGAAGCTGCCTCGCAACGAACCCCTCCCCAAATCCGCTCGGCGGCTACGCCGCTCCTCCCCCAGAAGCAAGGAAGGAACACCCTCATGACCGACCCCGAGCTCACTGCGTGGCCGGCACTGCGCCTCGGAGATCATGCCCTCATCCGGGAGCGCGCGACAGCACGCGAGCTCGCCGTCACCATCGTCGCTCTGCTCGAGCCGATCGAGGGCGAGGGTGAGGGCCTGGTCGACCACCGGGGCCGCGTCATCCGGCACCACTTCTACGACGCCCGACCCATCGCGGCCGACGTCGATCTCCCCGACCAGCGCGACGTCGACACACGCTTCGCCCGACTGACCGCAGATCTCCTGAACACGAGGACACGATGACCGCACCGCTCACCACCACCGAGACCCGCCTGCTACACAAGTCGCTCGAGCTCGCCGCCGGCTACGCGAACAATGAACGCGACGAGACCGCGATCCTTGAGCTCAGCGCACGCATCCGACAGGCACAGAAGACCATCCCCTCTGCACCGGACGCGCACACCACGATCCTCGCGACGATCGACGCCATAAAGCGCGCAGGACGCCACGAGCAGCTCACCCCTCAGCTGCTCGACCGAGTCGCTGACGAGCTCCTCCAATCCACCCCGCTCTGACCGCCCCGCGCGGTACACTAAGGCGCGGCACCCGGCTGTTGAGCAGGTTCCCTTCCGCCCCTCGGGGCGATGGCTCCTCCTCAGTTGGATCGTTGGTGAATGTGACAATTTCCACGCTCCGGCCGGGTGCCGTTTTCTCTTGCCCCGGTGGCACGCGATCATCGACGATTGCTCACCGGTGGACCAGTCGCCCTCACATACTCCGACCAGGTGCACTCGACAGCGAGCCTCATTGCATCGTCGGGGAAGTAGCCGATCAACACTCGCCGCTCGGGATCGCGATCGAACGTCACGGAACGCAGCAGCCTACGGCCGCGGATCTCGACATGGCGGATGATCGCGATCCTCTTGCTGTGGTCGAACACGTACCAGATCCCCGGCTCCGGCGACGCCTGCAGCTGAGACATCGGAGACCAGTGCTGCACCACAACAGCGAACACTATGCCGGCGCACCGACAGCCCCGTGCCGACGACGACCGCGTGACTCAGCTCGTCAGCGACCCGCCGGATCCGTAGGCGTCGTGGTCATACCGCTGTAGCGCAGCAATGAACTCGGCACTAGTGATCTCATAGCGAGCCACCGCGGCCGCGGCGCCGTGGAACAGAGCAGCGTTGGGATACACACGGCCGCACACTGGGCAGACCGCGAACTCGTCGGGGTCGGCCGAACCAGCAGCATCGAAGGCAAGACGCCCAAGACGATCGGCGCTCCGCCAGTCCTGAGTCCACGAATCATTGCCACAGGCGCAGACCTGATTCTCCCCTTCCTCATCGACCGTCGCGGTCCCATCGACGCGGACGGTCGGGTACGGCCAGCTCACGATGCCGCACTCGCTGCTGTCGCCTTGCGGGGACGTTTCTTCGGCATCGCGAGCTCGTCGACCGTGGTGAGCTTCGCATAGCTGGCGAACAGCGCTCGCAGTCGGTCAGCCTCCGTCGCTATCCCCCGCAGGCCCAGGGCCTTGTCGACAGCAGTGTCGAGCTCACGATGCGCCCGGAGCAGTTCGGGCGACATCGCGAGGGGGTTGTAGTGGTCTGCGAGCGAGCGTTCTGGGCGTAGCGCTCTCGCATCCAGAACGGCTTGCCCCCCGGCGATGATGGCGGCACGCTGCGTGTCGGTGAGGGCGGGCAAGGGGAAAGTGTTCCACGTCAGGGTGCTCGAGAAGCGCAGACGAGACTCAAGGCGACCGCCGATAGTGCGCTGCCAGGTGATGAATGCCGACGACGAGATCACTGCGAAGGCGAGGCCGTCTGGGTCGTCTGCCTTGAAGTTCGCGTCACCGCAGATCACATCAGGGGTGAACAGGGCGGTCGGGAAGAACTTGCGTGTCTCGCTCACATGCCGCGGCACACAGACATAGGGCGTGTCGGGTTGCGACCTTTGACCGAACAGGTGCGGCGTGTCCGCCATCTGTCGCGTGGACTCGGCCTTCGACGCTGCGCGGAACTGACGCACGGCATCCAGCCGCCCGCGGAGTATCGGGGATCGGGCGATGTCGCTGGGGTCAAGATCCACGAGCCACAGGCACCACCGGGGTTCGTTGTGGATGAGCTGTCGGGCGCCGACAAACGGCCGGACGTACTTCGCGGCGATCGGATCTGCCATCACTTCCGCATAGTCGGCCGGCTCGATCAGGAGATTGCCGTCGTCGCGAGCCATGTTCCCGAACACCATCGGAGGGAGAGCCGACGCCAGCGGGCTTCGCCGCTGATCGATTAGCACAATGGGACCGTCGACCAGGTATCCGTTGAGCTGATCCACGACGGGGATCTCGACGGGCTCGCCCTTGAGGTTTCCTGAGTAGTCGAACAGCCGCGCTCTCTTCCTCGACGGCCGGTCAAAACCGATCACCGAGCAATGCACTGCCGCAGCGCCGGGCGCTTCACTGGTCCACGCGAACGTCCGGTGCGCGAACTTGACGCGCCACCCTGCGGCAAACACAGGGCCGAAGAGCGCTGGCACCGGCTCTCCCTGTGCGATCGAGTTTGTCGAGACGAACGCGAACTCGCCTCGGTAGCCGGGACGGCCGAGCAGCTCGAGAGCCTTCGCGTACCAGCCGGTGACATAGTCCAGCCGACCGATGTCGTCCCTCCGCCACACGTCGCGAAGTTCCTGCGCTTGCTCGGTCGAGCGGGTGGCGTGGCCGAGGAAGGGCGGATTGCCCATGATGTACAGGTGCTCAGTCGGTTGTAGGACAGCTGCCCAGTCGACACGCAGCGCGTTGCCGACGACGATGCTCTTGATCTTGTCCAGCGGCAGCGGATCTGGTGCAGATCCAAGCGCCAGCTCCATCGCCTGGTTTGCCTGGTGTTCCACCAGGTGCAGCGCCGTCGCTGCGATCTGCGCGGGCCATTCCTCGAGCTCGATCCCGTGGAAGCTCGACAGCCGCACGGCGAGGTGCTCCTCGGTGAAGAACATTGTGCGGGCCGTCTCACCGGACAGCTCTTGGATCCGCAGCAGAACCTCAAGATCGAGGGCTCGCATCTGTCGGTAGCCGACCACCAGGAAGTTGCCACAGCCGCACGCCGGATCAAGGAATCGCATCAGCCCCATGTCCGCACGCAGCTTCTTGAGCTTGGCGGTGTCGTGGTACCCGTCCGTGAACCGCTGCCGCAGCTCATCGAGGAACATCGGGCCGATGACCTTCATGATGTTGGTCTCGGTGGTGTAGTGCTCGCCGAGCTCACGCCGAGCGGTCTTGTCTTTGACGGCCTGGAAGAGGCTGCCGAAGATGGCCGGCGAGATCGCCGACCAGTTGAACATTGCAGCCGCGATCAGCCGGTCACGCATGCCTGCGTCGAACGACGGGATCGACACCGATTCCTCGAAGACTCCACCGTTGACGTAGGGGAATCGCGAGATTAGCTCGTCGAGGTTTGACTGCCGACGAGACGGCTCACGTCCCATGACCTGGTACAGCAACGACAGCTGAGGCCCGAGGTCGGAACCATCCGTCGCGGTGCGGGTCTCGAGGAACTCGAGGAACAGATCGCGATCCCACACTCCGGCGTCATCGGCGTAGAGGGCGAACAAGGTGCGCACCAGGAACACCGACGCCTCGTGATCGTCGTACCCAGACCCCTCGAGGGCCTCGTAGAGGGACGCCATCAGCTTTGCCGCTTTGATCGACGCAGACTCCTGCGCCTTCGATCCGAAGGTGCGCTCACCGTACCCGGCGAGGAAGGCGAGCACGTCAGCGCGATCCCGCATCTGGGTCAGGGCGAACTCCTGCACACCCTCGCTCTCAGCGTGGAGATCGAGCAGACGGAACCGGCGGAAGTCGCTCGTGATTACCCACCGAGGAACCTCCGGGTCAGGAAGGTCGTCAATGTAGTCGAGCGCCTGCTGCTCAGCCGCGACGAGATCCTTGCCGGCGGACTTCATTTCGATCAGCGCGAGACCAGGGATCAGCGCGTCGATGTATCCGCGCGAGCCGGTCGACGAGCGCTTGACACGCTTCTCGTAGAACGCCGCGCGGGTCTGGGTTATCCCGTACACGCCGAGCAGATCCCGGACGAAGGACTGCGCTTGCTGTCGCTCGTCGCCGGGCTCGTCCTGCCAGTCACGGGTGAACTGCGCAGCGCGGGCTCGGATCTCATTCATCGACAACGACTTCGGCACGATCCCAACGCTATCCGGCCAGACCACTCGCACCCGGTACTACCCGACCTCCGTCCGCAGCGTGGCGGCTGCTTGGCGCCACCACCACAGCGACGACGACGACGACGACGTCTTGACATGAGCGCCGACTGATTCTAGGGTAGTGAATGTCACATTCACCACCTGAGGGGGTCATCATGCGCGCGTTTCCCGTGAACCGCGACACCATCGACCTGTTGGTCACCGCCGCCTACATTTCCACACCCGCCTACCGCAGCAGCACTCCGCGCGAGCTCGCCGAGAACGCCGACCGGATGGGTCAGAGCCTCTGGGATGAGAACTACGCGAGCGTCAGCTACGCGATCAAGCAGCACATCGCCGCACCGCGCTACGAATGGCAGCCGGTCGCCGAGATCGTCCCCCATGCCGATGACGAGCAGGCGTTGCAGATCGAGCGCAGCCGTCTACTGCTCGCCGAAGTCTCCTGCCATCACCCCGGATGGGATCAGTCCCCTGCGCGTGACCTCGTCGAACGCCTCGGCGACGCGATCGCGCGACGGTTCGCTCACCGCCCGCTCGTCGACTCCCCGGACCACCTGGGCGTGAAGGAGTATGAGGGCCTGCATCGCGCCGCCGAGGTCTGGGAACGGGAGATCGGATTCCGCCACCCTCTCACGCACGACGCGGCCGCGCGGGAAGGGAGCCGGCCATGATGCTCACGATCATCCACGCGGCCGCGGAAGGCACCCTCATCGAAGGGACCAGCCGGGGCGACGGCACGGCCGATACTCTCAAGGCCAACGGCTGGCGGTGGAGCCGGGCGCTCGGATCTTGGTACATCCCCCACTCCCGCGACCGCGAACCGAAGATCGCGATCATCAACCGCACCGCCGAGCAGCTCACCGCTGCCGGGTTCGTCGTCGAGATCTCGATCGACTATGAACGCCGGGCCGCGGCCGTCGTCGAGGCTGACCTGGTCGACCGCAGGAACGATCGCGCTGCCGCCCTGGCGGTGCGCGCAGATCGACGACACCAGGACGCCACCGAAGAGGCAGAGCGCGCGGCCCGCGCGCTGCGACGCCTCCCCGAAGGTGGCGAGCCCATCAAGGTCGGACACCACTCGGAGGCCGGCCACCGCCGAGCGATCGGCAAGGCGGACGCGGCGATCCGCCGCTCCATCGACGCCGACGCGGCGGCACGGCGCGCCCAGGTGCGTGCCGACGTCGCGGCCGCGGCGACCGATGCACGGTATGCGCCGATCACCGTGGCGAACCGGATCGAGAAGCTCCGCGCAGATCGCGCCGGCATCCGTCGACGTCTCGACGGGTCAAGCCGCACCCTTCCTGGCGGGTATGTCGAGGTCACGGCTGCAGCCACCGGCGCCTACGCCGAACGGCTCGAGAGGGAGCTGGCCGCGACCGACGATCAGCTCACCTACTGGCAGGAGGTCCGCGCCGAGCAGGTCGCGACCGGCGCGGCCACCGACCACAGCAAGGACACCATCAGCGTCGGCGACCAGATCAAGTACTTCGGCGCCTGGTGCACCGTAACCCGCACCAACCCGAAGAGCGCCACCATCGTCGACGCCTACGGCCACCGCGGCACAGTCCCTTACACGCACATCCGCGAGCACCGTGCCGGCCAGAGCGGAGCGATCTCATGACCATCGCCGCCCGCCCCCGCACGATCCCGGAGCCCACGACTCGTTGGCTCCGCCGTCTCGTAATCGCGCTGCTGTACATCGCAGCCGCGGTCCTCTCTGGGTGGCTCGGGATCCTCGCCGCGCCGATCCTCGATCGCATCATCGTCACCGCCGCGGCGGTGATCCTCGTCCCCATCACCATCGCGCTCGTGATCGACTTCTTCAGCAACCCAGATTGAGCGTCCGATGCCCGCCTACAAGGTCCAATGGCAGCAGCGCGTCGACGTCACCGCCACCGTCACTGTGGAGCTCGACGAGCTCGCCGACTGGGCATGCGAGCATCTCGGGCTGCGCACCCTCGAGGCCGGTGCGCCGGCAGGCGCGGCGCCGGCAGGGGTTCGGATGATGCTCGAGCGGAACGGGCCTCTGCGGGAGCAGCTGCTGCAGCGGTGGGCAGCGGCGCACATGCCGCACAGATGATGTCCCGCTCCGATGAGCAGAGCAGAGGCCCCACCGGCGAAGAGCTGCCGGTGGGGCCTCTGTCGTCAATCACGCGAGCCGTTGCGCGAGCTCGTCGATCTTGTCGGGACGGAAGCCCGACCAGTGATCCTCATCCGTGATGACGACCGGTGCCTGCAGGTAGCCGAGCGACTTGACCTGTTCGAGCGCTGCGGCGTCTTCGCTGAGGTCGACGACGTCGTACTCGATTCCCTTAGCATCGAGCGCGCGGTGTGTCGCGACGCACTGTACGCATGATTTCTTGGTGAACAGCGTGATCGTCTTGTCGCCGTTCGTCAGTGTGGTTGTCATGGGTGATCTCTCCTCCTTCCTGGGTCTCGTTTGCTGAGCATGGCGGGCAGCTCAGACACGGGCAGCCGCGCGGCGCTTGAGCCACACGATGAGCGCGATCGCACCGATCAGGATCGCGAGGATGACGAGGATCTGTCCCCAGCCGAGGCCGACGCCGTCGACGACGGGGATCGCCACGGTTTCACCCTGCTCGAGCAAGTGGTACTTCAACATCCACGCGCGCAGCGGATCGAGGAACATCCCCAGCGACACTGCGCCACTGGCCAGGACGAGCACGGCGATCAGCAGCAGCGAGATCCAGTCGTCTTCCGACACGCTCTGGTTCGACACGCGATTCATCCCTTCTCTCGGGGCCGGTAGGCCCGCAGCATCATGACGGCCACGACGATCAGGCTGCTTCGGGTCGGCGGTAGCTGATCACCGAGTTGTCGAAGAGCGTCAGCAGCCCGTCCTCACCGCTGTCGAGGTCGCGGTATTCGATCGCGAGGTACTCGTCGTCGACGACGTCGGGCTCCACTCCTTCGACCACTCCCCACAGCCCCAGAGTCGCGTCGACGAGCAGGAGATCTCCGACCTCGAGCTCCACCGCGGGGCCCTCGAGGGATTCGCCGTATCCGTCGCCGTCAGCGGCCGCGTCGACGTCCGGTGCATCGTCGTCGACTTCGGGCACGAACCGGACCCGTTCACGAGAGTCCAGTGGGGTGACATTGGAGGGTCGAAGCGCGTCGTGCTTGGTCGTCGACGGTACCGATGCATCCCAAGCGACAATCTCGGCCGAGGACCACTGGAAGTAGTCGGGCTCGAGCTCCTCCCCCTCGCCGTCGTCGGTGAGCTCCGCTTCCGGGTCGCGCACCATCATCCGCTCGTAGTCGGCAGCGTCGGGACGCAGCGCCGCCAGGTGATCCCAGTCCGCCTTGTCGGTGGAGTCGAGCTTGGCGGGGTCGGGGGTGTAGAACGCCTGAATCTCGACGGGCTGAGATTCGGCGTTCAGAGTGACACCGCGGCCACGCTTGTTGCGAGGGATCGCGACACCGACCGCGAAGCTGTCCCACATCATGTTGGCGCCCTGCGGGGAGAGACGACCGAAGCTGACGCGGGCGCCGAAGTTGTCTCGCATCTCACCGCCGAGGAACTCGACGTCGGGGCGCTGCAGACCGAGCAGGATGTGGATCTTCGCCGACCGTGCCAGTCGCGCGAGATCGGAGAGCAGATCGAGAACGGGGGCCTGCGCCGGCGCACCCTTCGGCTTCACCGTCTTGTACCAGCGCTGCACGCGCGCCTTGAACGTCGCGTACTCGTCGATGATCAACGCGAGGGGGTCGAAGTCCTCGAGCCGGGCCGTGCCGTTCTCGAGCTGCGAGTACCGCTCCTCCATGAGCTCGTGCGCAGCGTGCAGCATCCGCACCTGGTGCTCCACCCGCGCGCCGACGAGCTCGACGTTGGGCCAGTCCCGGAATCCGGCGAACTCGATCCGCTTCCCATCGAGTACCCACACCCGCCAGTGAGCGTGCGCGAGATGGGTGAGCACCGTGTGCTGGAAGCTGGTCTTTCCCGATCCGGTTCCACCGATGACGAGGCAATGCGGGGAGACCGCCGGATGCCACGACTGGATCTGACCGTCTTCGTCAGGACCGATCGGGATCTTGAACGCCTTGTAGGCGGCGTGGGTGAGTGCGGCCGCGGGCTCCACTTCGTGCAGGACCATGTCGGGCATCGTCGGTCGGACCTCGAACGTGATCTTGTCGCCCTCGAGATCCCAGTGCGCACGCCACCGGCCAGGGAGCATCGAGGAGACCACCTTCTCGACCTGGGAGCGCCGCGCCGCGATCGCCATCTTCGGTCCCACGTTGTGCTTGACGTCGATCTTCGAGACCGAGCCGTCATCGGCACTCTTCACCGAGACGCTCGCGGTCGGGTCGATGACCAGCTTGACGACCTCGATCGCGCGCTGCTGCTCACGGGAGACCGGATCACTCACGGGTGCGAGCTCGACGACGAGCACGCACCGCCTCGAGTTGTGCTTGCGTACCCGGTACTCGGCACCAAGCCTGCGTGCAAGGCCTGCGAGGATCTGGTCGACGAAGCGGGGGTCGGTGTCATCGACGTGCGAGGCGTACCGGATCTTGATGCGCTCCGGGAGGCCCACCCATCCACGAGTCCACTTCACCGGCACGACGAGAGCACGGGTTGGCTGTGCCGCACCGAGCATCGGAAGGACCGCCTCGATCGCCGGGTCCATCCGCCCTTCCCGTTGGAAGGTCCGCACGCCGGATGCGACCGCGCCGGCGGCGAGCAACACGGCCACGACCCACACCAGCGGGATCAGATCGGTGAACGGGCGCACCGCGTTCAACCCGGTGGCGGCGGTCGCCAGTGCGATGCACAGCAGCGCCGGGATGATCCCGGTCAGCTGACGCCGAGGAAGAACACCCAGAGCCACCGTCGCCGGTGCAGGTGGGCGCGCCGGCGGACGAGATGCCACACGAGTTGTCGTTGCCATTCGAGCCTCCTGAGTGGGCCGAGTACTTCACGACCCTCTTGCGAGGTATAGGCCGGAGATCTGCTCCTTCGCGGACATCGCGGATTCTCCCCGCGTCTGACGCACTCGTGATGTCCCCTGTGCAAGAGTGTGCTCGAGGAGATCGCCACGGCGGCTGGAAAGGGTTATTGCGCCACATCGCGGCGCAGACCAGCGCAATACCTCCGCCACACCCGCGCTTGACACGGGTGATAGGATCAAGCCCGATCGGCGTTCTGCCGCAGGCACGGTTGTCGAATCGAGCTTGAACCCCTCCCCCTGGGAAATATTTCCAGCAGGCACACCCGCGCAGTTATGTGTCGTGTCTCACTCCAGTTGTCCGATTCTCACGGACCTGTCGAGTCGTCTCACTCCACTTGTCGGATTCTCACTCCAGTTGTCCGATGCTCGGCGCGCCGCGTAGTGCTGCTTCGAGGCGGGAGCAGCAGGGTCGGATTCGTGACAACTCGTGTGAGACAGACCGCTCTGCCGGGACTGCACCGCGAATGAGAGAAGTCCCGGTCAGCCCATCCGAGATCCGACAAGTCAAGCGAGATCCGACATTATGGCGCAATACTGCGCCGCACATCGGCGGCATACTGCACCGCACACCCGGTGCAACACGTCGCCGTGGCGCGGAGTCGGGTCAGTCGTTGGAGTCGGTCGGCGGGGTCTGCGCCTGTCGCCGGCGCTCCCACTCGCCTCGCAGCCATTCGCCCTGTCGTTGTGCTGCAGCGCGGCTGATCCCTCGCGCCTTGGCCGGCGCCGGCGGGAACGGGGCACCCTCGTTGTAGAGCTGCTCAAGGCGGTCGGCTTCCCGCATGAAGGCGACCTCGACGAGACCGGCCAGCGCGGGCGCACCCTCCGGCTCATCCCTCGTCGACCACCACGCAGCCTTGAGGCGCGCGTGCAGCGCGACCGGCAGGTAGTAGGTCTGATGGCGGTATCCCGCGGCTCCTCTTGGGTTCACACCCTGGGCACGGTCGGGGGCAGGAGGGAAAGGGGAGCCGGCGTTGTAGAGCTGCTCGAGGCGGTTGGTCTCGCGGCCGATGGCGACCTCGACGAGACCGGCCAGCGCGGGCGCACCCTCCGGCTCATCCCTCGTCGACCACCACGCAGCCTTGAGCCGTGCATGCAGCGCGACCGGCAGGAAGTATGCGATCGAGCGGTAGCCGGTGGCCGACACTGACCCGGCGGGTCGGTCGGTGTCACCAGCGGCGTTGACATCTGTTGAGGGCACGAGTCACCGTCTGGGTGGGAGAGGCTTCGGCCCCGTTTCGGGCCGGGGCTGCCCCCAGCCTACAGGCCGGTTTCCAGGCCGTCAGGAGGGTTACATGCCGCGAGTTGACTCGGTTTTCCAGGGGGGTCAGAGGCGTCGGCAAGTGCCGTCTGTGGGACAGATCTCGATGCCATACAGGCGGAGGAACTCTTCGGGGTTCACGTAGCCGGCGTACTGCGAGGGGGCACCGAGTGCAGTCGCCTCCTGCAGCCCGGCGACGGCCTGATTCGTCGTCCCGTTCTTGTTGACGGCCAGGTGCAGGTGGCATCCCCCACTGGGCGGCACGTTCCCGACGACACCGATCTGCTGGCCGGCGGTGACGGTGTCTCCGACGTCGACGAGCCGCTCGCTCTTGTACATATGCAGGTAGGACACCACGAACCCATCGGGGTGCTTGATCGACAACCACAGTGAGCTGCTGAGAGTCACCGTGCCCGGCAGGACCGCGTAGACAGGGTCGCCGCACGGGTTTGGCCAGCGCTGCAGGTCGATTCCGACATGCCAACTCGACGCACCCGGAACGGTGATGTCGCGCGGCCCGTAGCCGGAGGTCATCTGGTAGCCGGCCGCAAGGGGGAAAGCGGCCTGCCCGACGACAGTGCTGCTGTCGCAGCTGATCGACCCGCCGACCGCGGTGATGATCTGCTGTGCTGCGGGCTCCCACTTGTCGTAAGCGGTCGGGTATGCGGAGACCTGCACGGTCTGCGCGGCCTCCCCCAGCCCCATGTCCTCCCAGCCGGGGATGTCGAGCAGCCCACGCGGCGATCCGCCGTTGGGGCCCTCCTCGCCGCCGAAGAACGCCTTGGCTGCGTAGAGGGGGTCCATGAGCTCCTCGACGGTGCCCCAGCCCGACACACGCTGCTGGAAGTAGTTGACGGAGTCGTGGTCGCTGCCGACCGCGTCGTGCGGGTAATCGAGGGACTCAGGCACGGAGGAGTTGGCGTACATCTTCAAGCCGGACTCCTGCAGCGCGGTCATGATCGCGATCTGCTGGCCCCGCGCGGACACGCCCAGTGAGCGGGCGACCGAGAGGATGGTGGCCGCGTGGCCGAGCTCCGTCGCACCGAGGGTGCGGGTCGATCCTCCTGTGGTCTGGACCTCGAGCTTGTCGGTGGTCAGCGACCCCGCGGTGCACTGCGACGACCCACCGCCGGAGGCGCCGGCGATCGCCATCATCAGGAACATCGTGTAGCCGGCGAAGAGCACCACCGGCACCAGCACGAGCGCGATCACCCAGAGGACGACCTTGCGCGAACCACCACCGTCCCCGTCGTCTCCCCCATTGACGGCGCCGGCGACGTCGGCAGAGCGCTCGAGTACTCCCGATGCGGACATGCGGGGTTACTTCTGTGCGATCGCGAGCCGGGCGCGCATCTCACCGCTGCGCGGAGAGCGAGGCGCGCGCGCCGGCAGGGACGAGATGTCGACGACACCTGACGAGGGGCGCCGTTCGATGTGTCCCATGCCCGAGGAGTCGACGACGATCCGTCGAGGACCGTCCGGGGTGCGCGTGGGCGCCGGGCCCTGGTCGACGACCATCGAGACCACCTTCGGGTCGCCCGCAGCTCGCGGCTTGCTCGCGCCTGCCGCGGCCGCGGAGACAGCCTTCGACGCTCCCTTGCTCGCGACTCGGCCACCGACCTCGAGCGCCGCGGCGCCGGCGGCGCCGGCCACACCGCCCGCTGCGGCACCCTTGCCGATCCGCGCGGCCGTGAAGACCAGGTCCGCGGTCTTCGAGGCCTTGGCGGCAGCACCCGCGCCAGCGCCGCCCCCAGAGCCCATCTGAGGCGACGGGAGGGCGGGACGGCTCGGTGAGCCGCCAGAGGGCGTCGAGGGCGGCTTGGGAGCCGCGGGCGGGCGTGTAGCGGTCATTGTGCCGATGTCCTGCGCAGCCCCCGCGCCGAAGTTGATGGAGCGCGCGTCGACCTTGTTGTCAGGGCGACGCAGCGCCGCGGCCGCGACGGTGGATACGGCGCTCATCGCCGCGACGGTCTTGACCCCGTCGCGCTGCGCCGGCGCGCCCTTGCCGATGCCGTACTTGGAGAGCTGCTCGGCGATCGACCGGCCGGTCTTCTTGGCAATGCGACGCGCTCGGATGATGAGGAACAGCAGCACGATCATCACCAGCGTCGCAAAGGTCATCTGCGCGACGAGCGGGATTCCCAGGCTGCTGAGCCCGGTGATCGCTGCGACGGTGAGCTTGAGGACGGCCGCCATGACGACTGCCATGAAGACGATGGCGACCAGGCCCATGAAGGTGTCGGCGAGGGACTTCCACAGCGGGTATCGGTTGACCGGGAGGATCCCGATGTAGACGTTCCACATGGTCTTGAGTGCGGAGATCAGGAAGCCGAGAACCGTGACTAGGAACAGCACCCCGAAGGCCATCGGCAGGATGAACAGGGTGAGCGCTCCGGGGGTCATCGTGACGGCCGTGAGCACCTGGCCGAAGTTCGGATTCTGGTTGAACGTCTTCGCCGCCTCGTCGCACCCGCCGACCGCGTCACGGACCTCGTTGCCGCCGGTCTGGATGGGCGCCGAGTTGGTCATCGTGTCGGTGAACGTCGCGGCGCACTGCCCCTCGAGGGCGTGGCCGAACGCGATCGTCTGCGCAGGGATCTTCACGAAGATGTCGACCAGCTGCGACGTGACCGCAGCTGACAGCAGGTTCTCGGAGTCGAGCTCCGTGCTGTTGATGTCGTCGGTGACGACGACGGCAGCGATCTGACCGCCGTACTCCTGGGCGGTGTCGAATGCTCCGCCTGCGGCGGTGAGCGAGGCGATCGGGTTAGCGAGCAGACCGGTCGCCAGCACCGCACAGCACGCAGAGATGAACAACTCCGCCCACCCGGTGGAGTGCCGGCCGAGCATGATCGCCAGGCCCGCGACACCGCCGGCGATCGTCAGCGCGAACGGGATCCATGCGATCTCGCCGAGGAAGTCCTGCAAGAGGTCGGCCAGCGCGCCGAACGGTGCCGCGACGATGTCGACCCACTCGAAGGAGAGCAGCCAGTTGCAGAACCAGATCATCCACGACACCAGACCCAGATGCCCGGTCCAGATCGGGTCGATCCACATGGAGATGAAGAACTTCCCCATCGTGAACACATCGCCGCGGTCCAGTGGAAGCACCGTGTAGTTGGTCAGCGGGACGCCGTCGCTGTCAGTGATGTCGCCGCCGAGCATGAACGGGGACGAGCCGCCGCCGTCAGCGGCGAAGGCCCAGTACGTGTTGCCGAACAGGACCAGGAACAGGTCGATCAGGACGACGGCGATGACCTTGCTCCACCGCGGGTGATCGTGCGCCCAGAAACGGACCCGCCAGAACGCGCCGCCCAGAGTCTCGAAGGTGTGCCGGTAGAAGGTGATCATGGTGTCACCAGAGACGGGGTCGACAGCACGGCTTCGCGGCGGTCGGGGCGCTCGGGCAGCGTCTTGCGGAACTTCCCGATTCGACCGCGCTGGTCACGGATCAGTCCCTCGCCGCGCCGCTCCGGGGCGACCTTTCCGTCCGCCCCGAGCGGGGACAGGTCTTCGGTGACCACCTGGACCATCGCCGGGTCCGCGGGCTCGCCGGTCAGCCACTCGATCGCGCGGCGAGCGAGCTCCTTGTCGGTCTGGCGCATCACGTAGCGGGTCTTGAGCAGGCCTCGGGTCTGGGTTTCTCCGAAGTCGGCGGGGTCGTGCGAGCCGAGGGCGAAGAACGCGCGGTGCTTGCGACCGTCGCGGATGCCGATGCGCAGGTCGCGCTCTCCCTCCGGTGACTGGGTGATGTGGTGGCACTCGTCGAAGTAGGCGCCGGCGAGCTCGCCGGGGTTCATGAAGCAGACCTCGCGGGAGATCCCCATGAGCATCGCGTACATGGCGCGGCCGTAGATCTTTTCCAGGGGCATCTCCTCGAACAGGTGCGCGTGCTCGAGCTCGGTCTTGTCTGGCAGCGACAGCCCATGGGTGAGGAAGACCAGGGCACGCGATTTCAGGTCGACAGCGGTCAGCCCGTCATTGAAGAGAACCTCGCCGATGTCCTTCGACGCGACCAGGTTGATCAGGCCCGACAGCTCATCGCTCTCCGCCGAGGAGATCGTCTTGAGGTGCGCCCGCAGGCGACCGAGGCTGGTGATGTCGTGCGCGGCGACGTACTCCGGCTCGAGGAGGCGGGACAGGGCGACGCCTCGGGAGTCGCGGGCCCGGATGCCGAGCATCACCGCGAAGAGCGACTGCACCATGCGTGCGCCGACGAGAGGGCCGAACACCCGCAGCGGGTCCAGCGAGTACTCCGGGGTCATCAGGTCAACGATCGTCGTGGTGTCCGGCCGGAGGCTCTGCGCGAAAACCGCGTACTCCTTGGCCTCTGTGCGGTCGATCGCGACGACGCGGCCGTTGCGGTCGACCGTGTCGCCCATGTCTCCCTTGAGCAGCACGCTCTTGCCGGCGCCGAGCTCGGCGACCACGCCGAAGCTGGCGCTGGTGTCGGCCTGGATACTGCCGTCCGCGTCGCGGAGGATCGGGGTGTGCCGGGCGGTGCTGATGTTCTCGCCGAAGCGGGCGCCCTTCTCGTCTCCGAGCTCGTTGCTGGAAAGCGGAACGCCGGTCGCGAACTCCCGGCCCGTCGTGATCTGGGTGAGCTCACGGACGATGCGCCCGGTGGGCGTGCCGGGGATCATCGCCCACCAAAGCTCCTCCTGACCTCCCAGGGGAGCCTCGAGGAGGAAGTCAGCGCGCTTGTACTCGTCTGCCACGAACCGGCCCTTAGCCTTCGCGAGATCGGCGGTATCTGCCCCCACAGCGAACAGCACCGTCGCCTGAACCTCGACCTCCTTATCGGAGCGGTTGAGGGAGGCGTGGTAGGCGGCCAGCGTCTCCGCGATCTCTCCGAGGTCGGATCCGCCGCCGGTGATCGTCGCGGTGCCCTCCTGGTGCTTGTACTGCTCCTCGAGGGCGGTTTCGGCCTTCTTGTTGCGACGCTTGACCTCGTCGGCGCCGGTGACGGTGAAACGGATCCCCCAGTCGACGTCAAGGGGGAACTGGTCGACGTGTGAGATCCACTCGACGCCGGGCGAAACCCAGCCGGCCTTGGGTGCGGCGACCATGGCCTGCACCACCTGGTAGGACGACGTCTCGTCCGCGTAGGGGCTGTGCACCTTGAGGTAGCGGCGCTTGAACGGGAGGAACTGCTGCCCCTTGGGAAGGTCGCTCTGTCCGCCTTCGTCGAGCCATGGGTTCGGCATCGCGGAGGGCATCTGGAAGTGCGCGAGCTCGTCGACGCCGAATCCGTCCTCGGTACCCTCGGCGGGCGGGACAGGGGCGGCGAGATCTGCGGAGAGGCCGCGCTGCTGCGAGTGAAGGGCGATCCAGATCTGCTCGGCCGGCGTTGCACGGGTCGGCTGGAACGCGGCCGGGATGCGAACCTCGATCTCCTTGGCCATCCGCGCGGCCGCAGCGATCTCGGAGTCGGTAGGCAGCTGACGGGGAAGAGCCAACGTGTCGCGCAGCTTGGTGTCGGCGGCGCGCACTGCCGACCTCGCGCGAGCCTTCATCGAACCGGCCGCGAGCGGGACCGAGAACCAGAACGCGCGCGTTCCAAGCGGGATCTGCTCGAGCGCGTCCAGGGTCAGCTCGACCTCGCGCGCCCAGTCCGGACACTCGTCGATGCGAACACCGTCCAGCATCCGCTCCACGACAGACACCGGATCCAGGTCAGCGCACAGCCCCAGCAGCAGTCCCTCGCCCCGGTGCGCCTGGAAGAGCGCCTGGTGGTGCGCCTTGACGAGCTGCTTTGCCGCCGTGGTGGCGTAGGCATACGGGAGCGGCTGCAGCCGCCACGTAGCCCAGACCACGCCCGAGCGGGTCCACATCAGGTTGCTCGTCATCGCTGTTGCCGGAATCTGCATCGTCGTCTCGTTTCTCAGTCGGTCGGCGTGGCCAGCAGCAGATCGCGACCGCCGCTGAGGGGTGCCGTGATCGGCGTGCCGCCGAGGATGGGGAGGAGGGCTGCGTAGCTCGTGGTAGCGGGGTCCGCACAGATCGGCCCACGCGCGGTCTCCGCCTTGACCACGAGGGTCTTGATGACGTAGCCGCGGCCTCGGCCGATGATGCCGAGCGGGATGTCGGTGTTGTTCATGGTCAGTTGCCTCCTCGGGCTTGCTGCAGCAGGCGCTCGACGCCGCTGACCGCGTGTGCGGGTGCGTGCGCCGGCAGCGGCGTCGAGCGCGGCTGCAGGACCGGCTGCGCCACGACGGGCGCTTCCGGTGCGGGTGCGGTGGTCTCGCTATCCGGGGTGGTGAGCGTGGCTCCGACCGGCTCGGCGATCGTTGTTCCGCCGCCTGCGAAGTGGGGCGGGCGAACCCGCATGGTCACTCCGCGGTAGCGGCCGGCTGCGGGGCGGGTCATCGCGGACAGGCCGCTGGTGATGATGCTCAGCAGGTTCCGGCGTGTGGCCGGGATCCTTCCGGCTCCCCACGCTGCTCCCCAGGACACGAAGGCAGCGACGGGGATATCGACGATCGGAGAGCCAGTCCCCCACACGCTCTGCGTCAGCAGGGCGACGACCAGGACGATCGCCAGGACGACGCCCTGCGTCAGCGTGTAGGGGCCCCCGGGGATCTTCGTGCCGTCGTGGAGACGGCCGATGAACTTTGGGAACCGGCGGCTGCGCGTGTAGAAGCGCGCAACCTCTCTCTCTTCGTCGCGATCGGCCACGTTCGCCCCTTTACGCGACCAGCCGGTAGACCGTGTCGCCGGCCGCGGTGGTGGTCTCGTTGAGCACCAGGGCGTCCGCCGGAGCTGCGATCTGATGGATCGTGACTCCGATGGCGTCGACGGTCTCGGTCTGGATGAGGCCCATGACCCACTCGCCACCGCCGGCGGCGAGGAACATGGCCAGGCCGCACGCGATGCCGGTGATGATGGTCGTCGCCATGGCGAACCGCACCTTGGCGGCGACGACGAAGAAGATCACTGCTGCTGCGAGAAACACGACCGCCCGGAAAGCAGTCGTCGCATCAGCGGTGATCCCGTTGATCCAATCGAACATGGTTGGTGTTCCTTCCTTAGTTGCCGTTACCGGACGGTGTCGGCGTGGGGGTTGTCGATCCCTTGTCGGAGACCGCTTGCGGTGCAAGATCAATGGCGCTGACCTCCCAGCGGGAGGCACGCGCGGTGAGGGTGAGCGTGTACGTCGAGGTCACTTGCTGGTCCAGCGGGCTCAGCAGTGAGACGGTCGCGAGCACCTTGAGGGTGTCGCCATCGCTCGGGGACTCCGTAGGCGTCAGGTCTGACCGCATCTCCTCGACGTTGACCATCACGTAGGGGGCGGGCGAGATCGCCACGAAAGATGTGTCCGGGGCGCTGTATCGGGACAGGTCACCCGAGCCGGCAAGGTACGCGCCGAGGAACGCCGACACTGTCTCCGCGGACGGGTCAGAGGATCCGATGGTCTGCTTGTAGACCAGCGACGTTGTCTCGCCCTGGACGGGAGCGGAGATCTGGGCCGGGAGACCGACTGCCCTCACCGTGTCCCCGTTGACCGCGATCGCCACCTGGAAGTAGCGGCGCGGCCAGCTCGTCGTGCTGGTGTCGTCGGAGTCCGTCACCGACAGCTCCTTGATGTTCGCCGCGACGACGACGTTGACGAAGTCCGAGCCGTCGACGGGCGTGATGGAGACCACGGACAGGTCGCGGTACTCCCAGGCCGTGACCGACAGCTGCCGCAGCGCCGCCAGGTCGACGTAGGTAGCCAGGTCGCCCGGTGCGTCCTTCGTCGCGCTCAGCCACGAGGAGACGAAGCCCTCCGCGTAACCGCCGGCAGCCTGCTGCTGCGTGCTCAGTCCCGCTGCCTGCGCCTCGGGCGCTGCGGCGACGACGGGCGCCGGACGTGCGGCCGCGGCGAAGAGCGCGATAGGCCCACACGCGATCGCGGCGAACAGAAGCGCGGACAGCAGCTTGCCGCCCAGCTGCCGACCATGGGTCCAGCTGCTCCCCTGTGCCGGGACGGTCTTCGTCTCCTTGGCCGGCTTCGACGTCTTCTCACGACGCGCCATTATGCAGCTCCTCCCACTCGCAGCTGCGCCACCCGCAGAGCTGCCGGCACCGCTGCCGAAAGCTCCTCAACCGCCTTCACCACGCGACCATGCGTGGAGGGGTCGAAGGGTGCGTCGAGAGTGCTCGCCACTGCTTCCTCGAACCCCTGGCGCGCACGGATCGCGCGTGCAGCGTCGGGCTTGAATCCTTCCCACATGGCGTCGTCGGCGCTGTCTGCG
>Ga0310344_10000506_pt1 | contig 30609 bp, 31 predicted proteins | sample HC15DNA20200_MG_FD_203801 | JGI IMG/M metagenome (GOLD analysis project Ga0310344, IMG submission 203801) | Marine microbial communities from station ALOHA, North Pacific Subtropical Gyre - HC15-DNA-20-200_MG | ecosystem: Environmental > Aquatic > Marine > Oceanic | place: Pacific Ocean: North...
GGTATAACCGGCCAAGGCAATGGGCAAATCGCTGACCACTTCCGACGAATGCCAAATCTTTCAGCTCCCCATGTCCAAAACTACACTGACGGCTGGATTTACAGCATTATCGGAGATGGCGGGTTTGCGATGCCCCCCTTTGCTAGCTCGATGAACGAGCCTGAACGCTGGGCTCTCGTGCATTTTGTCAAGACGTTCACTCAACCAAGCGGCCAATAACCATGATCGCTGTTGGCACTCCAGTAGTCAGTGAATCTACTCGCCGTCTCTACCTAGCAGCTGGCCTGATCGGCGGATTGACATTTCTTTATGGCCTAGTCTTTGGCGACAGCCTCAGGGCTTGGCAGTCACTTTTGGTGAATTTCTTGTTCTTTGGAGGCTTGGCTCAGGCAGGCGTAGTGATCTCAGCAATTATGCAGGTGACTTCATCCCGCTGGGGCAGGGCATTGAAGCGAACCGCTGAAGCTACCACGGCTTTCTTTCCTATCTCTTTCGTGCTGCTATTAATCCTGCTGGCCGGTGTGAAGGCTTGGGCCCCTTGGGTCCACGAGCCAGTGGACACCAAAGCAGCCTGGCTCAATATCCCATTCTTCGCAACCAGACAGCTAATCGGTTTCCTCGTTCTGACCGGTCTCAGTCTTCGCTATGTCTATCAGTCACTCAGGCCAGACATCGGCCTTCTTGATGAGTCCAACAAACACCAAGCGGTCGGGTTCAGCAGACGTCTAATTTCGAATTGGCGTGGCCTTGACCAAGAGCGCCAATCTTCTCAACGGTCACAAAGCCGTCTCGCACCAGCTCTGTTGATTGCATACGGCTGGGTTTTTACTCTTGTGGCGTTTGACTTCTTCATGTCGCTCGATCCGCATTGGTTTTCGACTTTGGCCGGGGGCTACTACTTCATCGGCAACCTTTTGCTTGGATTTGCATTTCTCAGTGTAATCGCAGTCTGGTCTCGTCGGCGACTAGACTTGACTAGCTACATCGGTAAGCACCACCTTCATGACATCGGCAAGCTTTTGTTCGGTTTCTGCATCCTCTGGGCATACATGTTCTGGTCACAATATCTCGTGATTTGGTATGGAGATCTCGCTGAAGAGACCGAATTCATCTATCACAGAATGCACGGTCCGTGGGCTCCACTTGCATGGACGGTCTTTGCTACAGTCTTCGTCATCCCATTTGTGGTGTTATTGAGTCGCAAGGTCAAGACCAGTTATAGAGCGTTGCAGTTGATCGCATTCGTGCCCTTTGTAGGCATGTGGCTTGAGCGCTTCATCTTGGTATCTCCATCAATGTGGCACGGGCCAGGAGTACCGCTAGGCCTGACCGAACTACTAATCACTTGTGGGGCAACTGGTCTGTTCGCATGGTGTTACACAACCTTCCTACAGGTATTTCCGGTTCTTCCACTAGCCGACCCAAGACTCGGCCTAGTAGACACTCACCCCCAAGCCCACACTACGCATCCGGAGTGAGAGCAAACTTCAGACTATTCGACATGAGGTGGCCCAAGGCATTTCACTGCCTACTCGACTCTTCCTAGACCTTCAACGAACCAATCAAGCTACGAAGCTCTACCTAGTGCGCCACAGGACCGGACTCTCAAACACCAGCCCTCGAAGATCGCGCGACTGAAAACAAACCGCAGGTCATCACGGCTGGTCGATATCGCAGAGAACCTGAACAAGAACCTGTCCTGGCAAGCAACAGTTCTTCCTGAAATGATGTTGAAACAGGAAAACCTTGAATCTCATACATACTTGGCTGAGACGGTTCAACATCAACAGGCAGGCTTGCAACCTCATTTTCGCCTTCCTAGAACAATTTGGTTTGCCGCTAATGCGTAGACTGTTTTACCATCTGCTGGACTCGATCGCTGGTCCAGAGCAAACCGGCCGCGTCCCGAGGGAGCTCTTGATCTGCGAAATATACGAGCTACCACCGTTGGTCAACGAACGGCATCGACTATTTCATTCTCTCCAAGCGATGAACGAGTCAACGAACCGTCTCGAAAACCCTTTAGCAACTCGACCATGACAGTACTGAGTGAGATACTTGATTTTCTGAACTTCTCACAGTCAACACCATGCAAGAGTTATCGTTCCGCTACTGAGAGACATTTCTTGTATGGTAGACGGGTCGTCCCTGGCTGGAACGCGCTATTGTATACGCCAGAACCCAAACAAGAAGACCGAACCAACCACCGAATTAGGAACTATCAGAGCAACAGATTCTGAAGGAGAACTACACCATGAATATCGCTGTGATCGGCATGGGAACAATGGGCGCTCCAATGGCCAGAAACCTCCTCAAAGCGGGACACCGTGTCGTAGTCAACAATCGGACTCGTGAACGAGAGGAGCCTTTAGCAGCCGAAGGAGCAACACGGGCAGAAAACCCGGCAGCTGCAGCCCGTGAGGTGGACATTGTGTTGACTTGCGTGTCAGACACCCCAGACGTGGAGCGGGTTCTACTCGATTCCGAAACAGGCGCCATCAACGGCCTTCGCAACGGCGGGCTGGTCATTGACTGCTCATCCATTGCACCTGCAGCAACTCGTGAAATTGCCACCCGCTTTGCAGAAAAGGGCATCGGCTACGTAGATGCTCCGGTATCGGGTGGCTCAGAAGGAGCTATCAAGGGAACATTGGCAATCATGTGCGGTGGTAGCGAGGAAGACTTCGACCGAGCAAAGCCGGTTCTTGAAGTTTTGGGAGCCAAAATTACCCACATAGGTGCGGTTGGTGCCGGTCAGATTGCCAAAGTAGCCAATCAAGTCGTCATCGCTGGAACCTTCCTTGCCCTTGGCGAAGCACTAACACTCGCCAGCAAGGCAGGCGCCAATCCAGAAAAAGTCGTCGAAGCGATCGGTGGCGGTGTAGCCGGCTCATGGATTCTCCAGAATCGGTCTGGAAATATGCTTAACGACACTTACCCCCTTGGATTTCGTACACGACTACACCGCAAGGACCTAGGAATAGCCCTCGAAACAGCCCGCACCTTTGAGGTCCCAGTTCAAATAGCAAGTCTCGTGGCAACCATTGAAGATGGATTGATAGCCCAAGGCTTCGGCGACGAGGACATGTCCAACCTCGCACGTTTCGTCAGGCGAGGGGCTGGGGTGCCAGAAGGTCCTATGAAAGGGTAGTACTCAAAAACAGAGCGGAGAACACGATGGGGAAGAAGGTCTACTCAAGCTCAACAGAGGCACTCGCAGGGTTGCTTCACGACGGTATGACAGTAATGGTCGGTGGCTTCGGCCTCTGCGGTGTGCCTCAAAATCTGGTGCAAGCACTGCGTGACGCTGCAGTCAAACAACTGACCTGCATCAGTAATAATGCCGGTGTGGATGGCGGTGGCTTAGGCCTGTTACTCGAGAGTAGGCAAATCGACAAAATGATTGCCAGTTATGTGGGTGAGAACAAGTTGTTCGAACGGCAAATGCTTGAAGGCATCATCGAAGTAGAACTGAATCCTCAAGGAACCATGGCAGAACGAATTCGAGCCGGAGGAGCAGGAATAGCCGCCTTTTTCACCCCGACAGGTTATGGAACTCCGCTCACCGAAGGCAAAGAGGCTCGAGAGTTTGACAATAGCTGGTGTGTATTAGAAACCGCACTAAGAGCTGATGTTGCCCTGATCAAAGCTTGGAAAGCTGACGAAGAAGGCAATCTCATCTATAGAATGACAGCCCGCAACTTCAACCCTCCGATGGCCGAAGCCGGTCGAGTGACCGTGGCCGAAGTTGAAGAAATAGTCCCGGTAGGCAGCATTGATCCGGATCTAGTGCACACCCCTGGCATTTATGTGGAGCGAGTGGTGATTGGAGAAAACCAAGAAAAAGTAATCGAACGCAGAAAAACCAGATCTAACGGTTAGAACACGAGACTAGGAAGACATCACACGAAAGTGAAGAGGTGGAGCATCCTGCTCAGCTTCTTTCAGTGCCTCATCAACAAGATGGTGCTGGGGGGACAACTGGCATACAGGATCTGTGGCATTTACATCTCCGGTCATCAAAAACGCCTGGCATCGACACCCACCGAAATCGACCTCTTTCTTGTCGCAACTCCGGCAGGGTTCAGGCATCCAATCCGTCCCTCGAAAACGCTTGAATACCGGGGCATCTGTCCAGATCTGCTCGAGTGAGTATTCAGACACATTTGGAAATTCCAGGCCCGGTATTTCCCGAGCCGTTTGGCAAGGCAGCACGAACCCATCTGGAGCAACGCTCATGGAGACCATCCCCCAACCTTGCAGACAAGCTTTGGGATACTGGTCGAAGTAGTAGTCTGGAAGCACATGTAAAACATCCACTCCACCGGTACCAGCTGCGCGCGCGCTCTCAACCACCTCATGAGCTCGCTCGAGCTGCTTTCGCGTCGGCATCAACGCGGCCCTGTTGCGGAAGGCCCAGCCTGTGTACTGTGTGTGGGCTAGTTCAAGCCGATTCACTTTCCACTCCTGTGCAATCGCGATCACCTCCGCAATACGATCTAAGTTCTGTCGATGGAGCACGACGTTTAGCGTCACTGGAAACCCCAGGCGCTTAGCACCCAATACTGCCTGCCGTTTCCGGTCAAAAGAAGCAGCGCCAGCGAGACGATCATTCGACTCCGGCTCAGTGTCTAAAAGACTGACCTGCAGATGGTCCAAACCAGCTTCTCGCAATTGTTCAAGCTTTCGATCATCGACCACAGTCGCACCAGTACTCATGTTGGTATACAGCCCGGCACGGCTAGCCTCTTGCACAAGCTCCATGATGTCTCGACGCACCAATGGCTCGCCACCAGATAGATGCAGTTGTACAACTCCCAACTCAGCCGCTTCCCTAAAGACTCTCACCCACGTGCTCGTATCAAGCTCCTTACGATACCGACCCAGCTCTAGCGGATTACTGCAATAGGGGCACTGCAGCGGGCACCGGTACGTGACTTCAGCCAGCAATGCCAGCGGTCTAGTCGTCAACGGATCCATCATGAATTAGGCCCCTCTCAGCCAACTGGTCGAGAAATTCAAAAACATCGTCGCTTGGTTCTGACCCAGGATAAGTCTCTTTCAATGCCGCAATCAAATCATCAGTGGATCGACCATCACACAACTTCACGATAGCCCGGCCAGGTTCGTTCAGCACCATCATGCCTTCAGGAAACACCAGCTGGTGTTGATTGCGCACTTTGTCCCAACGGTAGCGCGTACCATTCGCGAGAACCGGATAGGTAATAGGAAATTTTTGTGTCATAGCTTTTCTTGCAACGGCAACCAGTATTTCATGCTCTTGATAATACAACGAACAGGAAGCTGTTCCTTCCCTGAAAGAGACATCCAGTGGCAGTTAGTGTTAGTGTTTATTTAGCGAGGCCAAAAGTGGCTACAGCCCCGCCAAGCCTGAGCCTGAAGCTCTGCGAGTTACCGATACCCTGTGTGATAAGGGAGCCACCTGGAATGTTGGGATTTGGTGTCAGACGTCGGTCTAACCAGCCAGGCACCCATCGATATAATCAAGCTCAGTCGACACCGTAACTTATTGGGGCCATAACTGATGTTTGTTCACGTACTTGGTTCGGCCGCAGGGGGAGGATTCCCTCAGTGGAACTGTAACTGCCGAAACTGCAAACGACTCCGCGACGGAACCCTAAATGGAAAGGCCCGAACTCAATCCTCGATCACCGTTAGTAGTAACGGCGTAGATTGGGTCCTCTTCAATGCTTCACCAGACATAAGACAACAACTAGCCTCATTCCCACCTTTACAGCCAGGGCGAGCAGTCCGCGACACAGGCATTTGTGCCGTAGTGTTAGTTGATGCCCAAATCGATCACACAACCGGCTTGGTTGTTCTTCGAGAGCACACTGAACCTTGGAACGTGTATTGCACCAGAGCTGTCCAGGAAGACCTGACTACAGGTTACCCTTTATTCAATATCCTCTCTCATTTTCAGGGAGTGAATTGGCATGAAGTCCCTATTGACGAGAGGTCATTCACCGTACCGAAAGCGAATGGTCTCCGGTTCACGGCGGTACCATTGAAGAGCGAAGCTCCCCCCTATTCACCCCATCGTCACAATACAGTACCTGGTAACAACATCGGTATGAGACTAGAAGATACAGAAAGTGGGAAAAACCTATTTTATGCTCCAGGGTTGGGTGAGCTTGAGCCCCATGTAAGACGCTATATGGAAGCAGCTGACTGTATTCTGGTCGACGGGACCGTATGGACAGACAATGAGCTATCTCGAGAGGGAATCAGCGACAAGCGGGCTCAAGATATGGGTCATTTAAACCAATCCGGGAAAGGCGGGATGATCGATATCCTTCAATCCTTGAATTGTCCTCGAAAGATTGTTATCCACATTAACAACACCAATCCAATACTGGATGAAGACTCACAGGAGCACGCTGAACTTGTTAATGCTGGGATCCAGATTGCTTACGATGGCATGGATATCACCCTCTAGGTTCAGTTGACCAGAGCACAATATGCAAAGTGTTGACGACCTTTCCTTTCTGGTATTTATCTGGGCGGTGTCATCACAACAAACGGCCTCGATGCAGAGAAACCATAATGAATGAGACGCCCACCACACCTTGGACTCGTGAGGAATTCGAGTTGCAGTTACGCGGAAAGGAAAAGTACTACCACGCGAACCATGAGTTTCATGTCCTAATGCACTCAGGGAAGCTGGATAAGACAGCCATCCAAGGCTGGGTCGCTAACCGCTTCTATTATCAAGTGGCTATACCAGTCAAGGATGCTGCGGTGATGTCCAACTGCTGGGACCGCGAGATTCGTAGAGAATGGATCAAAAGAATCATTGACCACGACGGCGCCAAAAATGCTGAAGGCGGAATAGAAGCTTGGCTGCAACTAGGAGAGGCGGTAGGGCTCACCCGCGACGAACTATGGTCTCAACAGCACCTGCTCCCCGGTGTCAAATTCGCAATCGATGCATACGTCAATTTCGCCAGGCATCAACCTTGGGAAATAGCTGCAGCCTCCTCATTAACTGAACTTTTTGCACCAACCATCCACCAACGGCGGCTGGACAACTGGCCCAAACACTATCCCTGGATATCAGAGCAAGGTTACAACTATTTCCGCAAACGTTTATCAGAAGCTCGGCGGGATGTGGTTCACGGTTTGAATATCACGCTGGACTACTGCGAGACCAGGCGCCAGCAGGAAGCTATGCTGGAGGTATTGCAGTTCAAATTGGACGTACTGTGGACGATGCTCGATTGTATGTGGATGGCGTATGTCGAGCACAGGCCTCCCTATCACAATATTGCCTGAGGTTCAGAGGGGGGTTTGAGCTCAAACAGCTACCCTACCATTTTACTGGTTTAGGGCCAGCGTGAAAGGTCATTTGGTTTTGGTCAAGAGGTCAAAACTTAGGCCGGAAAAATCCGAGGGACTGCCGTCTCTGGTTACCGGTACACAAATAATGCGCGTGGGCCCCTATAACAAACGGCACCCACGCGCATGACCGGCTTGGGTCTGGTTTCTGCCTAGGCTATGAAACTCAAGACCCAGCAGAACGTCCGATGGACGTTCTTGTCTGAACTAGCGAGCGGTAACGTAGAGAGTTACTTCCATGTTCAGAGCAATCGCTTTGATCTCAGGCTTGGTCCAAGTCATGTTTCAACTCCTTATATACAGTTTCCAACTAGCTGAATTAACAGGAACGATAACAGTTTGAAGCCAGTCGTGCAAGTGGAAAAAGACCGCGTGACTAGGCACTGAACTGTTTCCAGCGTCCAGATCTGAAAAGTCGTTGCATTAGAACAAGTTGTACAAATGGTGCAAATACCCATGCCAATAATGGCCCTTCGGGCACCCACTCAAAACCGAATAGCAAGATCATCGTCAAAGCTAACAATAACCCCCACTGGGTAACGACCGTGTAGCGGAAAATTGGCTTGGTATCGCCAGCTCCGGTCAACGCCCCTTGTGTACAAATACTGACGGAACTAAAGAATTGAGCCACCGCAAACCACCGCAAGACAGTCGCAGCGAGCGCTGCCACCTCTGTGTCCGCTATGAAGAGCATAGCAATCGGCCGAGCAAGAAGAAGGGTAGCGCCGACGACCCCTAACATGATGAGAGCCAACAGACGAACGCTGCGACGACCTAAGGCCTCAGCCCGATTAAGGTCACCAGCTCCGATCGCTTGTCCCACCAATGTCGCCGTCGCTATCTGGAAGGCCAGCGCTGGAAGCACACTCACAAGCCTCACTTGAAGGCCTACCCCTGCAGCCGCATGCATCGAAGCTCCCAAGACGCTTGCACCCAACAAAGCCATATACACGACCCGTGCGCCATTACGGGCAATTCCAGCCAGGGCAGGCGGAAGACCGATTCTTAAAATCCGCCTGACCAGTATCCAGTCAAAACCCAACAAAGGTCTGAGCTTAAGGCGAAGATTTCCAACACCCTTCACCAGTACCCATAGGTATACGCCAGAACCAACGGCACGTGCAGCCACTGTGCCTAACGCGGCTCCCGCAACACCGAGCGGCTCTAAGGGGCCTAAGCCGAAGATAAACACATAGTTCAACGACACGTTCAAAACGCTGATACCGGTAGCAAATTTAAGAGGTGTCATGGCATCGCCCGTGCCTCGAAACATGGCAGCCGCAATGACGTTGCACCAGAGAAACACCGTGCCAAGAAAATAAATATGAAGATAAGGCAACCCCTGGTTCAAGGTGCCTACCGTAGCCTGCATCGCAACCAAAAGAGGTCGGCTCATCAGGAAGCCTCCCAGCGCTATCGGTATTCCCAAGATCAACACCAACCTGGAGCTCTGATGAACAACACCCTCTATCTGGTCACTATCTCTCGCTCCTACGCCCTGGCTAACCAGTGTGATTACTCCGGTAGCAATAGCCAGCACTGAAGCCTCCACTAGAAACGCAATCTGCCGCGTCAAACCAATGGCTGCCGTCGCCTCATACCCCAGCCCTCGCACCATAATAAGATCAGCAGCCCCGAGGCTTAGCTCGAGCATGCTATAGAGGATGGTCGGCCAAGCAATCTTCCAAATTCGCTTATACATAGCCTTGTCACTACAATCAGTTAACACGATGAGTTCTCACTCCAGTCACGACAGATTCAACTGATACAAACGGGTGATCTTAACTCTTTGACGAGAGTTTTCTGACAGCTTGTCATTCGCAGCAAGCAACTCCATGCATTGATTAAATTCAGGCAGCCTCAGAGATCGGGAACATAATGCAACAAGCCGCACACGCCACGGAGTCTGCAATTTAATGGGCAACGAAAGAACGCACAATCGCTACATATCACCGGTCGCTCAATCAGCAGCCGCTCACGCAGTACAGCACTACTTCGACTCAGTCGTCTCGACTCTCGCGGATCTTGTCGAATTTCGCACTGTGGCTAAGGACGGAGTCGCCAACACTGACCACCCGGAGTTTATACGTCTAAAGACATTTCTCGCTCGCACAGCAAAGCAGTTGGGTCTTGATTTTGAGGACCACGGCGCTGCAGTTGTAATGGGCTTTGGTCAATCAGATGACCGTCTAGGGCTCCTCACACATGCGGATGTGCGTCCTGCCAACCATGCCGCATGGGCTGGCGACCCTTTCCATCTTGATACCCAATCTGAACCTGGTCGCTTAATCGGGCGTGGAGTAGAAGACGACAAGGGTCCACTTGCTGCAGCCCTGTATAGCATTAAAGCATTCAGCGATCAAAAACTGCCTGGCAAGCGCCGCGTCGAGCTAATCATCTCACTGACTGAGGAGTCAGACTGGACACCTTTCCGAAGATTCTTAGATGTCTGGAAACCGCCGGATCTAAACATTGCACTCGATGCTTTCTACCCTGTAGTCAGTGGAGAACGCGGCACCGGAGCAATCCACGTAACGTTCCCCGCACAGGCGCCCCCCAAGACTCCCTACGGTAAGCCAAGCCTCATCTCGGTCACCGGAGGAAACTTCTTGTCACAAATACCAGCCGAAGCTGAGGCCCTTATCGCTGGAGCAAACACGGATCGTATTCCCACACTCTTCCAAGAACTTGAGGACTCACCCGAAGGGAGTTTCGAGTGCGAAATTGTCGGTGACTCAACTCGTATTCTGGCAAAGGGCATCGCCGCCCATTCATCAACGCCATGGGAAGGACGCAATGCAATCACGCAGCTCGCTGCAGTTTTAGGCAAATACTGCTGGCCGCCAACTACAGCGGGAACACTGATACGTTTCATTAACGATCTGATCGGAACAAGCCACTACGGAGAACATTTTGGAAATGTAGCATATTCCCATAATTTCATGGGACCTCTAACACTCGCATTAACCACTCTTCGCAACATTGACGATGGAAGCATAGTAGCTGGGATCAACATCAGACGGCCTGTGGGACGCAGTGGAAAGACAGTTGAGGAAACGATCCGAAAAACACTAGACGAGTGGCAGCACAAGAACCAAACACCTGTCAGCTATGCGCTCGAGATTGGAGAACCCTATCACCTGCAATCGGCTCCCCATATTCCTGTGCTTCTGGACATTTTTCGCTTGTATAGCGGTCGCCCTACCAACGGACCAATCTCGATCGGAGGAGGAACCCAAGCTCGACTTCTTCCCAATGGAATCAACTTCGGTCCGGCAATGCCTGATGAACCTTATACTGGCCACAGTGAACATGAATTCATGACAGCTGAACGCCTAGAGCTGAATCTAAAGATGTATACGGCAATGCTTGTAGAACTTGCCGCTAGCAACTCTTGAACACACAGAATTAGAAGACCGGCATTGGCAGGGACTTCGCATAACCAAACAACATCAACCGCCGGACCGAGGTCAATCAGGTAACAGGAACCGAGAGTGCAGAACAAGGTTGACCCTATCCAACCTCATTGCTAATCTGTCGCAGCTAAGAGAAGAAATTATGGCTCTGAGTCGTGAAGAAATGGCCGCCCGTGCAGCCAGTGAGATCAAGGACGGATTCTACGTCAACCTAGGCATTGGAATCCCCACGCTGTGCGCCAATTACATACCTCAAGACGTCAAAGCCAAGCTACAAAGTGAAAACGGCCTGCTTGGAATAGGCCCCTATCCAACAGACAAAGAAGTCGACGCCGACCTGATTAACGCCGGCAAAGAAACCGTAACTGCCGTCCCAGGAGCTAGCTTCTTCAGTAGTGCTCAAAGCTTTGCGATGATTCGGGGTGGCCACATCGATCTCGCAATACTCGGCGCCATGCAGGTCTCCCAGCGCGGAGATCTAGCCAACTGGATGATTCCAGGGACCGTCGTCAAAGGTCCAGGAGGGGCAATGGACCTGGTAACTGGAGCCAAGCAGGTCCTCATCGTCATGGATCACGTGTCAAAGCGGGGCGACCAGAAAATCCTCAAGAGTTGCAACCTACCGCTAACTGGCAAACAGGTGGTCAACAAATTGATAACGTCGCTTGCTGTGATCTCTGTAACTCCAGACGGACTACGACTCCTTGAAAGAGCACCCGGCGTATCAGTAAGCGAAATCTGCGATGCCACTGAACCCGAGTTGTTGATTAGCGATCATGTCCCAGAAATTGCTTTCTAGTTCCCCGTTCAGATTCCAATTCCAAAAGCACCTGGCAAAATCCCACGCCCCTGCAAGCAAGATTTAAGCAAAATTACATCGGGATTAATTATGCGACGCACATCTAGCCAATAGAGTTCCATCTAGGGATAGTCTGGTGGGGTTTGTACATAACTTTGTTCGGAGTCCAGACTAAAAAGACCACAGTCTTTTTCCTCGAAGCAGACTGGAAATACTCTTCCTCAGACAGACCAAGTCCCGTATGATCAGGCTTTCATCAGTGGAAACTGAGAGAACCAACAATAATGAGAAGATCAATAGTTCGGTATGCTTGGCTCCTAGTTGTCATCGTCATGCAGTCTAACGGGCTGTCACAGGCCCAAGACAGTCAGGTCCTACCGGAGCAGTATCGTGAAGCGATTCCACTCTACCCAGAAGTAATCGGTCCGTATACCTTTGCCATATCGTCAGACAACGAAGAAGCCAGGAAATTCTTTCGTCAGGGCATGCAGCTTATGTACGCCTTCGCGAAAGTTGATGCTGTCAGGTCATTCCGCGAGTCATGGAATAACGATCCTACCTGCGCCATTTGTTACTGGGGTGAAGCGTGGGCATGGGGTTCATACCTCAACGGCCCTATGCGCCCACCAGAAGCACCGCACGCCTATGCCGCAGTAAATAAAGCTCTTGAACTCGCATCACAGGGGCATGCTAGCCCCCGAGAATTGGCCTACATCGAGGCCCTATCAGTGCGCTACGTGGAGAATTTCCAGGTCGACAATCGACGTGAACAAGATGAAGCTTACCGGGACGCCATGCGGGCGCTCTCGACCCGCTACCCTGACGACCTTGATGCTGCCACCTTGTACGCGGATGCACTATTTCTACTTGAACCCCGGCGCGGAACAAGGGACCTAAACGATCCCAACGTTCAACGCTTGCACGGCGTGCTTGAGAACGTGCTGGCTAGAGATATAAGACATCCTGGAGCCTGCCATCTCTACATCCACGCAACAGAATCGACTGTACAACCCGCAAAAGCAGCACCTTGTGCCGAGTATCTAGGCAGTGCTATTCCAGGTGCCAGTCACATCAATCACATGCCGTCACACACCTGGAACGAAATTGGCCGATGGGCCGACGGCGTCGAAGCTAATACCCAAGCCTGGCATTCAGACCAAAAAGCCGCCTACGGCAAAGGCGTAGCGATTTACCCTCAACACAACCTGCACATGTTGCTGTTTGCAGCATCTATGGATGGACAGGGGGCCGTGGCTATTCAGGCAGGCAAGGATTACCACAAACTCACTGGCAACAGTGTGTATCATGCCCTAACACTGCTGCGCTTTGGGCGATTCGACGAGGTATTAAAGATAACGGACCGTCCGACTGGAGAAGTCGAAGGAGGACTTTGGGACTTTGCCCAAGGATACGCCCAGCTGCGTGAAGGTCACACCGACTTTGCCGAAGTCTACCTCAATCGCGTTCGCCAAACAGCCAGTACCTCAGAAGCCCAAATGCGGTTCCACGACGCAGAAACTCTTCTCGGCACAGTCGCTGGGATCCTTGACGGCGAGTTGCATCGAGCACGAGGCGACTTAGAAGAGGCTATTGAAGCCTTCCAAGGGGCCGTGGCACTTGAAGATACTCTTGTCTATGATGAGCCGGAGCCGCTTCCATTTGCAGCTCGACACTGGCTAGGTGCGGCATTAATTGAGCTTGAACGATACGTAGATGCCGAAAAGGTCTATCGAGACGAAATCGCAGACCACCCGCACAACGGATGGTCACTCTTCGGCTTGAAAATGTCTATCGAAGCACAAGGAAGAACCGAAACCAGTGTGGATCGTGACCTGGAGCAAAGCTGGGCCCGCTCTGACACATGGCTGAGAGCGTCACGCTTCTGACAATCACACTTCAGCATAGCGTCCCAACACCGGTTCAAATTTTTTTTGTTGTTTCAGCGGCCCGCACACTGGCTAACGCAGAAGCGATGAGCCCCGTTGGGACACCGACCATCCCAAGACCAGCCATTACAACTACTACTGTAAATACGCGTCCTCCCAGCGTGATCGGGTAGACATCACCATAACCCACAGTTGTCAGCGTCACGACAGACCACCAGAGACTGTGGAACACCGATGCGAATACTTCAGGCTGAGCTGCGTTCTCAAAGTAGTAGATACCCACAGCTGACAGGTATATGACAACACCGGCAATGCCCAAAAAGACCAACAGCTCTTCACGGGCAATTAGAACAGCCCGACGCAAACGGTCAATCGCCTTCGTATAGCGAGCTAACTTCAGGATACGAAGCAATCGAAGAAGGCGAACCAAACGTATCGAGCGAAGGTCAACTCCCAAGGAGACGTAAAACGGCACTATCGCAACTAAATCGATAAGGCCGTATACACTAAATACGAAGCTTGACTTCCTCTCGGCTACGATGAAACGCAGCAGGTACTCCACCGTAAAGAGACCAACGCAGCCCACCTCGGTCCATTGAAGGACGGACTGAACCTTTGCTGACAGTTCAGGTAACGTCTCCAATGAGAACGACCCGATCGAGAGAAAAATAGCAGCAGTGATTATTGTGTCGAAGATCCGTCCCGCTCGGGTCTCAGAACCTTCAACTACTTCCTTCAGACTCATCTAATCTAGTCTAGTTAGCCTAGCAGTCATCTTTTGTCCGAATTGCTGGGAATTAAATGGCAATCAGTAAACAACCACAGCGAGCACAAACACCAAGATTGCTAGCATGACAACCCACTGCCATATCTCTTGCTGGTCATCTGACGGAATGAGTTGGAAAGAAATGCTGCGGTGGGAATCAACAACATTACGAAGAAAATTCGCTGAAGAGGCTTGCGTACTATCAACGACGACCGAGCGCCCATTGGTACGTTGCTCGACCATAGCTATACCGTCCAACCCAAGCTGAGTGCGCTGCCCCTGAAGGTCCATCTCAAGCGTCTCGTCATAGTCGACACCACGCACGTAATCCAGGAGCACTGTATCAACATTAAGCCCTGTGCGAGTTCCAATCGCCACTGGGTAAGTAATCAGACCTCGCCTGCGAAATTCACCAAGTGCTATATCCATGCGGCTTGTCTGCTCGGCATCGATCAAAAAGTCTCCGTCGGTGAATAGCAAGACCAGCCTATCGCTGCGCTCCTCTGGAAGCCAATCATCGTCCCCGGATTCAAAGCGATCCTGGTTATCTAATGAGAGATAGATCGCTTCAAGGGCTGTTGCAACATCGCTGTCCCACGGAAAAGCATCTCCAGTCAACGTTGGGGGCGGGGCGATCCGACCCACTTCCTCAATAAAGCGCTCTGCGTTCGATGACATGTGGGCTCGACGTAAAGTCGTCGTACCCCAAACGTAGATGGCGGTCCGATCCCCTGGCGTCAAAATATCCTGAGTGTACAAGCTGAGGGCTTCTCGCACTGCCAGTTCCAGGCGAGATGGACCCAAATCTTTCACCCACATAGATGCCGAGGCATCGATTGCAACCACTACATCGACATCACCCCTCTTAAAAGTCGATCCACCATAAACCCAGAACGGCCGGGCCGCCGCAACAGACACCAGAATCAGTGCAACAACGGCCAGAAACCAAAATTTGATGTGTCCAAAGAAAGGATACTTCGAACCTTCAGTACGAGCGGGACGTAGCTGCAGGCGGAGCGCGAATATCAACAAGCCAAAAACCATCAATAAACCAGCGATTGGCACAATCGCTAGATACTCCGGGTTAGCAAACTCGATACTCTCCCGGAGCATGCTTGTGATAGCGTCCAGCATTTCGTTTTAGGGTTCTTTAAATTCAGGGTATCTTAAAGCAGAACTCTAACCCCTACGTCGACGCACTGGGGTTCCCTCACCCTTCATCTGTTCTAGTTCTGGGGGTTCAATCTCGCGAGGAGCTTCCAAGGCACGACGCACCGCCTCAGCATTGCTCGTCAAATCGTAGTTCCATTTGTAATCAAAGCGGTCAGTGAGGTCCCCCCTGAGCGCTCGTTCATAGTCGGCGTTCACCGTTTCCATGACCTCAAGAATGATAGCTTCTTTCTGAACTGGAGCATCACTGCTTTCCGGATCAATGGCGCGATACCGCTGCCTAGCAAGCATAAATTTTGCACTCGCTAATAAATGCGAGGCTCTTGGGTCATCGATTTCATCGGCCAGATTTTCAACCACTGTCTGGTAATCACCCGTTAGATAACTATAAGAGGCCTGCTGCAAGAAAGTGTCCTGAAATAAGTAAGAGTCAGAGAACCACTGCATCCCCCAAGCACGACTGCCTTCGTAGAAGGCAGTCACTTGAGCCAATTGAGCTTCAGCGGTTTCATAATCCGCACGCTCCACGCTATCGCTCAACCCTTCCAAATTAGCGTAAAACCCAGCAAGACTTCGAGAAGGCACAGATACGCCCACAAAGAATATCAACGCTAGTGCTAAACCGACCAGGTAGCGGAAAGAGTGTTCTTTGTCTAGCAGGTCTGTCAGTCGCATAGTGTATTCCCTCGTCGATCAATCGAGCCATCCCCGTTACGAGGGACAGCAGAATCCGAACTAGCTATTCTGGCATCTCTACGGCACCGTCCCCCAGAGAAGCTCAGATACGAACCCCATCGGAATGCCGACGACAAGCAGAGCCATGGCCACCAGCAAAAAACGAGAGTAGATCGGAACCTTCAAGGCACGGTGCTTTAGTTCCATTCGCACAGCCTCTCGCTCATCGATTGCCTCATAAGCGCGCGCTAAGCTGTCTTCGGAAGTGACATCAAAATAATCACCACCATACTCCTGTATCTGCCCGACCAACTGGGGAACCGTTGGATTCAGGAAACTTGCAGTCCGTGCGTCGCTGGTATTTATATAGATGAGATAGGGAACGATATTCCGCCTGTTCAACTCAGCAAATTCGGCGTCAGGAAACTCGTCAACCGCCGCATCGGTAATGATAAGAACCGCTCTATTTTGGTTTGCACCTCGACCGACGGTGGCCTCATCTCGGTCGAAATGCTTCACAATATCCTGTAGGGGACGAATGATATTCGTATCCCCTTCAGCAGGCACAATCCGGACCTTATCGCGAGGCACCACCATCGCTTTATCAAGTCGCTGTGTCATCACATAGGGCGCATCCCACACCTGATAGTAGTACAACTCATCATCCATGACGAAGTCGTCTACCATATACGGGTAGGTAGAAAACAACCACAGCGAGACTCGATCATTCTTATCCCGCCGCATATTGAGAAACTCAAGATGCGCGTCACGAGCCACCTCGGCTTTGGACTTGTTTGTCTCTGGAAACTCCCAAGCCATCGACCCAGACGTATCAACCAGGTCTATGCGCACTCTGGATTCCACATAACCGCTCACTTCTTCGGTTGCAGTCAAAAACGGATCAGCAACAGAAACAATCAGCATCACCAAGGCTCCACACAGTAGAGCCTTCGGGGCTGTATGTAGCACTCTGATCAGTGCAGGTTTGCGATGGTTGGTGGCGATGGCATGGCCAGAGTGCTGCCGTGCGTGCCGCTTCCGTGCCACACTCAAACGCAACAGCGTCAGAGTTAGTATGACGCCGACTGCGATTGCGATTGCAACCGCCATCCCTACGTCACCATAGCGAATTTGCTCGAAGTCCGTCTCGAACAGTTCGCGAAATCCTCCATCGAGAAACCCGAACAACTCAGACCAAGGCATCAACATAATGTCACCTAAACATCAGCGGCCAGTTGAAGGCAATCCAGCGACTCCTACTACCGACTTGAGACGATTCAACAGACGCACATGGGGACGAAGTTGTGATAAGGCGTCAACGAGTTCCTGCACCTCTTCCGACGGCCTCACCGTCATGACAGGCTGTCCACACTCCAGACCCCGCTGGTAGCCAACGAGTCGTCCTGCCAACACACCAAGCGCCGTTTTACGAGGCCCATCCTCCAACCTTTCTACGTGGCGTTGCATGTCCAGCGAGGTGTCTCCAGGAACCAAATCTGGCAAGTCTGCCAACAGATAGTCACGCAGGGCCAACACCAAACTGCGTTGACAGGCTAGCAGACGGTCCCCACCAACCCCCTTCGGCAAACTTTGCAAGGTCTTGAGTTCATGATGCACAGATCGACGGGCTTCCCAAATCGAAGGCGGCACCGGAATCTGCGCCTCGAGCCTGGCCAGCTCATCCTCCTCCTGTTGTTTCTCCAGTGAAACCATCTTTGGCTTCCGCGCCAAACGAACGAGCATGACAAGCCAGATCAAAAGCGGCAACGGCGCAACTGTCCAAGCTAAAGTCTGAAAAACCGTTGCACGACCAGAAAAATTCCCCAGCTCAATCGTGTCACGGATATCCAACAAAGGCTCGTCAGTGATGGAAGTCACGTAACGTATAAGCCCCTGCCCACCATCGACCTGTTGCACTTCGGCGTCTTCAATGTCCTCACCCAAATCCCGAATCAAATAGTAAAAGCTGAAGTTTGGCAGGAGATAGGTCATCTTGTTCGGGTCGACCAAACGAAACCCGTAAGTAAAGTCCCAAATATGCTCATCCTCAATCCTACGCTTATCCACCATCAGTGACACCGCCTCGAACGGATGCACTGGCAGCGCCTCAGGAGCCATCCGATCCTCAAGGATGATGATCTCTTGTCCTTCTGAGACCAAGTCCGGGAAACGGAGCCTGTAAACCTGAGTGATCGGGTCCCCTGTTTTGACAACAGTCGGTTCCAGTTCTAAGGTCTCGACTCTCACGGGTCCAAATCCACCCAAAACCTCATCTATCGGCTGAGCCTCGACAGTCAGGTTCACTACAAACGAAAGGCTAATTAAGGTCGTGAATATGCGTATCATGGCCACCGGTCGTCCATTCCTTACTCTAACGAGCCGTACGAGATATCAGGAACTTGGGCAATTCCTCAATGTGATTGTCAGGCGTCAACACCACTGAATCGATGCCAGCCTGATACTTCAGCTTGTATTGCAACGATTCCCGAGACTCCTCTATTCGTCGTCTTATTGCGCCCGCCTTACGCGCAGACACTACAGTTTGTTTACCCGTCTCCATATCCGAGATCCGAATATATCCGAGACGACTCTTAACGCGGAATTCATCCGGATCATCAAGAATTAGAACGATCATATCGTGCTTCGCCGCCAGAGTACTCAACCGCTTGAAATCTACCGCATCGGGATCATTAACCAAATCCACCAAATCTGTGAGCACAACGACCGAATGGCGCATCTTGAGGCGGGCCAGCATGAAATCGATGGCTACCTGCAAATGGGCTGGCCGATGACTCGGAAATTCCCGCTCCAATTTCAACTTCTCGAAGATCTGATACGCCATGTGAAAAACTTGCGGCGTCCCCATCTTGGGACGCATATAAAGCTCGATGCGGTCTGAATAGCCGAGCAGACCAACTGGGTCCCGCACATTCGCCCGCGTAAGCCCGATATTGCCAAGCAGGTCCAGCATCAACAACGCTTTGTTTGAGCTCTCCGAAACTTGAAAGAGCGTCGAATAAGAAAGGTCGCAGACAATGACAGTGCGGAGCTCTTTCGGCTCCATCCGCTCGATCCGGAACAATTTCTCCGGATATGTCCGCATGCTGATATTCCACGCTACATCCTTCAAGGGCTGCCCCGGCCGCCATTGATCAACACCGACGATGTCGTAGCCAGCCCCTTTGAATCCGCTCTTGTGGTCTCCGAAGTGAATACTCGTCGAGGGCTTTCGCGCTCGGATCCCGTGCTTGATATCACGGAACCGGGCGTAAAGCTCCTCTACTTCCACGGTGGAACCTCCATATCGTCCACAATCTTCTTGAGCAACTCGTCCTTATCAACCGAGAATTCCATCCCTTCTCGAAGCACGAGGCGGTGTGCTAGCACTGGACCAGCCACAGCCTTGATGTGATCTGGGGTCACCGATAGGTCACCGTTGAAGAAAGCGAACGTTCGAGCAACCGCCTCAAGATGAAAATGGACGCGAGGTGAGATCCCAACTCTGATGTACTCTTTGACGCTTCGCGCCGCCCGTCCCATGACTCTATGCGGACGAGTATTGCGGATGAGTCGCACCTTATACTGCTGCCCATATTCGGACATCTTCACATTGTCGAAGATGTATTGTGCAATCTCGAGCACCTCGTGGAGGTCCGTCAGTTTTTCAACCTTGCGTCCAACGACATTACCCGCCGTGATCTTGTATTCATCCTCCTCACTCTCCGGGTCCATCATATTGATGGAAAGCGTCGTGCGGTCGAGCTGCGCCACTGGATTAGCGAAGGTCCCCTCTTCCTCACCGAATATATTTTCGGTACAAATCACCATAAAGAAGCGAGGCCCATCAATGTCGCTAAAATCACCAGATAGCGGAAACAACGGCAACATTTTGCCTTCAGCAAGATTGCCGTAATCTGAACTTAGCGTGGCCGAACTTTCCTCCATACCCTCAAGCACAGCAGCTTTAGTCTTGCCGGACAACCTGTTGTCCTCGTCAATCAGTACGATATGGGCCATCAACTTCCCTGGCTTAAAAACCAATTTCCGAGACCCATCGGTCCCTTCAACAATCGTCTCATAGCCAAGAATATCCTCAGGCATGTAAGTGGGAAGACCCTGAATCCGTTCGAATTTCGCGTCTATCGCCATAGCGCAGGCGCTAACGAGGTCAGTCTTGCCTGTCCCAGTCGGCCCCCTGAACATAACGTGAGGCTGACGCAACAACTTGCTCTGACTTAGCTTGTCTGTATAGGGCAGCAACGTGAAGAACGCCCACGATAGGATGCGAGCTGCGTCGTCGAGACCATAGAGCCACTTCGTCGACTCCTTCTGGAAACGTTGGACCACTTCGTTGGCCCGATCGAAGTCAACATCAGGATTGGGTTGGACGGCCATTGATCTCTCTTGCTCCCTTCTCTACGCAGAGCAAAGGCCGCGAGTGGCCAGTTACTCATTCATGCGACCCTAGGCCGCCGTAATCCAGCAACCAACTTTGATCACTCCACCTGAGGAACCGTAGTCACCGGCTGGGCCCCTAGTGTGTCCGCACGACGACACTCCGTCAAGTTGCAAAGTTGAACTTCGCATTCTCAGCAGCAACTAATTGCCGACCCGGCATCGATGTCCGAAGTCGGCCATCTCCAGACTTTGCCCGGAGCTCCTGCATTGGGTTTCGTTGGCCTTATATAGGATATTCTCCATGTCTAACACCATGGGTCGTGGAGGAGTCCCCTCATCACAGCAACAGACACGGCTGGCCAGAGAACCCAACTCCCACCTAGCCAGTCGCCCTACTCACGAGACGCTTCCCAAGCCCCCGTACCATACCAACTGAAGCTTCCCTCAGCACCCTGGATCACGTCGCCCACAACCTCACCTTCGAAATTAATAGGCTGGTCTCCATCAAGATCTGGCACGACGATAACGAACTTAAGTACCGAACCTTCAACGGTCCCGTCCACCGACAACACCTCGTTATCGCCAAGGTCGATTTCACCACCCAACCGATCTCCATTCTGTTCGAACCGGGCCTGCCACGTCGTAACACCCGTCTGGGTGTCGAGCCGCATCTCCCAATTCCCGCTCACCCCGGATTGGGCCTGCAGCAAGGAAACTCCAACAACAAGCCAAACCGTCACAACGCTAACTAGTGATCTCCACATCATCGTTTCTGCCTCACTGACTTCAAGTCTCTCAGATGCTGAATGACCCACAGATGGCTCTTCACCAGCAGAATCCCACTGGTTACAATGGCAGGGTCAGCCAGGGTTATACCCATTTGACCACAAAAGCCCAGTAAGGGCTCCTGACCGGCAGCATTGGAACCAAAAGCGCCCGCCTACATGACTGCGAAAATACGAGGGAGTCAGCTTATTTTTCGGTAACACCTCGTATGAAGACGCCGCCGATGGAACATATCAAGCCAGCAACACCTTTCCGATTAATCGATTATCTAAGCTATTGTGACCGACCCGGCGCAATAGGTCACCAGCGTCCACATGCGCAATTGATCACTACCTAAGTTCACCTCGCAACGCTACTTTGGACAGAGCAGAAGACATCGATGCCAGACACACACGCGTCCCTAATCGGAAAAAAGGTCCCGGCATTCTCTATGCTAGATGACGAGGACAATATCGTCGACAACACAGCACTCCTCGGTCATTGGACCGTCCTGTTTTTCTATCCCAAAGACCACTCGCTCGGCTGCACCCTTGAGTCCTGTGCCTTTCGAGACAACCACAATAGCTTCGAACGTGCCGGGGCAACCATCTACGGCATCTCCACCGACGACGCTCGGTCTCATGCCGCTTTCCGCAAAAAACACCGTCTTCCATTCAATCTGCTGACCGACGAACGAGAATCACTTGCCCAAGCCTTAGGACTTAAGAAAACTCTCGGACTACTGCGAGCTAGAGCCACCTTTGTGCTCGACCCCAGTGGTGTTATCCAATTCACTCATACGAGTCAGTTCGGTATCATCGGGCACATCCGCAAAGCCCGCGAAGCCATCCACCGTCAACAAGCAGGCGCCGGAATGACCGACAGGTCATCCTCCTAGAACCAACAGCTAATAAGTTGATAAGCGCTGTTACCCGTGGCTGAAATGGTTACAGACAATCATGAAATGAGACGATATACACAGGCAACGATAGTACCTCACCGATAGAGATGTCTTGCCGCTGAATCCGGAGCCCCTACATGAAACACCCAAACCCGTTTGACCCTAGAAACCACGCCACTTATACCCCTGACAAGATGGGCAAGACCACTATTTTCCGTTCCCAACGTATCCTAGTGGGGCTCAATGCCTTTGAACCTGGCCAAGAACATGCTGTCCACGAGCATGAAGGGATGGATAAGGTCTACCACGTCGTCGAAGGCCAAGGGCTGTTTCTGCTTGGAAAAGGCGAAACCCAGCCAATGCAGGCTGGAATGATGCTCGTGGCCCCAGAAGGCACAGCACACGGCATTCGTAACATTGGCAGCGGACGACTACTTGTGGTTGCGATCCTAGCCCCAGCGCCATAGTGAGGCTACCCGATCACGGAGTTGCCACCGCGTTTGGAGGGCTAACTAAAGAAAGCTATCGAAACCCTGCCCACGAGCAAGACCACAACGCCACCCACGTTCCTCCTGCGAAGAACTTTTCCAAGTGAGGCAAGCCAAGCTAGATATCAAATATAGAATATGCCTGAATCTTTTAAGATCTTCGGACATTATCAATGAGAAAGCAGGTCCATCTGCATCTAGGCGACATAGATTCACCACCCTAAATCATTCGACTAGATCCATCGTTTCGCTCCCCCAGCAACAACACCCACCCGCTCGGGGTTGGCAGCCAGTACAGGCCAAACCGCCTCATGACACTCTCCCAAGACCAGTCCAGCCCCATTAACAATCCCAGTGCTTCTCTTCGACGCCTGATCATTCCTATCTATCTGCCATCAATGCTAATGGCAGTTGCCCAGATGGCACTGCTCATAGTTCTGCCGCTCTACATACTCGACCTTGGTTCCGGGGTAGCAGAAGCGGCCTTTGTGTTCGCGATGCGCAGCCTTGGGAGCGTTTTAGTCAATGTCCCAGCGAGCCTCGCCATCTCCCAATACGGACACCGACCCAGTATGGCTGTCGCCAACGTTATGATGGGCCTTAGCGCATTCATCATCTCTATCTCCACATCAAGCTGGATCATAGCCATAAGCACACTGGTTTTCGGTGCAGGAATGGGCACCTGGTTATTGGCTAGATTGGCCTACATCACCGGACAGCTACCGAACCACAGAAGAGGCACAGCCCTTGCTACACTCGCAGGGCTACAGCGCCTTGGTATGTTCGTCGGGCCTTTACTGGGTGGACTAGGTATAGACAACGCGGGCTATTCCACCGTGTTTGCTGCAATCTCGCTCACCGCTCTTGTAACGGCAGCTCTGGTCTGGCGTTTTGCATCTTCGACACTAGACCAACATCCCGTCGATGTTAGAACACCTTCCCCCCTACAAGGCTTCGACCCACCTCCTGCAGGCCGGCGACCCGCATACAGCCTCTTCACACTAATCCCGGGCATCATTGGCCACTATCGGACCCTCTTCGCCACTGCCGGCACATTTGTATTTGCTTTACAACTAGTCCGAGAGCAACGAAACCTGTTAATGGTACTCTGGGGCACAAACATCGATCTAGATGCCGAAACTATCGGCCTCATAGTTAGCACTGCAGCGGCAGTCGACATGGCTATGTTTCCACTAGCTGGTTACATCATGGACCATTGGGGTCGCAAGGTTGCTGGAGTGAGCTGCATTGGCTTTCTATCAATCGCACTGGGACTACTACCACTAACCAGCTCGATGCTACCGTATCTCCTGGCCGCCATCATCGCCGGAATTGGCAACGGCTTCGGCAGCGGCATCATCCTCACCATGGGGGCAGACCTCGCCCCCAAGCATGAGCGAAGTCAATTTCTAGGCGTCTGGCGGTTCGTCGGCGACCTAGGCGCACTAGCAGGGCCGCTTTTGACATCACTGTCGACCTCACTGATTGTCGCCCTAGAACTTTCCGCACTTGTCGGACTAACCGGTGGCTTGATTCTACTTTGCTGCGTTGCCGAAACCCTCTCGAGAAGAGCGCCGCAATAGCGGTTTCGCGGTATATGTACAGCCGCTCATAGATGTTGGATATCCTAGGCTGGAAGTCAGAGTTGGCAGCCAAGTAGAAAGCGCCAGTCACCACAACGGTTGAGACAGTCGGACAAAAATGTTTGAATCGGAGCGTGTTAAAACTTTCGCTCCTGTTAATTGCCTGTCTGAGTGTATTGGTGTCCACTCCTATGACGTTAGCGTCCCGAAGTCAGCAACCCACCAGACATATCACCGGTATCTGGGCCACTGAAAACAATGAGGCACATGTGGAGCTCTGCAAGAAGGGCGGTGAAATTTTCGGTAGATTTGTGCGGTTTCTGCACGAGCCACCCCATGGTGGTCTGGATTTGAAAAACCCTGATCCGTCCCGCCGACAGCAACCCTTAGTCGGTAGGTTCTTTATCCGAAACTTTGAGTTCGACAACGGCAGGTGGAGACACGGACGTATTTACAACCCGGACAATGGAAGGGAATACAAAGCCGATCTAGAACTCACTGAAGGCATCCTCAATGTGCGTGGCTGGATAGGATTCCGATGGTTGGGACGAACCGTCCAATGGTCCCTAATCCTCCAGGCTTCACCCGGCGAAAGCACCTGCAGTAATTAAGGGCCACAATCACAGGGAATCAACGATCCGAAAAACCGGCAATGGCAAAAGCCACGGTTGTCATCCCGTGTCGACCAGTTTTCCGCTCGGCGGTTCTCGTAAGAGCCTCTTCACTCGCGTCTACATTCAGCTGAACGCGTGCTTTCTCAAGCTCTGCCGTTGTCGCACCTCTAAAACACAAAGGACAAGGTGGATAACTCTGGCCACTGAGACTAAGAGGAGGACCATGGGTACGACACACAATCGGCCGCCAGCTATACAGGAGACAGCTACCCGTTTCTGGATCAAGCGCCGGACAAGGAGCTTCTGAAAATCTCGAATGGAACCCAGATTCATCCGTTTCATCCAGAAAGATGCCAACTCGGTCATGCGGAAACCACACGGCCTGTTCGGACACAGCCTCACCAGCTCTTTGCCGTACCGCAGCCACCTGTGCCGATTTCCATTTCCCTAGCTCTCTGAGACCTTCTTGTAACCGCCATGCATCAAGTTGAGTTATCGCGAACGGTCCGAAACAACATGGAGAGCAACCCGGTTGACAAACCAAGTGGTGTCCAGAAGCACCCACAGCTCGGCCTGTCACCGCGTCGACAATAGCGATCAAGCGCCCGTCACCTACAGCAAGAGACACTGCTCCACCCTACCTCCGCGAGGGATAATACGCTCATCCGTTGATCAGCATCGACACTAACCCTTCGTACCAACAAAAACCTCTCGCGCCATAAACGCTAAATGTGCCCGAGCACCGGGTGAGGTGTGTAGAGTTCCTCAAGGGCAAAACACTCATCGTCGTCAAGCCTAATCTCCAAGGCCGCAACCAATTGATCAAGTTGCTCAGGTCTGGATACACCAATAATCGGTGCAGTCACTCCAGGTTGCTTGACCAACCAGGCGAGCGCAATCTGAGCTGGGACCACTGATCGCCGGCTAGCTAGGTTTTTCACCCGCTCAACGATCTGAAAATCACACTCCGCGAAATACAGCTTCCTCGCAAAATCATCACTCTTCGCACGGTCGGTGGTTCCCCAATCCTCTGACTGAGGCTTCCGCGTTCCAGCGAGGAACCCGCGCGCCAGAGGACTCCATGGGATGACACCTACACCTTCAGCCTGGCAAAGCGGCACCATCTCCCGCTCCTCCTCACGATACACAAGGTTGTAATGGTTCTGCATCGTAACGAAACGTGCCCAACCGTGTCGCTCAGCCAAGTAGAGGGCCCTGGCAAACTGCCACGCATACATGCTCGACGCCCCCAAATACCGAGCCTTCCCAGCCCGCACAATGTCATCCAGTGCTTCAAGCGTCTCCTCAAGTGGGGTATACGGGTCGTATCGATGTACCTGATAAAGATCGACGTGGTCTGTCCCGAGCCGCCGCAAGGAGTTGTCAATAGCATCAAAAAGGTGCTTTCGGGATAGCCCACGGTCATTAGGTCCTTCACCAACAGGGAAATATGCCTTGGTAGCAATGACCACCTGATCCCGACTGGCCAAGTCCCGGACAGCCCGCCCTAGAATTTCCTCACTCACGCCAAGCGAGTACATATCCGCGGTGTCGAAAAAGTTAATCCCGTGCTGGAACGCTTGTTCGATACAGCGGCGCCCATCCTCCTCAGGCAATACCCAATCCCGCCAACTTGGAGACCCGTAGGTCATCATGCCGAGACACAATCGCGAGACCTTGAGACCGGTGCTACCGAGGCGGACGTAATCCATCAGTATTGTCTCGACAATCCTACCAGTCGACGCTGGTCAGAGATTCACGCAACAAGTGAGATACAAGGGGCCCCAGGCGACCGATAGAAGCACATCGTCTAGCGGCCGCCTTCCACCAGCAAACCTAGTGGCAGTGACCATGGTCGACCGACCACACTTGTCCTGGTGGACACGCGGCATTTGTGGACGCCGTATCGGTCCTAAAGCTCATCACTAGCACCGCCAGAGTGACTAGAGCCACTCCGACAATAGCGATCCATGTGGTCGAGCTAAGCGTCCCACTTTTCCGCTCACAGCATTGCTTAAACTTCTTTCCACTGCCGCAGGGACAGGGATCGTTCCGACCAACCTTCGAGATGCGGGCCATGGTGACAAACTCCTAGGAACCTCGGGTTTGCATATCAGACTCTGCATGTACGGATAGGACTGCTAAACGCGAGTCGCCAGCAGGGCAGGCGGCCATTATACTGCATGGGGCTCATTAAGAGACTTTACTCTCGGACAACTTCAGACATGATAAACGATGCGCACTGCCACTTCTTCTCCGCCCGCCTCTTCGAGGTGCTCGGCCAAAATACGACGCCACCACTGACTGACAACCCCGCTATCTCGATTCCTGAGAGACTAGGTTGGGAGCCACCTGGACCGGCAGCAACACTAGCTGACAGGTGGGTCGAAGAACTCGACCAACACGGAATAACTCGTGCTGCAATCATGGCTAGCGTCCCAGGCGATGAAGCTTCGGTTGCCACTGCCGTTCGCCGACACCCTGGTCGATTTGTTGGTATGACCATGGTTGACCCTACCACTCCCGGCACGTTGACACGCGTCAAACGAGCACTAGAGACTGATGGACTTCGTTCTGTATGTCTCTTTCCTGCAATGCATGGTTATCAACTCAGCCACGAGGCGGTGGAACCATTGTTTGCCATGGCAGAAGAAACCAATGCTGTAGTTTTCGTCCACTGTGGAATGCTCACGATCGGAGTCAGGCGAAAACTAGGAATCACAACACCAGTCGACCTCAGAGCGGGTGACCCACTAGCAGTAGCAGCTCTTGCCTCTCGATACCCCAAACTTCCGGTAGTGATTCCACATTTCGGTGCCGGACTCCTCAGAGAAACTCTAATGGCAGCAGACCTTTGCCCCAACATCTATCTCGACACTTCAAGCTCGAACAGCTGGATCAAATATTTGCCAAGCCTCAAGCTCCTGGATGTTTTTCGGCAAGCGATCGAAACACTCGGCCCTGAACGATTACTGTTCGGTACCGATTCATCCTTCTTTCCTCGTGGCTGGCAGAAAACCATCTTGGAAACCCAACTCTGGATCTTGGACGAGCTAAAGATTGATTCATCAGGACGAAAAGCTATTTTGGCCGGTAATTTCGACAGCATATTCAATCAAACAACGCCAACGTGATATCAACTGCTTAAAGGGCAGTGAGCGTTTTCCTCACTCGACCCCACTGGTCCGAAAGGGACCCATCCAGTAATCTCCCCCCAAAAACGAACGAACATTTTCCGGTGTCACGGTGGTGTTAGAATTTCCGCCTCGTCACTTAAATTTGACACTATGGCGCATCAACCACCTACAACCAGCAATAACTTAACAATATGAGAACTAGTCTCTGGAAGACGGTGAGCATCGGCCATTTGAGAAAGAAGAGACCGCCGACAGACAACCGGGCAAACCAGGCCCGTCTCAATCAGCGGCTAGCACCTCAACCCTACCAGACTTTGTACCTCAACTACCTTCATCAAATTTGTTAACTGTCCCATGTAAGTCACCTGTAATTTTCTAGAACAATCTCAAAACTAACTGATAAGCTCCAAACTCAATCGCCCCTCAGCCTTACATCTCAGAGCATCCAGGATTATAATCACCGAGTACGGTAGGCTGTGACAGACTTGGTGCTATCCCTGAAGCCTATGGCGTATCCGGTCGCGGCACTAGAGCCAGGAACGCTAAGCCAGTTTGGACATCACCAGCCCTCGGAGGTTGGATTTCTCTCACATCAAGCTCAAGCTGCCTGACATAATTTCCAGTCTCATTGGACTGCCCACTAACGCCACCACACATGGAAATCAGGATCAAGCAGGTCGGACTCTGGCGCACTGAAGTGGCCCACCGACCAGGCGCCCTAGCGAAAGCCCTCGAACCACTCGCCCAGCAAGGTGCTGACCTTAAGGTGGTACGAGTTCGAACGGCACCTCAGAAAAAGGCACGGAAGATAATCGAGGTGTACGCAGGAAAAGGACCCCGGGCCCAGATGGCGGCACAGGCGGCCGGATTCAGCCTGACGCCACGTACGACCCTACTACTGCAGGGCGACAACCAACCCGGATTCGCCTACGCGGTCGCTAACGCTGTAGCCTGGACAGGAATAAGTATTAGAGATCACGAAGCTGGAGTCGTGGCTAATCAATTCTCATCTACCCTAACGTTCGACAGCGAAGCAGAAGCACGTAAAGCGGCCTTACTTATACGTAAAGTAATTCGTGGTATCTCAACAAAGAACCAAACAGAACGGTAAACATATGCGCCTGTTACTAATTGGCTACGGTCGGATGGGCAAATTAGTCCATCAACTCAGCGGTTCGTTCGGCTGTGAAGTAGCAGAGCGGCTCGATATCGACACCAACGTCGGTGGCACCGGAATCACGGAGAAGAGGGTCCAAGGGATCGATGTTGCCATTGATTTCTCGACGGCGGACGCTGTGGTCGACAACCTGCCTCGCCTCGCACAGCTCGGTATCAATGTGGTGGTCGGCACAACCGGCTGGCAGGCCAATGAACAAGCCATGCGGACAGTCGCGACAGATGCTGGCATTGGCGTGGTAGCTGCCGCAAATTTCTCCCTAGGCGTAAACCTATTTTTAGCATTGACCGAACGGGCAGCGGAACTGTTCCAGTCACGCCCAGAATTTGGGGCCTGGATTCACGAGATACATCATGCGGCAAAGGTAGACGCCCCCTCAGGCACTGCCCTGGCATTGCAGACCACAATGCAACAGCACGGCTACTCGAACCAAATTGATATGGCATCTACCCGAGCAGGGTCAGCGCCAGGCAGCCATGCTGTCGGATTCGACGGGCCAGTCGAATCAATAGTCCTGAAACACTCTACCCGAGACCGGGCAACCTTCGCCCGAGGAGCTCTTGAAGCTGCACGATGGGTCAAGGGCAAGGCGGGCTGGTTTTCGATGCGCGATGTGCTTGAGCTTAATTGAACATCGCAGTGAATTTACCACTGACCCGGGAAATGTCAGGCAGAGCAATGAAGGTCTCTGGCGGTGAATGAGATGACTCCCAATTTTTCTGGATGCGGTACGGCATTGGTAACTCCGTTTACCGCTAGCGGTGCGGTAGACGAAGCCCGCATGCACGTGTTAACTCTTCGTCAAATTGACAACGGCGTCAACTTTCTTGTTCCCTGTGGCACCACCGGAGAAAACCCAACCCTATCAGGCGCTGAACAGCGAAAAATAGTCGAATCCGTAGTTGAGACAACAGCTGGCCGGATTCCTGTGCTGGCAGGTGCTGGAGGTTACAACACACAGACTGTGACTCAGCTAGCAGCTGACATGCAGCGTGCCGGTGCGGACGGGATCCTCTCAGTGACCCCCTACTACAACAAACCCACAGCAGAGGGCCTCTATCAGCACTACCAAGCGATAGCCGATAGTGTTTCTCTACCGATTGTCGTTTACAACGTACCAGGACGAACCGGCTGCAATATCGATGTAGACACCGTGTGCCGATTGGCCGAACTGCCGAATATCGTAGGAATCAAGGAGGCCTCGGCTGACATGGCGCAGATGTCAGAAATATGTCGTAGCGCACCAAGCGGGTTCAGCGTACTCGCAGGGGATGACCTATTCACACTTCCACTAGTAGCTATCGGCGGACACGGAGTCATCTCCGTGGTGTCTAATGAGGTGCCTGGAGAAATGTCTCAACTCGTATCTGCTGCACTGAATGGAGACTTCGCAGAGGCACGTCGGCTGCACACAAAGTTGCTTCCTTTGATGCAAGTCAATTTCATCGAATCTAACCCTATACCGGTCAAAGCGG
>Ga0310344_10000507_pt1 | contig 30599 bp, 25 predicted proteins | sample HC15DNA20200_MG_FD_203801 | JGI IMG/M metagenome (GOLD analysis project Ga0310344, IMG submission 203801) | Marine microbial communities from station ALOHA, North Pacific Subtropical Gyre - HC15-DNA-20-200_MG | ecosystem: Environmental > Aquatic > Marine > Oceanic | place: Pacific Ocean: North...
CCGGCCTTGACAATCTCAGACGCCTGATCGTTAGTCCAGGCTCCATAAACGCCCTAGACGGTGCAGACGAGGCAATTGCAAGCCTGGAACGGGTCGACCAGCAAGCACGCGAACACACAGACCGTGAGCAGACTCTTCTAGCTTCCGATTTGATCTTCACCGACGGCCTTGAGCTAGCAAATCGTGCGGCTGAGCAGGTAGAGCTAGCTCGCGCGACCGAACGGGCAACACGTAACGAAACCGTTAGGGCTACCCGCGCCACCCAAACACAACTACTTGCAACAGGCACCGGAATCGGCATTCTCGCTTTGCTTCTGCTCGCACCCCTGAGGCGCCCTGCAGCCAGAAGCACAACGTCCGAATCCGACGAGTTCCAAACTACTGGCTCCGGCACTCTAGATCTAAGGGACTACCCTGTTTCAGGCGACGGAACCAACGGTCTGCTAACGAGTGATGTTTTTGTCGACCACGGGTCTGCATCGAAGCTTCAGGAAGCAGCGGAACTATGCACCGACCTGGGTGGCCTTACCGATGTAAGCGGTCTCCCAGACCTATTAGCAAGAGCTGCCGCACTGATCAATGCAAGCGGTCTCATCCTTTGGGTGAAGGACACTGATGGTGGTACGCTTCGTGCAGCCGGAGAATACGGTTACGGTCAAGATTTTCTGCAACGGATCAACTCGATTCCTGACGACGGAAACAACCCCACCGCTAAAGCGTTTCGCGAATCGAGTCTACAGGTTGTTCCGAACGGTAACTCCACGAACGGCGCCCTTGCACAGCCGCTACTAGTGAACAACCATTGTGTTGGTGTTCTGTCCGCCGAATTACGAGATGGGTGGGAGTCAAGAAACGACGTTCATGCGATCGCCACTATTTTGGCAGCTCAACTCGCATCGCTGATTCCAACAGACGTTCCAACCAAGTCAGACACCGCCGCTGCAGCACACGGTTAGGAAGAGAGGGACCCTCATAGTGGTCCGTCACTCCCCAGTGCCATCACTGATGTCCCGGTCCAAGTCAACGCCGGTCTTTTCCGAGATCATACCGGGACAACTTCTCACACCCCTGCGGCAACAGTGAGAGCTTCTTGGCCTTAGATATCCACAGCCTTATATAGGGTGTAGCCTTCGCACCTTGAAATTGGCATCCAACGCAAACCACCAAAAAGCAAACGAGTCTATCGCAGCGGCCAGCTTTGACCTCTAGACAGGCCTGACCAACTTCGATGCTAATGGCGGTTCGATTATACTGTGGTGATGGACCCGTTGAATTTACCGCTCGACTACACTGCTATAGAGCGCATTCTTCCCCACCGGTATCCATTCTTGCTCGTTGACCGAATAACGGAATTCGAGGTCGATAAACGGATCGTGGGTGTCAAGAACGTCTCCCTTAACGAGCGCTACCTAGCCCACCGCCCCGGCGAAAGGCCTGTACTGCCACCGACCATCTTGACAGAAGCGGTGGCCCAGGTCGGTGCTATTCTGATTCTAGCTAAGCCGGAAAACCGGGAAAAACTAATCTACATTGTTGGCATCGAGCAAGTCCGCTATCGGCGCCCTGCCTATCCCGGAGATGTAGTCCACATCGAAGTTAAGGTGAAACGCTTACGAAGCCGCATGGGACAGCTGCACGGCGTCGCCATGGCAAATAACAAGGTTGTTCTCGATGGTCGGATGACCTTTGCACTAGGTCCCACAACCTGAACCTGACTCGCGAGTCTCCACCCAGTCCCACAAAGTGTTACCGTAAGGACACTTTCTTCCCTCTTCCAATGATAGAATTTAACAATATGGGTTCAAAACGATCAAAGCGAGAGAGGCAGGTTCCCAGGCACCCTGTAGAAAACGTCGAAAATCGAGCGAAACCATTCCCTTGGTTGTTGATTGTCGCCAGCGTGGTCATCGCTACGGGTGGGGGTTTGTTTCTGTTCGGTACAACAAGCCAGCAGGCACCTGCCGACACTAGGCCGACCGACGACATCGCAGCCACCAATGCAGTCGGGAATAACCCTTCAGTAGCTTCGGCTTCCACATTCGAGAATCTGGACGACCTACCCCTGCCGCCGCTTCCGTACATGAACCAGACAGCTGGTCCGCCAGATCTCATGAGGCAGGCCTATATATTCGCAGCTCGGCACCCAGAGATCCTGGACTACGTGCCCTGTTATTGTGGCTGCGGACAGACCGACGGACACGTCGGGAACACCGATTGTTTCGTTGCATCACGGGCGCCCAATGGGCAGGTAATGGAATGGGCCACACACGGCATGACTTGAACGCACTGCCTTGCTGTCGCGCGTGACGCGATGCAAATGCATGCTCTCGGGGCCTCATCAACCGATATTCAAAGCGCAGTGATGACCAAATACGCGTCTCAGGCTTCTTACGCGACGCCGACCCCACCTGCGCCAGTCTCAAACTAATGCTGAAATCCCGGTCGTCTATTTCGCCGCCGGGATATTGCAACCTATAATTCAATATGGCTCTGCGACGGTCGCGTAGGTCCTCCCTACCGAAGGCCGCGCTACTAGCTAACCTCTACAACTCCATTAGAGAGGGTATTTATCTCGGAACCCTTGACTCCGACACCACCACCACCCTAGCTGCAAACCCCTACCTAAAATTAATGTTGGGCTACGAGTCCGACGAATCCCATGACGCCGTGACACCGTTCGCAACAGATCAATTTGTTGACCCACGTGCTCGCGAAGCGTTTATTTCTCAATTACGTCGGGACGGCGCGGTCAGCGACTATTTACTCCGTCTAAGAAGGGCCGATAACTCTTCGATTTGGGTAGAAGTCACAGCTACTCTTCATTCCCCATCAGACGCAGGGCCAGCTCGGCTCGATGCCCTTCTGCGAGACGTCAGTGAGCGGCGTAAGGTGGAAGATCAAGGCAGAGATCTCGGAAACCAAATGATTCAAGCCGAAAAAATGGCAGCCCTGGGTCAGACAGTCTCAGGAGTGGCCCATGAACTAAACAATCCACTAGCCACTATTTTGACCTGGGCCGAACGCTTGGCAACGCGACCTGTCGAACCTAAAACCAAACGAGGTCTTGAAACAATTCTCAGCGAAGCTGAGCGTGCAGCCAAAATTGTGCGGAATCTATTGACCTTCGCACGCAAACGAAACACAACCCGCGCTTTAGTCGACCTGAACGCGATAGTGCGTGAGACCTTCGCGTTGCGGACACATGAACAACGTTTGTCCAACGTAAGCATAATCGATGCACTCGCTAGTGGGTTGCCGCATGTGTTTGCTGACACACACCAAGTAAAACAGGTGTTGTTGAATCTGATCATCAATGCAGAACAGGCAACATTAGCAGCAAATGGCCGAGGTATATTGGTGGCTAGGACTTGGTACGACGATACGCAAGGAATGGTAACTCTGGAAATCAACGATGATGGGCCTGGCATTCCCAAAGAAACACAAGCTAAAGTTTTCGACCCGTTCTTCACGACCAAAACCGTGGGCAAGGGAACAGGATTGGGCCTCACAGTAGCCTATGCAATCATGCAAGAGCATGATGGAGAAATTCGAGTCAGCTCAACATCCGAGTCCGGAGCATCTTTCTTGGTCTCTTTTCCTGCTGCCACAGCTCACCGGACCACACATCAGCCACTAGCCCCACCACAGGCCATCGCCGGTGCCACGGTTCTAGTTGTCGAGGATGAACCCGCCCTAGCAGCTGCGGTAGCTGACGCCATGACCGAAGCCGGATACCGCGTGGAACGGGCGATAGACGGAGTAGAGGCGCTGGACTGTGTTAGCAACCAAACCTTCGATTTGGTAATTTGCGACCTGAAGATGCCTCGACTCGATGGACCCTCTTTCTACCGAAAACTTTGCCTGGAGCATCCGGCTCTTTCCAAACACGTCATCTTCGTGACCGGGGATGTCGCCGGCACCGAAGCAGAACACTTTCTTACTGAAACAGGTTGCCCTTGGCTGGCAAAACCGTTTCGTCTACACGACCTTCTGCTAAAAGCAAGTCAGGTAGTCGGCTGAACAACAACTCTAGTCCCATGCCAGTGGAGCCTTCTCTGCCTGGCTCCACTAAATTGTTTCAAACACCAAAGTCCTAGTTCGCCAAAGCGGTATCAACTCTGGCCACAGCAAGCTCACGACAGGACCTCCAACTCAGCCCACATCAGTTTGTTGTTGTACCCCTTTTCGTGATCGTTGAAGGTTGGGTATAGATTTAAGTTCTTGCTTCTGACGCTTACTAGTTGCAGATGCAAACTTCGCCTTAGCCATTTTCAAGGACGCTGAGGGAGACAAACTATTTTCGTTATCAGCCTTTTTTGGGCCACTGAATTCGGCAGGGTCTAAATCAGAACCAAGTGTTTTCCGCAATCGCTGAACCGCCCGAGCATGTAATTGAGAAACGCGAGACTCGTTTACCCCGATCTTGCTGCCAATCTGCTTCATTGTCACATCGCCGTAGTAGTAGAGCCCTATAACCTTCCGTTCCCGCCACGGAAGTGCCTTAATCGCGTCACGGACGCGGGCTGCAACTTCACCCTCTTCACACAACCGGTCCGGTCTAGGCAGTTCCGGTGGCACCATCACAGGAGGTAAGTGAGCTCCATTGATCGCTTCAGCAGATGTCAGTGGTGATGTAGCCTCAATTGTGCTTATTCGAAGTATTGTCCGGCTTAACTTCGTTTCGTCTGAACCCAAGTGTTCGGCTATGGCAGCCAATGACGGCTCAGTCCCAAGGTCCTGTCTCAATTTTTCGCGCGCTCCCTCGATTTCCCGCCGGGCACGACGAATCCCTCTAGGCCATGCGTCTCGCCGCAAAGCATCAATCATCGCCCCTCTCACCCGGCGTTCAGCAAAAGTCTCAAATTTGATGCCACGTTCTTCATCAAAACGCTCGGCCGCATCGATCAAACCGACCATCCCATCTTGGACCAAATCTCCCAAGTCAACTGAATTTGGCATCGAAGCTGCCATCCGTCGAGCCAGAGCCTTCACAAATGGCAGACTGGATGTAATTCGATCTTCTTTTGGGTCTTTGCGACCAACTGTTTGCGCTGTCATGAACATTCTCCTCCGAGCGGCCACTTAGAACCCCGACAAGGGATGCGGTCACTCCGGTTCATAAAGTCGCAAATTCGGTGCCAAGCTGAGGTTTATTTGAAATCAAAACAATAAAACCAAGTAAGTCCATTTGATACAGGTATTTAAAATAATATTTGACATTAAACCAGTAAGGCACTCAGACCTCAAAACCGCCAAAATAGTCAAATTTTTGACTCTAATGGCTTCTTAGCTGTCGTGATATTGACGCTACTGCGCCTGAGTGAGATAGGGTGAGGGCGCCTGGAGACCAGTCGCAATTCAGTCTCGGCAGTGTTCCCGTATGTGGCGAACCGCACTGATAGCTTCAACCGCGCTCGTCACAATCTGTACAGCCCGTGCCTGGCCAGCTTCGTCGGAAAGGCGAGATTCCAGTAATTCCGCATTGGCGAGAATAACGCCAAGCTGATTGTTCAACCGATGGAAGAGAGCGCCGATATCTGTCGGCTGATCCATCTGCAACAAACTCATACCATCTGGCGGAAACGGAGTCTGATTCTGCATCGATCTAATCGGTTTATTGCTCGGTCCGCAGGGACTCGACCTGGCCACCGTTTGACCCAGGTTCCCGCCAGAGCGTGTCCACAAAAATCCGGACTGACCCTCCCGCGGTGCGAACATACTCCACCTTACCGCTGGCAATCCAGTTGTAGATCGTGCGCCTACTCACACCTACCAATTCGCAGGCTTTCATGATCGAAGTAGTTTTCCTATCCACAATCATTGATAGTGCTCTAACTGGGCCATGCGTCAACGCCAATGCCTTAGTTTCTAATTTGACCGGCCCGAACAATGGTATCGGCACCGAGCCAGTTCTTCATTAGCCCAAGAAGCTAGTCAAGCAACAAAAATACCTCTGGCCTTTACTCGGGCTCCGCGTCAATATATTGGCGAATGGAGGAAGATGTCTGACGCTGGGGCTCATCTGCTATTCGTTGAGGATGAAGCCCCTCTGAGGGAGGCCACAGCTGAACGCCTTATAGAGGAGGGCTATCAGGTGGTGCAAGTTGGCACCGGTGAAGAGGCCCTCGCACAGCTGACAGAATTCGCATTTGACGTAGTAGTGACCGATCTTCGCTTACCTGGAATTGACGGAACTGAAGTTTTAGCAGCTGCCCTCAGCCGGTACCCTGAGGTCGTTGGAGTCGTCGTGACTGGTTTTGGGACCGTTAAGGATGCCGTAGCTTCAATCAAGCAGGGCGCCACAGAATTCATTACCAAACCATTCCAGTTTGACCAGTTGCTTCATGTGATCGGGTCTGCTCTCGAGCAGCGCCGTCTACGATCAGAAAACGCCTACCTGCGTTCGCAGTTGGAAGAACGGTACCGGTTCGCCGGGTTGGTAGGAAGTAGCCCCCAGATGCGAGAACTCTTTGACCTGCTTGAAACAGTTGCCACCAGCACCAGCACTGTTTTGATAACCGGGGAAACGGGCACAGGCAAAGAACTGGCTGCGCGAGCCATTCACCACAATAGCCCACGAACAAATCATCGATTTGTTGCTCTGAACTGCAGTGCAGTGCCTGAGGCTTTGCTTGAATCTGAGCTCTTCGGACACGTTCGTGGGGCGTTTACTGGTGCAGTGTCTACCCGAAAAGGCCGGCTTGAAGACGCCCACCAAGGGACTCTGTTCCTTGATGAGGTCGGTACGATGAGTGGCAATTTACAGGCTAAGTTGCTTCGTGTCCTGCAAGAACGCGAATTGGAGAGAGTCGGAGATAATCGGACGATCAAGATCGACGTTAGAATAATCGCCGCTACGAACGCTGACCTCTCACAACTGGTTAGTAACGGCAGTTTCCGGGAAGACCTTTATTACCGACTAAATGTTATTCCTATCTTTCTCCCCCCCCTGCGAAACCGACGCGATGATATCCCATTACTGGTACAGCACTTCGTAAGGACGCTCAATCCTCATCAGGACCGACCGCGTGAGGTTTCAGTCACCCAAGAAGCCCTTCGTCTAATGATGGGGTATGACTGGCCCGGGAACATCAGACAACTTGAGAATGCTATTGAGCGCGCATTCGCCCTCGGCAGTGACCGGACTCAGATCGACGGTCCCGACCTTCCTCCTGAGCTGCAAATACCCCTACCCTCCAGTCCAACCTTAACTATACCGCTACCAGAGGACGGTTTCGATATGCCAGCCTATCTTGCCAAGACCGAACGGGAACTTATTCAGAGTGCATTGACTACGACCGATGGCAACAAACAGCAGGCAGCTCAGCGTCTTGGGCTTAAACGGACAACTCTTGTTGAAAAAGTTAAACGTCTCTTGTGAACTGGTTCTTGGTGATCACACCGACCAACCGCTCACCGTTCTCACTCATGCCTTAAATATCACCCGCAAAAGTCCTTCGAACGGAGGCTACTCAGAATCCCGGTTAACCGAACTGGGAGAGAAAGCCGGTAGACAGACTGCTACATACTCCGCACCACCAGGTTCTGGGCTTGAGTACCTGACCCATTCGCCAGGATTGGTTACTATCGCCTGACCAGCTCGAACATCAACGACCCCAGTTTCATGTTCAACTCTAACCAAACCCCGCAACACGAGTGTTGTCTCTTGGAAATTTGGCCTTTGTCCAGGCTCTGTCCAGCCCTCAGGCGATACCATCCTAGCTACACTGACCCCTGGAAAGCCTGTGTTCACCAGACCACTAAATTCTTCGATCTTCTTGGGGAGATTCCCAGCAGCTTGGATTACGGTTGGCGATTCGATAAATCTGGGCATGGCCTTTTTAGCGGTAGAACCTGCAGTCAGAAGCTGAGGGAATCAACACTGAGTTTATCCAAGCTCCCTCTAGGTTAATTCTCTATCCAATTCAAAAAAGTCCTCGATGATTAGTCGAAGCTCTTCCAGAGTCTTGGCTTGATTTATCCGGATGCGCAACCGCGACCCATTGTCGATTCCTTTCGTGTACCACGACCCCAGCGCCCTGAGCTTGTTGATAATCCATTTTTGGCGAGTCCCAGCATTCCGCTTGCGCCGCCGGCCCACCGAGTCATTCTGAGCAACATGGCGAAAGCCCTCTTTTTCTCGGGTTCCTTCAGCCAAGAGCAAGTCAATATAGGTGAGGAGAAACTGGCCCCGTTCCTGGACGGACACCCGCCGCACCTCGTAGCCACGCTGAAGGGTCCAAGCTTGCTCAAAGATCCAAGGATTCCGTAGAGCCCCGCGACCCACAAGCACCCCTGATGCCGCCGTCGCCCCGAGACGCCCAACAAGATCATTTGGAACCACACAATCCCCGCTGCCAAAAACAGGTATCGTGACCGCACGAGCAACTTCGTTTATCAGCGACCAATCGGACCGACCCGTATACGATTGCGCCGCTGTCCGACCATGAACGGCCAACGCTGCTGCACCAGCCTGTTCCATCAAGACAGCTAATTCTGGAGCATTGATATGCTCGTCATCCCACCCAGAACGCATTTTTACAGTCACAGGGATCGACACGGCACTTGTCATCGCATTAACCACTGCGGCAGCATGTTCCGGGATTCGCATTAGACTGCAACCAGCTTGGTGTTTGGCTATCTTAGGTACCGGACATCCCATATTGACATCGACGATGTCCGCACCCATTTGTTCTACTAGCTGAGCCGCCGCTGCCATCTTGGTAGGGTCACCGCCGAAAATCTGAATCGAGACCGGACGCTCCTCCTCAGTGTATTCGGCGTAATCAAGAGTCCGGTCTATCCCACGCACCAACCCCTCTGAGCTGACCATCTCAGTGACAACTAAACCGCAACCACCTCGACCCTTGACCAAACGGCGAAAGGCCGTGTCAGTCATTCCGGCCATTGGTGCTAGAGCAAATGGCGAATGTAATTTCACTGCCCCTATTCTTAGCGGTGCCCGTGTATCCATACTCATAGATTCCAGGTCCCTCGAAAACATAGCCTCTTCCAGTGGATAGCAGCACGTCACAACCGCTACTCACTAGCCTGTCACGGGGATAGGATATTAGTGACGACAGTGGCAGACAACGCCACTCTCAGGTTCTTCCGATTTCACGACACTTATTTGCAACCGAAGCCGCAGAGACCTTCTACTGAGGCAAACTAGTTTTTACGGTTGACTGATGGCTTCACGAGTAGCCAAAAATTGTTCATAGAGGGTCCTTAGTCCTTCATCTTTCCACTCAATGATAGCCTCGCTCCGCAGTGTATCGATAAAGGTCTCCAATGCCTCAATACGTCGGTCGTTAAAAACATTGTTCACTATCTCATCACGAACCTCTTCGAACGGTGTCGGGGCCGGAGTGTAAATCGATTCCAATTTCAAAATCTGGTAGCCAGCAGGAGTACGCGTGACCTCACTAATCTCGCCTTCCTCCAGCGGCTCAATCCTCGCACGAATCTCCTCCGCTACATCCCCAACAGGGATTGGTCCGATTAAACCCCCATTTGCACTCGAGGCAGAATCCGACATTTCGGAAACAACCTGCTCGAAATCATCTCCTGCTGTCACTCGGGTAAATGCCTCTTCAGCGGTTAACCGAGCCTGATTATCTCGGGCTACATTGAGTCCACTGCTCTCTACCGGGACAGCGATCAAAATTTCACGCAGGGTGACAGTTGCTGGCTCTGAAAATTCATCCAAGTTACTCTCGTAATATTCTTCGGCCTCGGTGTCGGTCATCCTAACTCGCCTCAATACTTGAATTTCTTGAACTTGACCCACCAGCATTTGGCGTTCCATAACCCTACGTAACTGAGCTAGCGTCATCCCTTGCTCTATTTCAAGAGCCGAAATAAGCTGCTCATCGGTCATGCCATTTTCTTCCTTAATACCCTCAAGGATTTCCTCAAATTGTTCATCGCCTAATGTATATCCCATCTCGCGTCCGCGTTGGACGAGCAACTCTTGGTCAACAGAATTTGCAATCAGTGCTGGAGTCATTTCCTCGATGAGCCGACGCAGGTCGGCATCGGTTTGGGGAGGCAGCGGGCGAGCACGGAGTTCATTAATCTGTGCCTCTTCTAAGTCAGTCTGAGTGATTAGACCGCCATTAACCTTCACCAAGATCCTCTCGAGCACAATTGCCCCCGGCGTACCAGAAGCTAGTGCTTGGGCCTTAACCTTCCACTCAAGGCAAGCCCCGGCCACGGCTAGAAAGATGACACCACCAAGGAGATATCGCTGCATAATGTTTCCTCTGTCCCGTCAAGATTCTATCGTCTGGAGCCCACGTAACTCTACTAACAAGGCACAGACTTTAGATAACAATCTCTCCGCACCCTCTGTTCGACGAACTGGACCCTCGAGTTCTCTCTTTGAGAAACCGGCCTGGACTCCATTGCCACTAGCACGGCTCGTCCACCAAGACGGGTTGTCAGCCACACGATGGGCTGACCTTTCCACGTGCCAATCAGCAATCAGAGTCCCGGGGGGTTTCAGTTTCAGATCTGGCCGCTGTTGAATAAATTCAAACAACTGGGCTGGATCCATCGAGGCTGTGGGCTGAAACTTAATAACGAGCAGTTGGTCGTTACGTTCTATCGACTGGAGACCAATTTGGCCAGCTAATAGCCGGATCTTTCCATATTCAATCAAGACTTCCACAGACGGATGAATCGGTCCATACCGATCCCTAAGTTCATTGAGTAGGGACACCAAGTCAGACTTTGTACGAGCCGAAGCGACTCGACGATATACCATCAACCTTTGGCTGGGATCTGAAACATACTCTTCGTCAATCTTCAGATCAATGCTCAGATTCACTGTCGCACGTTCAACTTCCTCAAAGGGTTCACCCTTAAGCTCGCTCACCGTTTGCTCAAGTAGTTTGACGTACAGACTGAATCCTACCGATTCAATATGGCCGCTCTGTTCTCCACCCAAAAGGTTCCCAGCCCCCCTTATTTCGAGATCGAGCGCAGCAATTCGAAATCCACTGCCCAAGTCGCTAAACTCTCTAATCGCAGCGAGTCGTCGACGTGCCACTGGCGAAAGAGAGCCCTCTGGTGGCACCAGTAGATATGCATAGGCCCGTCTATCGGACCGTCCCACTCGACCCCGCAATTGGTAGAGCTGTGCAAGACCAAATCGTTCAGCGTGGTTCACGATAATGGTATTAGCATTTGGGATATCAAGGCCGTTCTCAATAATTGTCGTAGCTATTAGCACATCGTACTTGTGCTGCACGAAATCGATCATACAGCGCTCCAAAGCCCCTTCCTTCATCTGGCCATGGGCAACCGCTATTCGTGCCTCTGGTATCAATCTAGTCAGCAACTCCCCCATTGCGCCGATCGATGTAACTCGGCTATGCAAGAAGTACACTTGACCGCCCCGTTCCAACTCGACCCTAACAGCTTGTGCGATCGCCTGCTGATTGAAACGGACAACATTAGTTTGAATGGCCCTGCGGTCTTTTGGTGGTGTTTCAATAATCGACATGTCACGGATACCTACTAATGACATATTTAATGTTCTGGGAATTGGTGTCGCAGTCATTGTCAGCACGTCAACACGGTGACGGATTTGTTTAATTCGTTCCTTATGGGCTACGCCGAACCGCTGTTCTTCATCGACAATCAGCAGACCGAGGTCACAAAATTGGACATCCTTCGAGAGTAAACGGTGGGTCCCTATAACAATCTCTACTTTGCCAGCGGTGAGATCTTTAAGTGTTTGTTTTTGTTCGCTAATCGTTCGAAACCGGCTAACCAAGCCGACGCTCACCGGAAACGCAGCAAACCGTTCGGCAAAGGTCTGATAATGTTGTAATGCAAGCACGGTGGTCGGGGCTAGGACACCCACCTGCTTTCCATCTATCACAGCCTTGAAAGCTGCTCGCATTGCTACTTCTGTCTTGCCATAACCAACGTCTCCGCAAAGTAAACGATCCATTGGAGCTGAGGATTCCATATCCTTACGGACATCAGCTACAGCCGCCTGTTGGTCGTGGGTAAGCTCATACTCAAACGCATCATCGAATTCCCGGTGCCATTGAGTATCTTGGCTGAAGGCATAGCCAGGCTTGGCCCGTCTGGCAGCGTAAAGCTTGAGGAGTTCTTCGGCCATGTCTCGCATGGCTCGACGGACTTTCGTCTTAGTTTTAGCCCAAGTTGTACCGCCAAGGCGATTAAGAGTAGCCTTAGCCGTCCCGCTGTACTTCTGCAATAGGTCGATCTGCTCAATCGGGACAAACAACTTGTCTTCCTCGGCGTAACGCAGTTCCATAAACTCATGTTCTTCAGGTCCCACCGGAATTGACTTAAGCCCGACAAATACTCCAACACCATGGTCTGCATGAACGACATGATCTCCAGCACGCAAGTCCCGAAAATCCGATAGAAACGACCGAGCATGATCCGTAGGGCGTTTTCGTACACTCTGACTCTTATCGAAGACATCGGGCTCAGCAAATATCGTCAACCCAGCATCTGGCAATCGGAATCCTCGGGTCAATTGCCCAGTCGCCAATAAAAGAGAGTTTCCGCGGGCCCAACCCTCAGAACTGATCACCGATGCGGCCAAATCGTAGCCCGCTAGCAAATCAACGACCCGTTCGCTACGCCCAGAGGTTCCGGTCACCAAAAGCACGGTCTCACCACGCCCACGAAACCGTTTAACCTCGTCCACCCAGTCCCCAAGCCGACCATTAAATTCGACCGCCTGCTGGCAAACAATATGCTGCACACCACTAATGTTGGATTGATCTTCCCAGAGTTCCTCAAGACAGCTCGCCGATCCAAGCCAAGTCTTTAGGACTGACTCACCCACAAAAAGTTCTTCAGTTGAAAGTTGCACCTCCTTTTCCGATTCCCTCTTGCTATACCCTGCTCTTAACTGCTGAACACCTCTTTCTAGAGTTTGATGACACGCCTCAGACTCCGAAAGGTAAATTCGAAGTCCAGGAACTCGAACCAGGTAATCAAACAACCAAGCCGATCGATCCGCCTGAAATTGGCCCAGCTCAGTGTTATCGACCGTTTCAAATACCTCTCGCAGCGGTAAAACCTCTGTCCGGTCCATCATTTGAGTTGATCGCTGGGTTCCGGGATCAAAACGCCTGAGCGATTCGATCGTATCGCCTGCAAATTCGGCTCGCACTGGCTGAACATCTCCGGCGGCGAAATAGTCCACCACACCACCCCTGACACAAAATTGGCCGTGCGAATCCACCGGGTCTGCCGGTATGAAACCGGCATCAGCCAGCAGGTCTCCAAGTTCTGGAGGCTCCAACAGATCTCCAACCAATAAGTGGCTACCAGCTGCCAAAAGTCTCTCTGGTGGACTCAGCCTTGGTAGCAGTGCGGTTGCCGACGCCACCACCACTCGAACACTTCTAGACGCCAACCCAAAAAGAGCAGACCCACGGGCAGCTGAAACCTCGAAATGAGGAGCTAGTCCGCGATAAGGATCCACTCCATGCCCAGGAAATGGCTGAACTGCCTGCTGTAGAGCGTGTTGAGATAGCCCGTTCAGGCCACCGAGAAAAAAACGACTATCTGTGACAAACTGATCAATATCACCATCGGTTGGAACGATCACTAGAATCGGGGACTCTGCGGAAGCCACAGACACCACGAAACTTTTTGCAGCGGCTGATAGCCCCCCGAATGACCGGGGAGTCCCTCCAATTAGACCGAGTCTGGCCGCAGCCGATTTCAATAAGGCTTGAAGAGTTAACGAGGTAACAGTCACGGGATCGGAAGAGCCACAGGGTTAAGCTCAGAACATCTAGCTACGACCCCGACTAAAAAGGCAGAGATTCCAGAGTGTAAGAGGCTACCTTCGGCTCAGGCTCCAAGCAGTTGGATTTATCAGGCATTACTAGCCGAAAATCTGCCTTTACTCACGATACAACAACGGAGACGGTATCGGGTCATCTTCGCCTAGTGTGACACCGGCAACTTCATCAACGGACTTCTTCAACCGCACACCACCGGTGAAGCTCCAGTCGTGGCTTGGCCTGTAGATGCCGACATCCCTAGTTCTAGATTTAACCCGGAATGTATAGAGCAACCGGTGGTAATCATAGGAGAACCCGTCACATTTATGGACAGCAACATCCAACTTATAGGTACCAGCAACCAAATCCAGCCGATCAATGGTAAACGCAACTTCTCCAACTCCTTCTAAGGAATCTGATTCCAAGTCTTCAATATCAGTGTTGGTACCATAGCAACAAACCCCCTCATTGCTGAAAATACTGATACCAAACGCAAAATCATCAACCACTTCCTCCGCGATAACCTTCATCCGGATAACCATCCGCTCACCGGAATGAAAGACATGGCTCGCTCCCTGGTCACCCTCGAGAGTGACCTGTTCAATTCGAACAGCCCCTGAACCCCACCGTCCCTCCTTCGCGGTAAACATGTTGGCCGGTGGCAGATCATCCTTTTCGACGGGCTCAGAGGATTGCTGTTCCAAAGGTAGCAGGTCTTTAGTAGCCACTTCCGGCTGACCATGCCCCGGCGTGTCCGCAGCCGATGGTGATTGCTGCATCTTGGCATCCGAAGCCGCAAGATGACGGTCTTCCACTTGCTCAATGTCAGCCAAATACATCTGAATGACCCTCTTAGGGTCACCCGCCGCTTCTTTTGATCCGGCCTCGAGCCACACTGCTTCGTCACAGAACCGTTCGACCATCGAGAGACCGTGAGTAACTAGCAAGATGGTTTTACCACGACGTTTGAACTCAGCAAATTTGTCCAAACATTTCAAACTAAAGCCTTCATCGCCTACCGCCAAGACCTCGTCTACCAAGAGAACATCTGGGTCAACGTGTACTGCAACCGCGAAGCCAAGCCTCATGTACATACCGGATGAGTAAGTCTTCACCGGGGCATCGATGAAATCCTTTAGTTCCGCAAATTCAACTATTTCGTCGAATCGTTGGTTAACTTCGCGATGGGACAGTCCCAACATGATTCCGTTAATAAATACGTTTTCTCGGCCGCTGATCTCCGGATGGAACCCTGCACCAAGCTCTATCAAGGCCGAAACACGTCCCCCTACGCGGACCTCTCCCCTCGACGGTTTAGTAATACCTGCTACCAACTTAAGTAGAGTGCTCTTTCCAGAACCATTACGGCCAATGACGCCATATGTAACTCCTTTAGGCACTGTTAACGAGACATCGTCCAAAGCAAGAAAAGATTCATCCGGCCGTAAGTGTCCAACCAAATTTCCAGAAAGCAGTGCGCTCTTAAGAGTGGCAAACTGACGCCTATAACCGTGGCGACGGTAGACCTTTGTGACGTGATCAATCTCAATAGCTGACATGCCTCTGTGTCCTCAAGCCAAAAATCTGTCTTCACACCTCTTCCGCGAAGGAATCACGTAGCCGATCAAACAGCCCATAACCCAACAGAAAGAGCCCAACACCTGCTCCCAAGAGGGCGAGAAGCCATTTCCAGTGACCAAATGGGCCCTCGTAGAAAAGGATTTCCTGATATGAGATTGCTAAATGGGCGAATGGGTTGAGATTCATGAAGACTTTACCCTGGGAGGGTAAGATTGCCATTGGATAGATTATCGGCGTGGCAAAAAACCACAACGTTAGCAAATTTGCCAACAAGTCCTTTATGTCACGAAAATGGACAGTCAAAGCTGCTAGTGTCATTGCCAGCCCGAGTGTCAAAATCAGTTGAACCGCAAGCACTAGAGGCAACCATATCAACTCACTAAGCTGCAGAGGCACAGAGTAGTAAACAAGAAAGGCCCCCAAGATCGGCAGCCCAAACAAAAAGTGAACCATATTTGCCAGAACCGCAACTATAGGAAGAATTTCGGCTGGAAACATGACCTTCTTAATCAGATTGCCGTTAATGATGAGCACGTTTGCGCCGTCGCTGAGGGACGACGAAAACCAAGTCCAAGGCAAAAGCCCACAAAACAGAAAAACGGCGTAGGGCTCAAGGTTAACCAACTCGCCTCTCGGGATAATGACCGTGAAGACAAAAGTGTAGACCAGCAGAAGCAACAGAGGATTGAAAAACGACCAGAAAAACCCCAAAACAGACCCACGATATCGGGCTTTGAGTTCACGTGCGACCAGGACCTGAATGAGTCCGCGGTAGCGCAACAATTGCGCGAGGTTAAACAGCATCGATTTCAACAATGATGGCGGTCATGTCATCTGAACCTCCACCCTCACTCGCACCTCTAACAAGCGTCTGACAGGCCTCGGCAAGATCCGCTTCCCGCCCCCCGAGCACCTCTTCTATTTCAGCGTCAGACAACACATTAAAAATGCCATCAGAACATAGCAAGAACCGGTCCTCTGTCCGCAGCTGTAACTCCTGAAGCTCCACATCGAGGTCCCCAGAACCCGATATTGCTCGGGTCACGATATTTCGCCGTGGATGGTCGCGTGCGGCGGCCTCGGTAAGTTCACCGGCCTGAAGCTGCTCTTCCACCCACGAGTGGTCCCTTGTTAGCTGCTCTAATTGACTACCCCGAAACCTGTAGGCTCGGCTGTCACCGACATGGGCAACTGTACCAATCGGCCCATCAATCAAAACCGCCACAGCCGTTGTGGCCATTTCACGACGCTCTTCCAAGAGAGCATTCTCAGACGCCAGCCGACGGTTCCCCACGGAAAACCCAACCCTCAGCCGGTTCTGGTTGTCACTTTGACCGGGATCAAAACGAACCGGCCAGACTTGAGAGGGAAGCATTCCCACAGTTGATTCAACAAACTCCACAATACCCTCGACCGCCGCTTGAGAAGCAACTTCGCCTTTTGGATGCCCACCCATCCCGTCTGCAACAACGAACAACCCCAAGTCCAGGCGGACGCAATGGTAGTCTTCGTTTGGGGTACCAGACATTGAATGGTAGCGCCCTCGTTGGGTGGCCGAAGCAGCTGAAACCCGCATAGCTTATGTGCCATGTTCTCACGAAGCCACCCGACCTGTCCCCCAGGTAGCTCACGTGGTAGCTGTTATTGGAGTTCTTCCCAAATGACAGACGCCAGAAACGCTTAAGCTTGTTTAGACCCGTGCAAGGCTAAATGGTATGTGAATTAAGCCTTGGATTTGGCCAATTTGGCTACTTCAAGCCTCACTAAAGACTTACGCAGAGCTACACGAGCCCGCCCAAAATCCAGGTTAGGCTCAGGCAGGTCTAGTCGGCTCCGAGCGCGTTCTCGAGCGGATTCTGCCCGGTGGATATCAATTGTTTCCGCCGGTTCGGCTACATCCGCAAGGATAGTCACACTGTCAGGTAGCACCTCGGCAAACCCGAAAGACACAGCAACGTGGGAGATGTCCTGGCCGCACCGATACCAAAGTTCACCAACCTGTAAGGATGCCAAGAAGGGAGTGTGCCCTGGCAGCACGCCAAAGGAACCTTCTGAACCAGGCGCTTGTACTTCGTCAACCTCCCTACGGACAACCGCATGGTCAGGAGTGACAATTGTGAGGGTTAGATGATCGGGTAGAGGCATAGGGAAATTCGGCGGGTTCTTAGGGCGTGCTCTTCAAATCCACCTCAAGCTGCTTCACTTTTCATTCTTTCGGCCTTCTCCATTGCCTCCTCAATGGTACCGACCAAGAGAAATGCTTGTTCTGGCAAGTCGTCATGCTTCCCATCAACAATCTCCTTGAATCCACGGATCGTGTCAGCAATCGGTACGTATTTACCTTCAAGTCCGGTGAACTGTGAGGCCACAAAGAACGGCTGCGAGAGGAACCTTTCAATGCGACGAGCCCGCGATACGGCAAGCTTATCCTCTTCCGAAAGTTCGTCAATACCGAGAATCGCTATGATGTCCTGCAAGTCCTTATAGCGCTGCAGCACCTGTTTTACTTCACGAGCAACATTGTAGTGCTCGTCCCCAATAATGTTCGCATCAAGAATCCTTGATGTAGAGGCTAGAGGATCGACCGCAGGGTAGATCCCCTTCTCGACGATAGCTCGGGACAAATTGGTGGTGGCATCCAGGTGGGCGAATGTTGTCGCTGGTGCGGGATCGGTATAGTCGTCGGCCGGTACGTATATTGCTTGAACCGATGTGATTGATCCTTGTTTCGTCGATGTAATCCGTTCCTGCATTGCCCCCATTTCACTGGCCAGTGTCGGCTGATATCCCACCGCCGATGGCATACGGCCTAACAAGGCAGAAACTTCGGACCCGGCTTGCGTGAACCTAAAGATATTGTCGATAAACAGGAGCACATCTTTAGATTCAGCATCGCGGAAATATTCGGCTACCGTTAAAGCACTCAACGCAACCCGTTGCCTAGCCCCAGGTGGTTCGGTCATTTGGCCATAAATTAGAGCAGCTCGCGACTTCTCTGGTTCCTCTATGTTGACGACGCCACTCTCCTGCATCTCCAACCAGAGGTCGTTCCCTTCACGGGTTCGCTCACCGACGCCACCAAAAACAGATACACCACCATGCTTGAGAGCGATGTTGTTAATAAGCTCCATAATGATGACGGTCTTACCAACACCGGCACCACCGAAAAGTCCGATCTTGCCACCACGTAGATATGGCTCTAGCAAGTCGATAACTTTGATACCTGTCTCGAACATCTGCAATTCAGTTGACTGGTCTTCCAACTTAGGGGCCGGCCGATGAATCGGCCAGCGCTCCTTGGTCTCCACTGCTCGGTCCGGAAAGTCGACTGGTTCACCGAGCACGTTGAGAACCCGGCCTAGAGTCTCTGGCCCAACTGGCACCGAGATCGGTTGACCTAAGTCGACCGCGGCCATACCTCGCTGCATCCCATCTGACGGCTTCATTGCAACAGCGCGCACTCGGTTTTCACCGAGGTGTTGGGCCACTTCTGCAATGAGATCAATATCGACACCAGTTTCGCTCGACTTGACCTGTAATGCGTTATTGATGGCAGGCAGCGTTCCCTCGAATTCTACGTCGATTACGGGCCCGATTATCGACACCACTTTCCCGATGTTCTCATTCGCCATACTATGAGCGTCCCTCTAAACGTGCTGACAATTTTTCTGTCCCTTTTGGAACTCAATGAACAATCCGAGATCTCTTTTAAAGAGCCTCAGCACCCGATACGATCTCAATAATCTCTCCCGTGATCGTCGCCTGACGGACTTTATTCATATACAAAGTGAGGTCTTCAATCATCTCCGTCGCGTTGTTACTCGCGGCTTCCATTGCCGTCAGCCGTGCAGCATGCTCGGCCGCAGCTGACTCGAGCAAGGCCCGATAGAACTGAGTATCGACATAACGGGGAATCAAGTTGTCAAGAATAGCGGCAGGATCAGGCTCGTATAGATATTCGGCCAGTCGTTCATTATTGTCGGTCACTGACTCTGCGACCGGCCTAATCGGAAGCACTTGGTCGACGACAACACGCTGCTGCAAGACACTCTTGAATTCGTTATAGACCAACTGCACTGAACCGACTTCATTCGACACAAACGCTTCAATTGCGTTCCGACCGATCGCCTGAGCGTGCTTGTAGTTCAACTGGCTAAAGACGTCGACCTGCTCAAAGCGAGCGTTAAATCCGCGCTTCCGGAAAAATTCACCACCCTTCCTACCCACCAAACCAAGTGACACACCAGCAGGACCACTGGTAGCGATTACCCGGTTAGCCTCTTTAATGATATTGGTGTTAAAACCACCACAGAGACCCTTATCCGCCGTTACCACCACCAATAAGGTCGGCTGGCTGCCCGAAGGCTGCTTTACCAGCAACGGATGGGCTAAAGTGTTGACCTGTCCAGCCAGACCACCTAGCACTCGCTGCATTTGCTGGGCGAATGGCCTAGCTCCCAAGATTCGTTCTTGGGCCTTGCTAAGCCTTGAGGCCGCTATGGCCTTCATAGCCTTAGTGATCTGCTGTGTCGATTTGACTGCACGAAGTCGTCTGCGAAGATCCAGAAGAGAAGGCACCAGAAGGTCTTTCTAAGTGTTGTTTTTGGGTGTGGGTTCTTCGACCTTAGCTACGCTGCCGCTGTCTTGTTAGCAGCCGTAAATTGTTCAGTAAATTCTTTCAACAGGGCATCAATTCGGCTCGTCAAGTCATCGTCAATCTTGGCACGCTCTGCCAAATCGCTGAGCAGTGAAGGATCCTGACTCTCGAGGCAGCGATAGAGCTCTGTTTCGTAGTCGCTAACTTTTTCTTCGGCCACCCCGTCCAGAAAGCCTTTGTTACCCGCGTAAACGACTAAAACTTGCTTCTCCACTGATAATGGCTCGTACTGGGCTTGCTTCAATACTTCGACTAGACGTTTGCCTCGATTAAGTTGTGCCAAAGTAGCTTTATCAAGGTCGCTCGCGAATTGGGCGAATGCGGCCAATTCCCTAAACTGAGCCAAATCCAGTCTCAGAGTGCCTGCAACCTGACGCATAGCCTTCACCTGGGCCGAACCTCCAACCCTGGACACCGAGTTACCGACATTAATCGCAGGACGAACACCCTGATTGAAAAGATCCAACTCAAGAAAAATCTGCCCGTCAGTGATCGAGATCACGTTAGTCGGAATGTATGCCGACAGGTCGCCAGCCTGTGTTTCAATCACCGGCAAGGCTGTCAATGAACCGGACCCTCGCTCGTCGCTCATCATGGCAGCTCGTTCGAGCAATCGTGAATGTAGGTAGAACACATCGCCAGGATAGGCTTCCCGTCCTGGCGGGCGACGTAGCAACAACGAAATTTCCCGATAAGCCTGAGCATGCTTAGACAAATCGTCATAGACGCAAAGGGCGTGCTTGCCACTGTCGCGGAAATACTCTCCCATGGCACATGCGGAGTATGGGCTCAGGAAAAGCAGCGGCGCCGGGTCCGAAGCAGACGCAGCAACCACTATTGTGTACTCCAGCGCACCGGCATCTTCCAGCGTCTTCACAACTTGGGCTACCGTTGAACGCTTTTGCCCTATCGCGTTATAGATACAGACCACGTCTTTGCCGCGCTGATTCAAAATGGTATCTATCGCAACGGCCGTTTTACCAGTCTGCCTGTCACCAATGATGAGCTCTCGCTGTCCCCGACCGATGGGCACCATCGTGTCAATCGCTTTCAGACCCGTCTGCAGCGGCTGTTTAACAGGTTGACGATCCACCACTCCAGGGGCAATCCTTTCGACCGGTGCTGTTTCCGTGGTAGCAATAGGCCCCTTACCATCAATGGGTTGGCCCAACGCGTTAACGACTCGGCCCAATAACGCTTCACCTACCGGCACAGAAATGATGCGGCCAGTGCGTTTGACAGTATCTCCCTCTTTGATCTCCGTGCTGTCGCCGAGCAATACAGCACCCACACTATCTTCGTTGAGATTCAGCGCCAAACCGAAGACGTTCTGCGGAAACTCAAGCATCTCGGTTGCCATAACTTTTTCGATGCCATGGATCTCTGCAATGCCATCACCAACTGATATGACTGTGCCAACTTCGGCTACGTCTACATCGAGAGCATAATCATCGATCTGGTCACGAATGATTTTTGTGATTTCGTCCGCTTTGATCGTCATCTAATGAAGGGCCTGTTCTGAATTATGGTGTGAGATCTATGTAATCGAAAAAACAACACTTAAGCAGCTTTGGGACACTACCGTTCCATGAGATTGTTCCGCATCCGGCCTAAATGGCTTGCAAGGCTGGCATCGTAAACCGTGGTACCGATTCGCGCGATAATACCGCCCAAAATGGTCGGATCTTCGTTGGTGACAATCGAAACTTCTTTACCGCTGGCATTCGCTAGCCGACCCTCAAGCTCAGCCAGCTGCCCACGACTTAAGGGCTGGGCAGTTATTATCTGGGCTTCGACGACACCAAAGTGCTCTCGTAACTTGGCTCGAAAGATCTGCAGAATATCTGGCAGCAGCCCGAGACGGTCTCGCTCCGCCAATAGCGTTGCCAATTTGTTAACCGTCGACAAAATTCTCTTAAGGCGGCTGAGAATTGCAACGACAATAGCTCGTTTCTGCAACACGGAGATTACCGGGTTAGTCAGGACTCGGCTCAGGGTGTCGTGCCCGGCAATCACGTCGTGAATCTTGGTTAGGTCAACCTCGACTTGCCGAAGGTTCTCCCCTTTTGCGTTAGCCTCGAAAAGGGCACGGGCGTAACGCGCAGCCACGGTACGGTTCGTCATGGTATATCAGTTCGGGTGGCCGATATATGACAGCTGAATGCGCAGGTAAACTCTCGGCATTCAGCCAGATGGGCCAAACGCGGCATGATACCACTCGCCAAGACTCTCTATCAACAATAATTAGGGGGTCATCCCTCTAGTAACAAATCATTTCATTGCTTGACTCACATGGAAAGTCTCTTTATTTGGTCGTCAAAAGTTCAAACAGACGCTGTAATTCATTTTCAGAGTTGAACAGGATCTCGAGCCGTCCCTTTTTTCCCTGACGCACTATTCGGACTCGCGTCCCGAGCGCCACCTTCAGGCGGTCCTGGGCCTCTTTTGTGTGGACATCAAGCTCCGCGCGTGAAGGCTTAGTCCGTGCTTCAGTTGAGCGACCAAGTCGCTTTACCAGTTCCTCGGTATCCCTGACAGACAGCCCCCTATCCAGAACTTGCTGCGCCACACGTTTCTGCTCCAAAGCTTCCGTCAACCCCAACAAGGCCCGGGCATGCCCCATTGAGAGCGCACCTGCTACAACTTCTCCCTGAACTTCTCGGGGAAGTGCAAGCAGCCGGATGTAGTTGGCAACAGTCGTTCGATCCCTTCCGACAACGACCGCTACCGCGTCCTGTGTCATCTGATGCTCGTCGATCAGGCGCCGGTAGGCTTCCCCTTCTTCGATTGGGTTCAGGTTCTCACGTTGCAAGTTTTCGATGAGTGCAACCTCCAAAAGTTTTTCATCAGGGACATCACGCAAAATGACTGGTACGCGCAGTAACCCTGCCATCTGGGCAGCTCGCCAACGGCGTTCCCCAGCAATAATTTCGAACCGGTCTCCGTCGAGAGCACGAACGACAATCGGTTGAATGAGGCCAGTACCGGAAATAGAGCGGGACAATTCTTCCAATTTTTCTTCGTCAAAAACCGAACGTGGTTGGCTTCGATTAGGAACCAAAAGATCCAAATCTACTTCGCTTGGTTGCTCCTCCAAATGTTCGGGTTCTGTGTCTGGAATAAGCGCGCTTAGCCCTCGCCCCAGGGCATCTCGTGTCTTGGCCATAAGACTTGCTCCGCTACCTAGGTTAACCGCTGCTGAATTGCCACTAGCTGGCACGGATCAGCAAAAGAGATTCCCTTAATGCCCTGTTTGTCAGCTCTTCGCCATAGACGAACTACTTTTGCCGTCCTTTGAAACACATTCCATTTGTGTGCTCCAGCAGGAACGACTATTTCCTGAGCAAGAAGCCCCATCAGCTCCTGTTTTTCTTGGAGCGTGGGCGACCTTTGGCGAGCAATTCGCGTGCGAGGGCCGTATAAGCATCCGCTCCGTTTGACTTGGGGTCGTAGAGGATCACCGGTTCTCCGTGGCTGGGTGCTTCGGCGAGCCGGATATTGCGAGGGACACATGTTTCGTAGACCTTAGTCTTGAATTTATTCCGGACTTCGTTGGCAACTGCCCGGCTAAGTCGAGTTCGCCAATCTGCCATTGTCAGCAAGATCCCTTCCATCTCAAGCTCAGGGTTCAGGCTGCCCTGAACCCGCTTGATCGTTCCGTGCAGCTCAGCCAATCCTTCAAGCGCTAAATATTCGCAAGTAAGGGGGATTAGCACGGAGTCAGCGGCAACAAGAGCATTGAGTGTTAGGAGACCAAGGGAGGGTGGGGTATCAATAAACACGTAATCGTAATGGTCCCGTGCCTGTCGCAACAGCGGCTTAAGCCTACTTTCCCGCTTGGACATTCCTGCCAGTTCTACCTCAGCTCCGCTAAGATTGCGGTCGGCCGGCATTAGCCGTAGGCCGGTCACACTCGTCTCCAACTCAAATTTATCGGGCTGGGGTGCTCTGTCCGACATCAGTGCTTCGTAGACGGTACGTCCTTCGGACGCGACGCCTTTACACCCCAAGCCACTGGTTAGGTTCGATTGAGGGTCTAAATCAACCACCAACACCTTGCTCTCCCCTAACGCTAGAGACGCAGCTAGGTTTATGGCAGTGGTGGTTTTTCCGACACCACCCTTCTGATTCGCAATGGCGACAATCTTACCCATTTCTGTCTTTTGACCAAAAATATTGGTTATTCGACCGAACCAGTTTGTGACCACCGTGTTTCCATAGTAGCTCCCAAATCACACCGTAGCAAGCTTAATCGCACTATGAGTAACTATAAAGCCCACATTGTTTGGTTTAGATATAGGACAACACGAAGCTCGTGTCGCCAAAGCTAAGAATTTATACGAAGTAAACACAAGAATCTGACACCGCACGGGGACCAGCGAGTAATTAAAGATCCGAACTAGTACCCTTATCTCCAAACAGAAACATATAGTTTTAGAGCCATTAGCCAACCGTTAACACCATCAAGCCAAACAAATACGCGAATAGCACCGACCAGATAACCCGTGAGACAGCAAAAGTAATTGAGTTGGTAATCTCAGGCGACTACTACTGTGGAGTCCAAGTAATAGGGTCTAGTAATTAAATTAAATCAAAACCTAGCGATTCAAACCAGAAAACAATACCTAGTATCCCATTGAGTGCCAAAAGTCACCATAAGAAAACAACTGTTTCACGTGGAACAGACGCCAAAACAGACTAAGCGACACGGTATGACGCCGAATTAGAGGCAAAATAATTGGTAGCCTGGAACATCTCAAGGGACCACAACACACCAGAGCCGTCCATTACCGTTCGAGAGCTAGCAGGTTCTCTTTCGATGGTAAGGCTAAAGACGGTTTAAATAACGTAGTTCTCAGAGCTAGGCACCACCAGTGGAGATCACTAGGCTAACCCTAGCCTGTTCCACGTGGAACTATTATTTTAGGCCCGCACCGTCATCCAAAAACGTAGCGCTTGTCCTTCTACCGTTTCCCATTGATCACAAGAGCAACAATACCCGTTGTAACTTCAGTAGAAGTTTTCGACATCGGGGTTGGCCAACCTCTCGGCCGTGAAAACCAAGGTTGAAATTCTTACCAACACCAGCAGGCCTAGTTGGCAACCTTCTAAGACCTCCTTGCGCAACCAAGGATCGCATAGGATCTATGCAAGGCCTTCCTCCTAAGCAGCTGTTTAAAGCCCGGTGGTTGGGAAAACAACAGAGTAGAAGCTTTGGGCAGATATGATTTGCTAGCCGCGAGACCGCAACGCTAAAAAGACCCAGGGGTCTGTTGTTTGCCTACAATCTGAATCATGCACTGTTCCAAAATCCTTGAGCCATGTAATTATTTGTCCACAGCTGAGCTACCGTATGGACGAGCAAAGCCTCTCTCAGGACACCAAATCTTCGCCATTCCCTGCCTCTGACATAAGACAGCCTCATCGAGATTGAAGCGCTACACTTACTGCTTAGCTAGGGGTGACAGCAAGCAGTAAATCTCGCGGTCATGAATAGCAATCTCCTGCCTGACAAAACTCCAAAAAAATTTACAATCAGCGCTAATTTGAAGGTTAATTGTTGGTTAGTATGGACCACTGATAGCCCATTTACACGGTGCGCCCAGTTAGCACTTTCTGGAACAGATTATCCCAAAGCAAGAATATGAAAAATCACTGAGCAGGCTTTGATCTCACACCCATCTTTCTCACTTCCAAAAGAGCTATGAGCTCCATTAAAGTTGATGTGTTTAGCTTGTTGACACCTAGGGCCGAAGAATAGAAAAGAGCATCTCACCGGCCCAGTGGGGATCAGATAAGCAAGGATTCATCTGACTGTCAGAAAAAAACCAGGTGCCCAATTAAACAGTTGAGGCCAGCCAAGAAGAGAGTATAGCTTCAAATCTGAATGCCAAACCTAGAAATGATAGTTATGCTCCAAAGACATCTAGGAGATAAATCGACAATCTAGAAAAATTCCATGGGAATCCCAACAGCAAGGACAGACAACGATTGTTGGTCCAGATTCACCCAGCAGCCAAAGTCAACAACTGCGTAAGCTCCTTCAAAAAGTGTTTACTCGCCAGATAACGAGTAGCACAAGAACCCAAAGCGTGCCAGGCGGTAAGGAGGATAAAACAACATGAACATTACATTGCAACCAATCCGAATATTCGAAACACATGTTTCGCTTTTTATTCTCCTACCTTCTGGTACACCACTAAGCTGCTTTGAAGCGAGTTGACAAGTGGGCAAGTTTGATAATGCCGAAGGGATGGGCTTACGGCTGGCAAGGGCTCAGCCCTATTCCGAAACAGGAACAGCGCCCCCCCCACCCTGAGGAACTTCTGCAGGTGTTTTATCGAGCGTTCGTCAATCCGAACCGCCCGCAGGGTAACCACATCTGCGGTTTCCCGGAAATCTGACTGTGCCACCAACTCCTCATAACGGCAGCTTAAAACCTCAGTGTCGCTAAGGTTAAGCCGACGTATCACTTCCCGAAGAAAAGCCCCTTTCTTGACCTTTGACTCAATCATACGCAAGCCTACTCCGGAAGCAGCCAACTTCATCGGTATCGCAGGTGACCCACCGCCGGACCCTATGTCAACAATCGACAGTCCCCCCTGTTTCTTCGGGAGATAACTAACTGCTACCAATGGCTCAACTACCAGTCTCTCAAGCCCTTTATCATCCCAACTCAATCCCGTTAGATTAATCCGGTGGTTCCAGTGGAAAAGCATTCCGACATATTCCGCAAGCCGATCGATAACCTCTGGCTCAATTACAACTCCAGACCCCAATGCAAGGCCTGCCATTCGTTCGACTAGACCTATGCTCAACCTAGCCTCCTAGGACATTACGATTACCTAAGACCCCTTTTCCCCCCTCTCCCCACCGCCTCACATAGGCTCCTAGTACCGCGACTGCTGCGGGGGTCACACCAGGAACCCGCCCCGCCTGACCAAGGGTTTCTGGCTCAACTTCACTCAATCTCACGACAATTTCTCGCGACAGCCCAGGGACCTTCTCGTAGGGAAACCCATCCGGAATTCGACGGCGTTCGTCTTGAAGGCTGCGAGAAACTGCCGCCTTTTGCCGTCGTAGGTAACCTTCGTATTTGACGAGGGTCTCGACACTGGACAGCTCCACAGATGCACTGTCATCTGCTGTCTCTACTTCCACCAGTCCACGTTGAACCAAACCCTCCAACGTTTCTCCAGGACGCCGCAGTACCTTTTTCGCTTCAACCGCATGTCCCTTCTCAGGCACCGTTGCGTTTTTGAGCCGAGCCACATTTCGCTCGAATCGCCCTCGGCGTGCCTCAAACCGTTCCCAACGTTCATCGGACACCAAACCAATCTCTCGCCCTCGAGCCGTCAATCGGAGGTCGGCGTTGTCAATTCGAAGTAAGAGTCGATGTTCAGCTCTCGAGGTAAACATTCGGTATGGTTCCAGACACCCTTGGGTTGTCAGATCATCAACCAGTACTCCTAGGTAGGCTTCACTCCTGCCTATTACCCACTGCTCCAACCCCAGAGCCCTGCGACCAGCGTTAATTCCTGCGACTAAACCTTGGGCTGCCGCCTCCTCATATCCTGAGGTCCCATTAATTTGACCAGCCAGGAAGAGCCCAGGGACCTTGTGAGCCTCCAAAGTCGGGCCCAACTCTGTCGGCTGAATGAAGTCATACTCTACCGCATAGCCAGGCCGCAACATGACCGCATCTTCCAGCCCAGGGAAGGCCCCAATGATTTCCTGTTGTATCTCACGCGGCAAGCTCATCGAGCATCCGCTAACATAAATTTCTCGGGCATCTAGCCCCTCCGGTTCCAAGAACAGATGGTGGCGTTCCCGATCGGGAAAACGCATCACCTTGTCTTCGAGCGATGGGCAATACCTCGGGCCAATTCCCTTGATTTGTCCGTTATAAAGAGGTGACTGTTTCTTATTGGCCCGCACTAATTTATGCACATCATCAGTCGTGTGAAGGTGGTGGCAGCAAATTTGATGTCTCTCGATTGCACCAGTCAAGAACGAAAAAGGTACCGGAGGACAGTCCCCTAATTCCTCCTCAAACTTGCTAAAATCTATACTGCCCCGATCGAGACGTGGCGGTGTCCCCGTTTTTAAGCGACCCCAGACCAGTCCCAATTTTTTGAGTGATTCCCCAAGCTGATGTGATGCTTGCTCACCCGCCCGGCCGCCCTTAACTTGCTCTGTCCCTATATGCATCAATCCGTTCAGAAACGTTCCGGCCGTTACCACTAGGCTCCGGCAGCTAAACCGAGAACCAGTCTCAAGTTCTACGCCTGACACCCGACCTCTGTCCATAACGATTGAGCCAGCTCTGCCAATGATCCAATTTATGTTAGGTTCTGCCTCTAGCTTTATCCTCATCCACTGACGATACCGTTGTTTGTCTGCCTGGGCTCGCGGTGACCAGACTGCCGGGCCCCGACTGCGATTCAACAATTTAAACTGAATAGCTGTTGCATCAATCGCCTCGCCCATCACCCCGCCGAGTGCGTCGATTTCACGAACTAAATGACCCTTGGCTGTTCCGCCAATGGCCGGATTGCACGGCATCTGAGCTACCGTTTCAGCCGACAAGGTGCAAAGACCGACCGTGCATCCTAGACGGGCCGCAGCGTGGGCAGCCTCTACGCCAGCATGACCAGCTCCGACAACAATTACATCGTAGTCTGTGGGCATCTTTATGATTAATCCTGCTCAATGCCTAATAGATTCAACTGCTTTTGCCTTCAACGTTACTGAGCTGTTCCTGCCGTCGACCCCAGTAGTTACTTTCCGATACAAAACCTCTCAAAAATATGCTGCAGCACATCGTCTGAAGTTCGCTTTCCAGTTAACTCCTCCAACGCGGTCCTTGCACGATCAAGATCGGCCAGAATAAATTCTTCACCGGCCGCTTCGTTCGCAGCACTTTTCGCACTCTCAAGAGCTGTAGCTGCTCGCTCAAGCAGGTTAATGTGACGAATATTTGCAATCCTAGGTGTGTCTCGGAGTAAATCGATCCCGACTAGGATTTCCCGCAGCGTCTCACGGAGCACCCAGACCCCATCACCAGTTAAAGCTGAAAGAGAAACTACCCGGTCTCCGCCCAGCAACGAGTCGGACGACCAGCTTCTGGAGCAGTCTGCCTTATTCAGCACCATCACACGTGGCATCTTGGCCGTTTCTTCCAAGACGGCCCAATCCTCTGGGCCAAGCACTCGTGATTGGTCGAGAACCACAACCACAGCAGCAGCAACCCCAATTGCCTGACGGGCACGAGAAACCCCCTCAGCCTCGACACTACCCTCGGCAGTTCGGATCCCCGCTGTGTCAACAAGGGTAACTGCAAGGCCGTCTAGGTCAATCACCTCGGTGATGAGGTCACGAGTTGTCCCAGCCTCCGATGTCACGATGGCGCGGTCAGAACCTACCAAATAGTTAAACAGAGTTGATTTACCCACATTGGGTTTGCCAAGGATGACAATTTGGCACCCCTCGCGGATCAACCGCCCACTCGCGGCACCCGATAAGAGTTCCCGAACTTGTTTTAGTAACTCCTCTACAGACTGAACCACCTCTCTGGTCTTAATGAAGTGGTAGCCTTCTTCGGGGAAATCGAGCGACGCTTCCAATCTCGCAATCAAGTCAAAAAGTTTTACGTCCAAACTAGCAATCAACCCCGTCATCGTACCCTCGAGCTGATCGAAGGCCATACGGGCTTGTAACGGGGTCACGGCGTTGACAAGATCGCCGACAGCCTCAGCCTGTACTAGGTCAAGACGGCCGTTCATGAACGCCCGCAGAGTAAATTCCCCAGGTTCGGCCAAGCGAGCACCCTGCAAGAGAGCCAGGCCAACAATTCGTTCCAATAAAACTGGACTCCCATGGGCACTAAGCTCCACAACATCCTCTCCCGTATAGGATCTCGGCCTAGGAAAGAATGTTGCGATAACCTGGTCAATCCCAGACGGTTCCGGAGCCTGAATATGGTCGATGATCTTAGCCAGAGTCGCGTAGCGAGGCTTTAGTTGTTCTGGGTGGTCAAGAAGGCCTTTAGCCAAGGCAAGAGCCTCAGGACCACTAATACGAACGATCCCCAAGCTACCCTTGCCCTGTGGTGTGGCAACCGCAACAATTGTGTCGTCTGGCCTAAACACCTCTTATGGTCCTAGGCGGATATCGCGTGGTCTTTGACCAGCGCCACACCCAACCCTTGATTTGACAACAGTTCCTCACATGCCGCCATGAGGAAGCAGCAGTAAAGGAGAACCGAGCCCAAACCTCGCCCCGATAATCCCTCAGCCTAAACCTGCAGAAGTCACTGGGTTGAAATCAAGACAGTTTTTAGAAACGCATCACCAATGCTTTCCGAAGACACAGTCGGATCCTCAGCAATGGCCAAATGCACAATCCGACGGGCGTAGGGATTCAGGGGCCCTAGTTCTTGCGTCTCTCCTGTTGTCCGAGCCCGTTCAGCAAGCAGCACAGCGGTTTGTCGCAACTCTTCATCCTTACTCTTGCGGTAGTCGAGACAGTCAACCACAATGTGGCCCTTGGTATGCTCACTGCGGAAGGCA
>Ga0310344_10000508_pt1 | contig 30591 bp, 23 predicted proteins | sample HC15DNA20200_MG_FD_203801 | JGI IMG/M metagenome (GOLD analysis project Ga0310344, IMG submission 203801) | Marine microbial communities from station ALOHA, North Pacific Subtropical Gyre - HC15-DNA-20-200_MG | ecosystem: Environmental > Aquatic > Marine > Oceanic | place: Pacific Ocean: North...
TGAGATTTTGAAATCTTTTTGAGATTTCTCTCTTTAATGGATTTTCAATTCTCTGAAATGTAAAATCCAAAAGTACTAGTTTAACACCTTCATTTTTATATTTGCTCTCTGGAGAATTGAAAATCCATTAAAGAGAGAAATCTGAGGTTTTGAAAAAAAATCAAATAAAAAATTAAATAAAAATTAAGATATTTTTATTAACCGTCTGTTAAAAAATGGCGAATAATTACATATAATTCAACCATTAGCGCAGAACTGATTGTTGCAACTATTACAAAGATAGGTAAGAAATTCTTGTTGAAAAAAGTTTGTTTTGCTTCTACATTATTAGATAAATACCAATTAATTAAACCGATTTGTCCTAACATAATTACAAAAAGTCCCCAGTTAAATGTATGAAATATTTCCGGAATTTGTCTTTCATCATTATAAATAAAATTTTTATATTTTGAAAACATTACCATAATTACAATAACCTGTATAATTGTAATTGTTTGTGGTATAGTAGCAACTAAAAATCTAAAAAGAACCAAAAAAGGTTTAAGAAGTGGATGAACTTTTGAATTTTCGGGATGTTCATCATTATTAATAAGTAATTCTCTCCAAGAATAAAATAAAATCATAAGAGAAACAAAAATCAACAATGAATATGAAATAACATCTTTATCATCAATTCCACTAAAAAAAAATGCAATTGACATTAGAACAACGGCACCCAAAACAGGTGTCCAAAACCCATGAAGGGCATTAAAACTATTAGCTAATTTTTGTTTAAATCCCTTCTTTTTTTTTTGATCCTTGGTTTCTTCTGGTGGAGGCGAGGATTTTCCAGGGGTTCCCCCAGGTGGTGCTGAGGGTTTTTTTTCCGCTGATGATTTTCCTTCTGACATATATAATAGCTAAATATTGTATTTTTCAGAAATCCAATGAATAAGATCATTTTTTGGACAACTATTAATATTTAATTTACAACCAGCTAATTTTAAAAAGTCAGGTTTTCTTTTTTTAGGATTTTTATAAAATATATACGGACCCCATTTTCCCTTTCTAATAGATAAATCTTCTCTTAATTCACGAACGATATTAGGATTCTTGGTAGTTAATAATGGAATAATTTGTTCAAGTGTAAAAGGTTCATTCAAACTCTTTAAAGAAACATTTTTACCATTCCATGATACATATTTTCCATATTTTCCATCTTTTAAAATAATTTCCTTACCTAAATGTTCACCAAAAGCCTTATCTTTAGGTTTAAGAATTTCCTCAAGAGTATATTCGCCTTTTTTCAATTTACCAATATCTAAATCTTTTTTTGCAGATTTATATTTTGTTTTTCCATTCTCTTTATATTTAATGCAAGGACCATATTGTCCAACAAAATAGGTATGTTTATCATCAATTTCAATATCATTCATATTGCCTTTTTTAACATCAACCGAAGAGTTTTCCATTTGGTCATAACATTCTCTACATAATTCATGCCATTCTTTTTTCCCATTTGATATATTATCAAGTTGATCTTCCATCCCCTTTGTATATGAATATACAAATAAATTATTAAAGTTTTCAATCAGAAATTCAATAACAATTTGTCCAATGGGCTGCAATACCAATTTGTTTTTTTCATTGCCAAAAGTTTTCTTAATTTCTTCTTCTTCAATTGTGTCATCTACAAGTGTGAATTCTTTACAAGAAATTTCTTTTCCTTTCACATCTTCCTTTTTAACATAACCTCTTTCTTGGATTTTATCTATTAAACTTGAAAAGGTAGAAGGTCGTCCAATGCCCTTTTTTTCCAATAATTGAACAAGTTTTGCTTCAGTATAATGCATGATCATTTTCTTTAATGTTGCCTTGCACGTAATTTTGGAATATTCAAATATTTTTCCAGTAGGAATTGTCAGCAAATTCTCATAAATAGGATTATTTTTAGTATATCCAGCAATAGCTTTCCAACCAGGAAATTGTATTTGTTCTGTTTTATAAATATAATATGGTTTTTTTGGTGAGGAAATATTGGCATTTATAGATAAATATTCAGCGGGGCTCATGCAACTTTCAAGAGTATTTCTCCAAATTAAATAATATAGTTTTTTTTCTCTTGGAAAATCACTTTCAATTTTGGTTCTATTTACATCAGTCGGGCGTATAGCTTCATGTGCCTCCTGTGCATTATCACCTTTTTTTTTTGCCTTTTGTTTATTTTCAACAATTAAATCATCTATTGTACTGAGAATATGTTTTTCTGAAAATTTTTCAGTTATATATTCCTTAGCCTTTTCAACAAATTCTTTACTATATGCTTTACTATCTGTTCTCATATAAGTAATATATCCCTTTTCATATAATTTTTGTGCCAATTTCATTGTTTGTTTGGGAGAATAATGAAATTCATTACTAGCTTTTTGTTGTAATGTGCTTGTGGTAAATGGTTGTGGCTGTTTTTTTGTTGTTTTTTTAGGTTTGCTACATTTAAATTTATGATCATGATTTACACTTTCCTCTAAGAAATCCACCATTTCTTCTTCTTTACGATAATCATAATTTAATTTAAAATCCAACTTGTTAAATGTTCCAATTGTTGTATATACTTTTTCTCCCGAAGATTTATTAATTTCTATTTGATTATCATAAATTAATCTTACTGCAGGAGTTTGACAACGCCCAGCTGAAAGACCTTTTTTGCGTGGAATATTTTTCCAAAGAATGGGAGATATTGTATATCCAACAAGCAGATCAAGTATTTGTCTTGCATGTTGTGCATGAACTTTATTCATATCTATTGTTGTAGGATTTCTGACAGCTCTAACTACAGCTGTTTTTGTAATTTCATGAAATATGATTCTTTTTGTTGTAGTTATTGGAAGGTTCAGGACTTTGGCGACATGCCAAGCAATAGCTTCTCCTTCCCTATCATCATCCGCTGCTAATATAACTTCTTTAGACTTTGAAGCAGCCATTTTCAATAATCTTACATATTTCATTTTTGCAGGTGAAATTTTATAAGTTGGGTGAAAATTATTTTCAATATCAATAGATTTCAATCCATCTTTAAATTCGCGAAAATGACCATAACTTGCTATACATTTATAACCATTACCTAGAAATTTTTCTATTTTTTTACATTTTGCAGGAGATTCAACTATAACCAAAGAGGTCATTCCTTTGTAATACTTTTTGTAAAATAATTAAATCAATTTTCTTGAACATTTAATCCCATTTCTTTAAAACGAGACCATGATATTTTTTTAACAATTTTTTTCCTTTTCTTCTTCTTTTTTCTTCTATCTTTTCTCTCACCTTTTTCTTTTTGTTTCAAAACACTATCTATATATAATTTTTTTAATAATAATCCAACCTCATAAGATCCTTCATGTTGATCAATTTCACCATCTTCAATGCGTTTTAAAACACTTAAAAAATTAGCCAAAATAGCTAAATTTAATTCATCTTTTAATAATCGGTTAAAAATATTGGTATAATTATCATATAAAAAGGAACATTGTTTTTTAGCCATTTGTTTATATTGTTCTGCATTGGTTTTAGATAATCTAAAATATTTTTTCCTGAAAAAAACAAATTTATCAACATCTTCTTTAATTAATTGACTATGTTTTAATTCGCGTATTTTTTCGGTAGTTTCTTCAGGTTTATATTCTTTTAACATTTCATCAAGATGAAGTCTAGTTTTTTTATCCATTATACTTTGTATAATAGTTTTTTTTTAAAATAATAACTTATTATATATGGGAAAAAAAGTATCAGAACCTTCTACAGAATATGTGGAAGCAGAATCTGTTGGAGAAAATAATAAACTTCCTCCATTTCCAATGTCAGCACCAAAAGATGATTTTAAAGATGCCCAACGTGAATCAGAAATGTTAACACAATATCATAAAATGTGGAATGTTGCGGGTGGAAGAAGGCGGCGTAAATCGCGTAAAAAAAAGCACCAGCGTAGGAGAAAAAGCCGCCGGCGAAGACGTAGACGAAAACAACGTGGTGGTCAAAGGGGAGATTATGGAAAACCAGGGATTGGAAGTGAAGATAGTTTATGTGGAGCATATCAAACACCGGAAGAAATGCAATATACTCCTGATAAATATATAGTTGTTCCTCAACCAACAGGAAGTTCAGGTGGAGCTTTAGAAGCAAATGATATTACAATAGGTTTAGCAAAGGCATTTACACAAGCAAAGGCTAATTCAGAGGGAGATTTTTCAGTGGTAGATACAGAATTACAAGATGATAGACAAAAAGTGGGTTTGGGTCCAAATGAAAATGTAGATGCAGATAAAGGGCCACCCGAAGTAAAATTATCAGGAACTCAAGCCGCAGTAGATGCTGCTGAAAAGGCAAGAAGGGCGGCAGAATCTGCTGCAGCGTCATCAGGGTCGCGGCTAGCAGCAACTCTTGCTGCTAAAAGCGCGGCGCAAGCAGCTTCAAAAGCAATACCAGCAACAAGAATGGCGACTACATCGGCTATACAGAAAATTTCGCAGGCAGGTGAAGCTGCAGCAGCGAGGGCAAAAAGCGCAGCACAAGCGGCAGCAGCAGCAGGTGGAGGTGGTGGTGGTGGAGGGGGCGGTGGAGGCGGAGGCGGCGGTGGAGGAGGTCTCGGAGGCATGTTAGGAAGCGCGGCAAAATCCTTTTTAGGTGGTAGTGGTGGTGGTGACAGTGGTGGTGGTGGTCTGGGTGGCGCATTAGGAGGAATGGCAAAATCATTTTTAAGTGGAGGACGTCGCAAATCAAGAAGAAGGAGACGTCGTAAATCGCGTAAAAAAAAGCACCGCCGACGCAGAACACGCAGGAGACGTCGCCGTAGATCACGCCGCAGATCACGCAGAAGATAATAAAATTAATATATATATATGGGAAATATGATTATAGTTGCTCTAGTTTTAGATGAACAACGAAAACAAAAGGAAAGATTAAAAGAGATAGTAGAAAAAGAAAATTTTGGAGAACCATTACTAGAACCTTTATTAGCATCAACAAAACTAAAAAAAGGTTAGTTTTATAATTATACAACTTTTAAAAAAAAGTTGTTTAATAAAAACTTTATTTCACACTATATTTTATTATGAACTCTAAAGATGTCGCATTAGCATTTTTAATAATTTTTATTTTTTTCATTATTTTTGTTTGGAATATTGCGTCTTCAAATTTTGGAAAAATAAAACAGAATTGGCCAAAATGGAGATGTAATCCTGTAATTATGCCATTTGCAGAATATTTTGGGCATGATCCCCAGCAGAATTTTCAAGAATGTATTAAAGGTATTCAGAAAAACAGTATGGGTGAATTTATGCAGCCTACCACCTATGCTTTATCTTTAGCAAGTAAAAGTGGTCAAGCTGTTACAGAATCGGTTCAGGGTATTAGAGAATTTTTGAATTATCTTAGAAATCAACTTCATAAGACAATAAGAAAGATTTTTACAGTATTTTTAGGAATAGTGCAGCCAATAAATCAAATTCTAGCTAAATTTCGTGATTTAACAATGAGATTATTGGGAGCGATGACGGTAATGTTATATATGGTTGATGGTTCAAATAAAACGGTTGTTTCAGCTTGGAATAGTGATGTTGGTGGATTAATAAGAACATTGTGTTTTGATCCCGAAACGCCTGTTAAATTAAAAAGTAATTATGAATGTCCAATGAAGAGTTTAATGTTAGGAGATATTTTGGAAAATGGAAGTCAAGTAATGGGATTGCTCCAATTAAAGGGAGGAAATAACTTTCATAAGATATGGAGTAAAAAATTAAATAAATTCATTTATGTAACGGGAACACATTTAATACAAGACCCAAAAAGTAAAAGATTTATTCCAGTAGAAGATATGGAAGGTGCAGAATTATCAAAGAAATCATCAAAAGTTATGTCTTGTTTAATAACAAGTAATCATAGAATTCCAATAGGTGAATATACTTTCTGGGATTGGGAAGATGATAAAGAAACATTAGATAAGTGGTTATAAACTTTATTTTATAATACTTTTTCTAAAAGTATTATATGACATTCAATAATGAAATCAAAAATTTGTATCAAAAATCAGGATATTTAGATAAATATGGTGGTTCTTTTGTGGTTGCTATCATAATTTTTATAATTTTCATTTCCATATTTTTATATCATTATTTCCTTTCGTTTTTAAATAAAGTAAAACCCGATTGGTTAGAGGAGAAATGTAATCCACAATATATGGCTTTTGCAGGTTTACTAGATAAAAATGCTGGTTCTGATAAAATGAATTATGCAGGAAAGAATTTTCATGAATGTGTTAAAAATACCTTAAAAGGAAGCATGAAAACAGCAATGGGTCCAATAAATTTGGCTACAAAAGGTATTACAGATTTACAACAATCAAATATACAAGCGGTTCAAGGTATTCGTGAACAAGTAAATTATATAAGAAATAATACAGCTTCTACCGTTAAAAATGTAATGCATAGAGCGGTCGGATTTTTAATTCCAACACAAAATATTATTTTGAAAATCCGCGATACATTTCAAAAATCAGTGGGAGTTATGAGTTCTGCTCTATATACATTTTATGGTTTTATGGTGACATTGAAATCGTCAATGGGGTATATTATTTCAACAATTATAACATTTTTGGTGGCACTAGCTGCTTCAGTTACAATGCAATTTGCAGTTCCATTTAATTGGGAAATGGCGCAATTGGGTTTGCAATTTTTCCTTCTTTTAGCCGTTCCAGCAGGAATTGTTTCGCATTGGTTTGAACAAACATTTGCAATTACATCAGAACAATCAATACCTGGAAATCCAAGATGTTTTGATGGAGATACACCAATTGAAACAAGTAAAGGAACGAAACCTATTAAAGAAATAAAGGTTGGCGATAAATTAAAACACGATGGTTATGTTACTGGAATTATGAAATTATCTAAAGAAAATGAAACAATATATAATTTAAATGGAGTTTTTGTAACAGGAACTCATATAGTATTCCATGATGATTTTGGTTGGTTGAAGGTAGAAGAACATCCAAAAAGAGATATAATTAAAGATCATAGTTCTCCCTTTGTATATTGTATAAATACAACTTCAAAGATGATTCATATTGGAGATCAATTATTTTTGGATTGGGACGAAACTAATATAAGTGATTTGATTGGTTATTCTATACAAACAGAAATAGAAAAAACTGAAGATATTCATACATTTTTAGATGGTGGATTTGTTGAAGAAACATTATTAGAATTAGAAAATGGAGAAAGTAAAAAAATAAGTGATATTAAAATAAATGATATTCTTTCAAACAGAGAAAAAGTTTTAGGAATTGTTAAAATAGACGGAACAAGAATATCCCATCTTAAAGAATACCAATTTAAAGATAAAAATATTAAATGCGGTCCAAATTTACAAATAGTTAATAATTTAGGAAATGTATCTACACATAATATTATTGGAAAAAATATTCGTCCTCAAAAATATTTATACAATATAATTACCGATACAAAGTCATTTTATATTGGATCAACCAAATTTTTGGATTATAATGGTTCTCTTGAGGTATTGGATATTTTTTAATCTTCTTAGAATGTATAGATATGAAATTATTTGGAATGAAAGTTACCGCAATGGGTTGTGCAAAATGTCTCTTAGTATTTTTCTTATTATCATTAATGTTTAATTTAGCTATTGGTGCGTGTTCGGCTCTTCGCCGCGAAGGTTTTACTAATAACGGCGCCGATATAAGATACAGAATGGGTGAGGGAGTTGTTCTTGGTGGTGGTGGACAAGCTTGGGATATGCGTAATTTCAAGGTCCCACAAAAAAGAGGACAAACAGAAAAAGGATACAAACTTCCACCTGAAAATATGAATGTTTTTGAAGGAGTGCGTTTTGCGCCAGAATGCTGTCCCTCTACATATTCAAGCAGTGTAGGATGTTCTTGTCATCCAGCTAATTTGGAAGCATATGTAGCTGAACAACGTGGTGGAAATAATACCAAACAATGTGGCTCATATTAAATATTAAATACATTTTACCTATTTTAAATAAAATGTATTCAAATATCCCTCACGGTAGAGTATTTGCGCAATGTTCAAAATGTGAAAGACTATTTCCTGTAAATCTTGATGGAAAATCAGATAGATTTAATTGTAGATTACATAAAATTAAGAATGGAAAATGTAAGGATTGTGGTTCAATAACACCCTTTAAAAGTAAAGATTTTGATCATAATTGTTATCATACAACAAAAAAAACTTGTCCGTGTTTAATTCTTTAGACGACGCTTTCTTGTTTTTTTTTTTATTTTTGAAAATTCTTCTAAAGGAAAATCCGCGAACCAATTTTGGACTGGTTCATCGGGCGATTTGTATTCTTTTCCGCCTCCTTTCATTTGAACACCAGTACGAACAATACCCTGCGGTCTATCTGGTTTATTAGGACCAGATTGCCAATTTTTTAAATTCTGATCTTTTGGAACACAAAAATATCCACAAAAATCTTTATAATTTACAACTTGTCCATCTATTTTTTTACCCTTATAATGACGGTTTGCTTTTTTGGGATCTAAAATGAAATTTCCATCCGCATCATATCTTTTTGCATCTGTTGCACCATCTTTATGTGACCAAAAACCATCTGGATCTTGTTTATAAAAGTGATATGTTAGTCCAGGATGAACAGCTAATGCGGCGGAATAATAACCTTTTGGGCATACCATATTATCTTTTTTTATAAATTGAGGATTGTCTTTAAAAACACGATCCATTACCAGTTTACAAGAATACTTTGATTTATCATCTACCCTTTGTTCTCCTGCATAATAACCTGGTTGTGGTTTCAAATGATTTTTCATTTCACACTTAATTCTTTTACATTCGGCGGTTAGTTTAGGATCTATTTTATCAAGTGCGTAGGTATAACAATTATGTGGGTTCCTTAGCCATTGGTCACTATTCCATTTTTCTGGATCAAATGGAGGTGCATCTATTTGAAGATTTTTTGCTCTAGTTAATGCACTTTCCCAGGTTTCACCTGTAATACGAATGCGTTTAGCAACTTTTTTTATATACGATTTTTTGCGCGTGCTCCGCTGCTTTTTCAATGGTTTTGAAACCTTTTTGGGAAAAAACGAATCCAGCACACCTGATGCCGTCTCTGTGTGCAAGACTTTAAGACGCCCTCCTCGCCTTTTTTTTGTTTTCCTTTTTCTTGTTCTAGATCTTCTTCTAGATCTTTTTGTCATATTATATATATATGAAGAAAAGAAGATCGCGTAAAAGGTTGAGATTGCGTAGTAGAAAAAGGAGAAGAAGTAGAAAAAGGAGAAGGAGATCGCGTAAAAGAAGGAGCCGCGGAGGAACATACGGTGATTTCCGTCCCAAAATGCCACCTGCTTGTGCAAAAGAGAAAAAAATTATAAAAGAATTAAGAGAAAAATTAGCTTTGAGAACACCACTTGGTCCACGCGGAACCCGTATTCATGGTGATACTCCAAGAACTACACCGAGATCAAGGAGTGTATGGGCAAAGCCTACCCCACCACGCTCGGGTCGCGAACTCTTCCCGAACACCAATAACGTCTCGCCAAGGGACAGGCGGGATGTTCCTACATCACCAGGACGCGGCGGAAGACGTAGAACCCGCAAACAACGCGGAGGAATATGCCCAAGTTGTATTGCTCCTTTAATGATACTTCCTCTTTTGGGAAAGAAGAAGAAAAAGGGAAGAAGAAGAAGACCTTAGGTGTCTTTTGTTTTTTCACATATGTCACAATAAGTAATGCGCTCTGTACGTTCAACATCGGTATCAATATAATCAGTAACCCAATTATGTTGACAATTCTTATCAATAACACCATTAATTTTGCGGAGTATTTCTTGTTTTTCCATTATATCACTTTTTAAAAACATAATTTCATTCTCTAATTTTTTTTTAACTAAAATTAGAGTATTTAACATTATTAAAGAAATAATAGAATTATATTTAAATGTATAAAACAATGTTTTTTTTATTATTGATCATGGTAAATGGGACATACCATAGAATAAAAAAATTCCGAGTGACAGATATAGTAGATGATTTTTTAATAAGAAATGATATAGTAAATTGTTTTAAAAGGGAAGAAGAGGAAGCATTATTTCTCAAATGTTGGAGAAATAATGAATTGGTAAATGTTGAAATATTTATCGAGTCAGATGGTTATTTAATATAATGAATATATATAAAATGCCGAAGAAGAGGGTGCGCCTATATTGCCGTGAATGCGGTTATAAAATGAAGATCAACAAGTTCATCGGGCCCGGGGCCGCCGCTCGTGCCAAGTTGCGCGATACACCGCGCAACCTGCCGTACACGCCGAAACCCCCGCCGCACGCGCCGTCCGAGGACTTTGAGTACTGGAAGTGGTTTTGCGCGGCGTCGAGGGCGAAGAAGCAAGGCCGCGAGATCCCGCCGAAGCCCGCGGCGGCCAAGGGCGGGCGCCCGTGGTACCGGTGCCTGCAGTGCAAGGCAAAAGGAAGTAGTATGGGTGGAGCGGACACCGCGCCCTTTGTACCAACCGCGGCGGCTGCAGCCACGCCCGCTGCTCCCGCCGCCGCCGCGTCGGCACCATTCCAGTTCCAGCTTACCCCTACCGTCGGTTCTCACGGAACGGCTGCCGCCGCCGCCGCGTCGGCACCATTCCAGTTCCAGCTTACCCCTACCGCCGGTTCTCACGGAACGGCTGCCGCCGCCGCCGCTGCCATCCAACAGCAGCAGGCGCGCGCCGCTCGCCTCCATCCGCGTCGCGGACGCCTTAAGGGGACACGCTCAGCTCCACAGCGTCTGGGAAGTGGCGGGCGCAGAACACGAAGAAGACGTCGCAGAACACGAAGAAGACGGCGCAAAACACGAAAAAGACGGCGCAGAACACGGCGGAGAAGAGGCGGGGTCGAAAAATGTGTGTTTTGCGGAATTTCCATTGAGGTTTACAGTAACCAAGGCGAAGCCATGCGCCCTTCCTTCCAGCCCTGGGTGTGCGCGCACCACGCGCACCGCGATTGCTTTTCCAAGGACATGCCACCTATATGTCCCAAGTGCCAGCTCGGACTTGTAGAAGGCGCGGGGGCAAGCGCGGCACCGCCAGCGATGGCGCCAGCAGCAGTTCAACAGCCACTCGCGGGGGCGCCAGCAGCACCAGCAGCACCAGCAGCAGAGGCGGCAGCAGCAGAGGCGCCAGCAGCAGAGGCGGCAGCAGCAGAGGCGGCAGCAGCGCCCGCGCGCGCGGGCGACCGCGTCATGGCGCAGTTCCGCGGCCGCGCCATCAACGCCTGGCGCCCGGCCGTGGTGACCGCGCGGCACGCGGACGGCACCTACGACGTCGCGTACGACGACGGCGACGGCGACGCGCGGCTGGGCGCGGCGTTCGTGCGCACCGACGTCGAGGCGCCAGCAGCAGAGGCGCCAGCAGCGCCGATCATTCACCCTAACTATTGGAATTATCCCGCCCTCCAAGCGCGAGGGTTGTCACCGGGGCAAATCCGCGTCGTGCAGACCTTGTGGGCGGCGGCGGTGGCGTACGCGCGCCTGGGCGACCGCCCCCGCTCGCTGGGCCTGCAGGCGCAAGCGCATGATGCAGTTGACCGCTGGCTAAACGACTGACAAGGCACGCTTTTTAATATAATATTATTTTATTGACAATATTTTTAAAGGTTTTTCCATTTTCTATTTTAAAAAAAACTTTCTTATTCATAAAAAAAAGTTTAAAAAAAGATATATGACGTTTAATAAAAATATTTATTTCAACTTTCAATACTTTTTTAGAGATTCTTATAATTTTTGCATTTCTTGAATATTCTATTAAATAATAAAGTTGTAAATATTTTTTAACAGTTTTTATTATTTCTTTAGTTTTTTTTTCGGTAATAAAAAAATCTAATACTCTTTCCCCTTCATAATATTCATCAAACATTTTCGTTATATCTTCAGATAATTCGTGAGCGGTTGCGCCCGAATCAACATAGTTAATTATAGCAATATTTTTTAATATTACAGAAAATTTAATTAAAAAATGAAATTTATTAAAGTTAAGATAAAAAAATTCTTGTATTAAAAATGGAATTTGAAATGATGAAAAAAATATTTTAAAATAAATATTATATAATGTTGATATATCAAATGATATATTAGTATATGGATTTTTTAAATCTTGTACAGATGGAAATAAATCTTCACTATTAGTTAATTGTTTTTTCCAACACTGCATTAAATCGGTTAAACGAAATATATATTTTTTATTTTGATGTAAAATAGTAATTTTTTGATTTTCAGGAAATTTATCAAGAGAATTATAAAAAAGATCTTTGTTCATTTCAAAAACAGATGCTTTTTTGAATTTGTATAAAAAAACAAATTTTACAAATCCCAAATATATTTTTTGTGCTTTATTAAAAAGATCCCAAATATGTTCTTTTTGTTCATCATTAAGAAGACCATTTATAATATAAAATTGTAATATTTGAAATTTAGATTGTTGCCATTTTGGAAGTCTATGTAAGGGGTTGCCAGTGATTGGGCAGTGTTGCACTTTAAAAACATCAAGATATGTATTTAATTTCTCATAATTATTTATTTTTTTGAGTATATAAAAAAATAAATTTGATTTCATTATAAATTATATTAAAACTTTTTTATATTAAAATCCGGGGTCATACTCATCATCAACAGTTCCCATATCATTTTCTTTAATATTTTCGGTAGTATTGTTAATGGATAAACTTTGTGTAGAGCAAGGATCATTAGGATTTTCAACTTTCAAAAGAGGATCCATATCAATTTCCTTTTTAGTTTCCACCTCAGATAATTCGGAAATTTTATTCATATTTAATAATATTTCAAAACACGATGTTCCATAATATCCTTTTTGTCCACACATGACATTAGCAGATATTCCTCTCATTTCATCCAATTCCGCGTGTTTTGCCGCCCTTAAAAACATTTCAGGAGTTTCTTCAAAACTGGCTTTTGCAATTGGTCCAATATTATCATTATTAATTCCGTGTCTAAATATTGAACATAATTTTTTTCCAGAGGTCATTCTATCACATAAAAGACCAAGATGGTGATAATTAATATATGTTCCGTCAAATTCTAATACCTCAGTAAGTTCATTAAATATGGCATATCTTGCAGCTTCAACGCCAAATGTTCTATATATTTCTTTAATATCATTGCTGAAAGTTCTATTGACATCAATATTATCTAAGCCCAAAACCCCCATTAAATTGGTTCCAATTGTATCCAAAACCCAACCTGGTTCTGAAACGAAATTTCCATTTTTTAAAACAACACGATTAGGAACTTTTCGAATAATAACCTTTTTAATTTTTTTAATTCCTCTTAAAATGGTATTATTAAGAATATTTTCTTGTATATTTTTAAGTTGATAAATTTCATCTCCTTGATCCAAAGATTTTATTTTTCTCATTGTTAAAGATTTATCAAGACGAATACGCATAACAAGATCATCAGAATTCATATCAGAATAAATGCAAGATACATTTTCTTTATAACTATTTTCTAAAGCAAAATAGATGTCATCCAATGTTATATTTTTATCTAAAAGTGCTTCTTTATTTAATTCTAACCTTAATATCCAACGTGATTTTTTATTATCGCATTCAATTTCAATTCCAGCAGATTCAGATATTAGTTTTGAAAATTCTTTGTATTCTTGCATTAATATTTTATCCTTTGATATTAATGTATTTAAATCATCAGGATCATAATATATAGATATACTATCGGTTAAATCACGCAATACAGTATATTCAAGAGAATGCATTAATTCTCTAGCTTTTTGTTTTTCAGTTTCTTCTTCTTTTTTCAAATAAATAGTTAATGATGGAGCCTTAGGATTTTCAGATAATGATAAGATTTCTTCAATCCGCGGAACACCACGCGTTACATTGGATTTTGAAGCAACACCAGCAAAATGAAAAGTATTAAGGGTAAGTTGCGTGGTAGGTTCTCCAATACTTTGTGCAGCAACAATTCCAACCATTTCGCCAGGATGAACTATAGATTTTTTATAATTAGCAATAATCATTTGAGAAAGAATATTAACAGCCTTTTTATTGAAACGTCTGACCATTAGAATTTCCTTAGGAGATAAATAATATATAAGCATTAATTTAAATAATTCGGTTGGTTTAGAATACGAATAAGAATTTAATTTTTCAATAGTTTCCTCAATTTTTTCATATAATTCAAATGGTGTTATATTTACCATTGAATCACTTTGAATATTAAGTTGATGTTGAATATTGTTTATTATTCTATTAAAATGAACAGGAACATATACCCTAATATCATCTTCCCACTTGAAAATATTATTCATAACAGCTTTTCTTTGTTCTAATACATACTTAATATATTTTTGTGTTTTTTCAATTAATTTATCCTTTTGTTTATTCATTTTGGAAAGAGTTTTTTTGGTAAAATTTACAGTATATTTTTCTTCTTCAAAATTATCATTAGACATTTGATAATGTGCATAAATTTCTTCAATAGACATTCTTGTAATTGGAAGAATTTGATTTTCAACCTTTGTAGTATCAATCGCATCATTTCCATATTTAAATTGAATAATTTTATTTTTATTGTTTCTAACCGTCATATCATATCTAACTTGAAGATCCTCAAGACCTTTAACAAGACGTCTTTGAATATAACCAGTTTGACTGGTTTTAACAGCAGTATCAATCAAACCAACGCGTCCACCCATAGCATGAAAATATAATTCAACCGGAGTTAATCCCTGAATAAATGAACTTCCAACAAAACCGCGCGCTTCTGGGGAATCATCAAATTTATTAAAATGTGGCAATGTTCGGTTATCAAATCCATATGGAATTCTTTTTCCATCTACATTTTGTTGTCCCAAACATGAAATCATTTGGGCAATATTAATATTATTCCCTTTTGATCCCGCATTAACCATAGTAACAAATCGGTTATTTTTTGACAAACTTTTTCTACCAATTTTTCCAGCTTCTTCCTGAGCTTGATTCAAGATAGAATTTACCCTAGTTTCAAATTCTTCACGATTAGTTTTTCCAGTATTATTTTCAAATACACCAATATGTGTTTGATTAATAAGTTTATCAACATCTCTTTTTTTCTTTAAAATAGCAGCTATAATAGCATTATTAGTTTTATTATTAGCAATTAAATCGCTAATTCCAACAGAATAAGCAGAAGTTTTCATATATTCATTAATTATACTCTGAATATTATCAATAAAATCGGAAGATTCTGCAAAACCAAAATCATTAAATATACTCTGAATTAAACCATTGGATCCACCAAAAGTTGATTTATCCATTTGTCCACGAATATATTTACCATTTTTTATTTCAATAATATTATTAGATGTTTTCTTATTTTCTTTATCTCCAAAAGATTTATTTTTAAATTTCGCTGAAAATGGAGGTAAAATTTGAGAAATTAAATCAAAATTACTAATTTCTTTCTTTTTACTTTTAAACATTTTTAAATTTATCTTAGGAACATTCATTAACAAATTCATTGCATCACGTTTTGAGAATTTTATTCCTTTTCTAGTAAATCTATTTGCACCCAAAAGTGAATCCTGAAAAATTCCTATAATAGAAGAATTATTCGCGGGAGATATGATCTGTCGTGGAACTTCTGCTAACCCCATTAGTTCAACTTTTGCTTCGTCTGCTTGTGGCATATGCATATTCATTTCATCACCATCAAAATCTGCATTATAAGGTTTCGTGTCACCTACATTCATTCTGAATGTGTCTCCCTTCATCATAACTCTTGTATAATGTGCCATCATACTCATTCGGTGAAGTGTTGGTTGCCTATTAAAAAGTACTGGATCTCCATTCATCATATGTCTATGAACGGTGTCACCTTGATATAATTCAATAGAGCGCCTATCAACAAAACGAAGAGATATGTTTTCTCCTCCCTTTCTTTGCAAAATTTTTGCACCAGGCCACTTATCTGGTCCGTTTCTTACAAGTTGCGTAAGAAATGCCTTATTTCTTTCATTAACTGTAATTGGATATGTAATATTTTTTGCAATTTTCAAAGGAACTCCCAATTCTTTAATTTTCAAAAGAGGATCTGGCGTAATTACACTCCGAGCTGAAAAATCTACCCTTTTTCCCATCAAATTACCTCTCACTCTTCCACTTTTTCCAATTAACCTTTCTTTTATTGATTTTAAAGCGCGACCCGAACGTTGTGCAACAGGTGCACAACCGGGAATTTTATTGTCAATCATAGTTGCACAATAATATTGCAAAACGGTGGTCCAATCATCAATTACTTTCTCAGATGCATTTTGTTGTATTTTTTCTTGAAGAGTTTTATTAGATTTTATTATATTAACTATAATGTGAGAAATATCATCTTCACTTCTTTGCTGTGCATCATGTTTTACAGACGGACGAACTGCGGGTGGAGGAATCGCAAGAACCTGACAAATCATCCAATCCGGACGAGACCAAATTGGACTAAATCCCATAAATGAAATATCTTCTTCTGAAATGCGTTGAAATATTTTCAAAACAATTTCAGGTGTCAATCTCATTGTTAGTTTATCTTTTACCTCTCCAGTTTCCTCATCTAAAACACCTTCCAAATTTTGCCATTCTGCAAAAATAGTTGCCAATCCCTCCTTATATATCTTATTTGGTTGTTTTGTTCCACAACCACAATCTGTATCCTCACCACAACGACCAACTTTACTTGCTAATTTGAAAATAGCGTCCCATCTTTCTTTATATTTTAATTTCAATAAATAACTATACTTTTCCTTGCAAATTTTTAATTTACTACATTTAATACAAATAGAACGTAGAATTTTTATTACTGTATTCAAAAATTGAATATAAAATACAGGTCTTGCTAATTCTATGTGACCAAAATATCCAGGAGTTTTCATATAATCCAGTCCATCTGTTGGACAAATAAGACCTGGATCCAAAACTCCCATACGGGGGTCAAATAAACCATTAATTACGGGTTTATTATTAATGTAAGTATCTCTTGTGGTTATCTCTGCAACAGATCCCTTTCTTATTTCTTCTGGTGATAAAATACTAAATTGAATTCCTATGATCCGTGAAGGGTTTAGAGTACTCGTCATATTTATATATTAAATATTATATTTAGATTGTTTCAATTTTATTATTTAATTGAAATGATAATAAATATAAAATATATAACTAAAGTAATGGATGAAAATAAAACTCCTAAAAATAAAAAAAGATATAATCTTAGGAAAAGAAAGAAAAAAAACTATAAATTAAATAATAATTCTGATGATTCAGATAGTGATTATGACCCCGATGAACATTATACTAGTGAAGAAAGTGATTTTAATGAGGAAAAATTTGATAGAGATGATTATACGCATTTTCTAGGAAAAATGTTTCCGTCAAAATATATGAAAGAGAAGACTAAACATATAAAGAAAAAGAAAAATAAAGAAAAAAAGAAAAAGAATAGAAAAAAAGAAAAGAAGAAAAAAGAGAAAAAAGAGAAAAAAGAGAAAAAAGAAAAAAAAATAGAAGAAGAAGAATTTGAAGAAGAATTTGAAGAAGAAGAATATGATTTTGAAGATGATGAAGAAATAGATGAAGCTGAATTGCAAAAAATGTTAAAAAATTCATCAAATAAATTAAACATAATTTTTACGGTTGGAGGGCAAACATTAATGGACGATGATTATGGAGACACTGATTATGATGCAGAAGATGAAGAAATTGAAGAAGATGAAGAAGAGGAAGAAATTAAAGAAGAAAAAAAATGGAAAAGAGGAGATGTTGTTGAAGTAAAGTTACATGATTGGGATGAATGGTGGCAAGGAACAATTATAAAAGTTAATGATAATGGAACATATAAAATTAAATTAAAAGATGAAGGAAATTGGGATAAAATTAAACCAAAATATATAAGAAATGTAATTGATGAAGCTGAAACAACATTAGATGAGGTAAAATTATTGATAAAAGAAAAGAAAAAAGGAGGAAATGAGGCTCTTTTGGAAAAATTCAATCAAATGGCAAAATCTTTACAAAAAAAAAGATCAAAGGAAAAGAAAATTAGTGAAAATGATCTTAAAACAGAAAATTTAAAAGATTTTAAAAAATTAATTAAAGAAAAGAATATACAAAATGATTTTAGTTTCTTTAAAGGATTAGACTTTGAAAGACAAGAAACAATATTAAAAAAATTAAAAGAAATACAAAAATATTCAAAAACAGATAAACCTTATAGATTATCTATAATTGAATCGGATATTCCAGTCCAGTACAAATCATCAGCCTTACGAAAACTTAACTCCCTAAGTTATATGGATCCAGGATCAGGCGAATATTATAAACTTAAATTATGGGTTGATACATTTATGCAAATCCCATTCGCAAAATATAATAATTTACCATTAACAATTGACGATGGTAAAGAAAAATGCAATAAATTTATGGAAAATGCTAAAAATGTATTGGATAAAGCTGTTTATGGCATGGAAGATGCAAAAATGCAAATACTACAAGTTCTTGGACAACTTATTTCTAATCCTTCTTCTGTTGGAACTGCTATTGCTATTAAAGGTCCTCCAGGAACTGGAAAAACTACTCTTATTAAAGAAGGTGTTAGTAAAATATTAGAAAGACCCTTTGCTTTCTTAGCATTGGGTGGCGCAACAGATTCAAGTTTTCTTGAAGGGCATTCATATACTTATGAAGGTTCAGTTTGGGGAAAAGTAGTAGATATACTTATTAATGCTAAATGTATGAACCCAATTATTTATTTTGATGAATTGGATAAAATATCTGAAACTCCCAAAGGTGAAGAAATAACTGGAATTTTAACACATCTTACCGACACAACACAAAATGATAAATTTCATGATAAATATTTCTCTAATATTGATTTTAATTTGAGTAAAGTTTTGTTTATTTTTAGTTACAATGATGAAAAAAAAGTTAATCCAATTTTAAAAGATAGAATGTATCGCATTGAAACAAAAGGTTACGATAAAAAGCAAAAGGTAATTATTGCTAGAGATTATTTGATTAATAAAATTGAAAAAAATGTAAATTTTGAAAAAGAACAGATTATTATTTCTGATTCGGCTATTGAACATATAATTGATCATTATACAGAAGGAGAAAAAGGTGTTAGAAATTTGAAGAGATGTTTGGAAATTATCTACACCAAATTAAATTTGCATAGATTGATGAAACCCGAGTCTAGTTTATTTGAAAAAGAAAAGGTTTTGAAAGTAGAATTTCCATTTACTGTCAAAAAAGAAGATATAGATAAGCTTATTAAAAATACCAATAAATCTAATATTCCTTTTGGTTTATATATGTAAGAACCCATTTTTGCCGTTCTTTATAAAAATTTCTACCTTTTAATAAGAATATTAATGGTGTAAAACCATATTTTTTTGAATAAATATAAGATTTCATATATATTATATTCATTTTTAATTTGTTGACCTACATTGCGGACACTGTTTTACACCTTTACCCATTTCTGTCCAACTTCTATTTAAACATTTATAACATATCCCATGTCCACAATTCATTATTTTACAACTTCTCACACTCCATTTTTCCAAACATATTGGGCACTGTATTATTTGTGGTTTTTTACACGCGGGGCATTTATCCAATGTTAAAACATTATTAATACATTCGTGACACATGCCCGGACAATCAAAATGAATACAATTATGTTTTTTCATTGTTAATTTATAACAAGAAGAACAATAAGATTTTCCTATTGTGGTAAAAAAAAGTTCACATCTCGCAGGACTTTCACATAAAGAAGATATTAAAGAATAAAAAATTGTTTTTTCCTTACTGCTCCATTTTTTAATTGAATTAGAAAGAAAAGAAAGTAAATTCCTTTGTTCTTTTTCCATACTATTGAAACGATTTTGTAAAAAAATAAAATCACATTTTTTTTGTTCAAACTTTACATCAATATTTTCATCTTTATTTTTATGAAAAGCTACAATTTCCCCCTTTTTTGTAACAATAATATATTTTAAATTTTCGTTTTTTTCAAGAATTTCAACCTTTGGTCCACGAGTTACATTTTTTTGATTTGTTACTTTCTTATTCATTCCCATATTAAATGCAAAAGCAGGTCTTTTCATGGGTTTTTGTACAGATTTTACTTTTTTAATATTTTTTTTATTTAAAACTTTTCTATTATCTACCGAAATTGATAAATGAAGTCCGGGACTTTGAATATCAGTACTATTACTTCCCAGCCCTCTTACATTATCAATAATATATTGTAATTCTCCATTAAGAAAATTCATATAATATTTGTAGAAAATATTATACAAATTTAATCGCTAAACGAATATCCCGAAATTTTTCTTGGCGTGTCACACGTAGTAGGAATAATTTGTTCGCCACCACAACATCTTCGTTCCAATCTTTCAGATAAATCAGGAGCATTATTAATTAAAACTGCGTATTTTGTTTTATATCTTTCCACCATAGTTCCAACATCTCCACGTTGTTCTATAGGTTTTGCTAATAAAGTTTCAAGATCTACCTGAAGATTTGCAAAATGTCGCGAATATTGATGATGTCTATCTTCCAATGCATCATATTTTAAAAATGTATGAAGAGCGGATAAAATCGCAATCATCATGTTAAATGCTCCAATAATGTAGGGAAAAATCACACCACTTTTATTGTCTTCCTCGGTTGATCTTGCTGATGCTCCTCCCTGCATATATGAAATTTCTTGTGTAGGTTGTCTTGTTGGCTGTGTGCTCGGGGATTCCGTGGGCAAGGCGCTGGGTTTGGTGCTTGGTGTGGGCGTTGGTTGTCGTGTCGGAGAATATGTTGTTGGACCAGACGTTGGTAAATTAGTTGGTGTGGGAGTTGCGCAGTCACCATCATCATAGTTACAAGCAGAGTTAAAACACGAATCATCACATTCACCATCTCCAGGCCATCCGTCCTGACAGCCTGGCGCACATTCTTCTCCATCATCTCCACTATCCCCAGATTTGCCTGATTTGCCTTCAAATGGAGGTGAAGGTGAAGTTGTAGGTGTAGTTGTTGGAGTTTTGGTGGTTGTTGGTGTATTCGATGATTGTACACACCGCCAATTATCGCATCTACTATTAACAGAGTCACACGCGTAAAAGGCACACCATGCCTCCAAACTATTGTAGTTAGATGCACCAGGATGACAAGCTTTTGAGGAATCGCAGCCTTGGCACTCACTTACATTGTCTTCTGGAGTTCCAAATTGTGCGCAAGAATTCTGACAATAGTTTTCGCACCTTTCCGCTGGACTTGAAGGTGCAACAGTTGTAGGAGTTTTTGTAGGCGCAAGTGAAGAATCGCAATTAGGATAACACCAATCATCACAATAGCTAAATGAGCAACTACGCCAATACTGATAACAGCACTGGCAATCCCACATTCCCAAACTATTACCAATATTTGGACATACACCCCATTCACCACCACAAAAATCAGAACAATCGCCATCTTCTGGCTCATTCACTTCTTCTTGGTCAGTTGGACATAATAATTTATATGGTTCGGAATTACTTGCGCCATTACCCCAAGATGTTTGATCAATCCAATTAATATCAGATAAATCTGTACAATAATAAAAATAACAATGCCATTCTTGTGTATCTTCTTTACCAGAAAACCGAGAAATAACATTACAATTATCCGAATCTTTACATAACTTTTTGCATGTATTTAATGTTTTAAAATAATAATTAGAAGATGATTCTTGATTAATATTGGCTTTAAAACATCCAGTATTGCCATCACTATAATAAGGACGTTTTCCTATATGTTCGGAATCAACGTTAAAACAACTAATTGTTGGGCTAGTTGTAGGAGTTTTTGTTGGACTAAATGTAGGCGTATCAGTGCACCCGCGCGAGAATTTGTGTGGATGATGATCATTATATCCTGGGTTGGGGCGGTATTCCTTTAATTCCACATAAGTTGATAAATAACAAGAAGATGCAGAATTACGCCACATCCAAGAATTACATTGAGAATCAGCGCGGCACATATCTTCACATTGATTCTTCTTCCATAATCCCCCATTTGTGTGATCCAAATACGGAGACTCCACGGTCCAGCCTGGAATAGTGGGAGAGGCATCGCTTCTCCACATGTCAGGACCAGATATACAGCAATTATTTGCGCAATCTATTGGCGTTGGGAAAAACGTCGGGGCTGTAGTGGGGCCCGCGGTGGTTGGTGTCGCCGTTGTAGGACTAAATGTAGGTGTAGTTGTGGGATTAAATGTTGGATTAAATGTTGGACTGTTTGTGTCACATTGAGACTGACAAGTTGCCATATACGAAGGTGTCCCACCATTTTGATTATTTTGTCCAGAGCAAAAAGCTTTACCTGCCATTGCCCCCCAACCAGTTGCACATGTAAGTTGAAATTGTACCACGCCATTTTGATACCATTTATATGTTATACCACTTTGACCATTAACTACAGCATCATAAGCACACGTTTGACACATTAAAGTGAATTGGTCATCCCAAGGAGCTGTATGTGTGCAACAATCATTGGGTCCATTATCAAGTTCTGGAACATACCCATCAAGCTCTGTTGTAGGTGCTTCTGTTGGGACATCTATATTCGTGCATGCCAACATATCTCCAGGACATAAACCATCACCAGAATTAGGCGGATAACATTGTGTTGTCCCAATTTTCATACATAGATTATCATCATTGCTAGAAGCACCATTAAGATATGAATTACAAACACATTCGGTTTGTAAATTTCTGAATGATAATCGCCGCGAACATGTTGTTCTATCAATAAAAGAAGGGTGAATAAATGATAAACTTCCCAAAATTGTACTAATTACAATAATTGGAATAGAAAGAAATTTATTTTTCCATCCATAATCATTAGAAGCTGAATAATGAGCTTTTTTTCTGTGTGCACATATTCTTTCCCATTTTGCTAGAAGACTTGTAGAACCATCAGACCAATGATTTTTTAGTTTTTCATTTTGAGGAGCCATTGGCGCCATTGGCGGTGCAGATGGAATTATTACTTCCATTTCAATAATCTCATTATTCATTTATATTATTTATATAAAAAAAAATATTTCTTGTATATATAATGCCCTGTGGACCATATAGAGATGCAGCACTTTGCAGAGAAAAGGTCGGACCGACATCGGTTCGTTCTAGCATGAGATCAAGAAAAAGACATATTGTGAAGCGTGTTTTTTCAAGAACTGATGCTCATGATAAATCAGCAGTTCCAGTTAGAAATATTGGACCAACAATGAGAACTGATGGCGCTAATCAGATTCGCTTTGTAATGTGGCGTTCTGCTACACATACAGCCTTCTGTCCAAGAGTAGATAACTTATAATACTTTAGAAAACGTTTCTAAATTATTGTAATCTGATTTTTTCTTTAACCAATTTATATTTTTTCGAAGTAACACGTTTATAATAATCATCAAATGAAAAATCATAATTTGAGCCCGCCATTAATGCTTTAAAATCGTCTGGGAAATCTTGAATTGGTAGAAAAATTTTATTATTCCTGATAAGAATTGAATATTTTCCTGGTTTATTTCTTTTTAAACCCGGTGTTCTAATAATACAACAGTTCTTAGAGCCATATAAAAATGATATTATTTTTTTAGGATTTTCTGCTCCCGTTTCTTTTAAACCTCCCGGTGCACCAGATATAAAAATGGTTGGAATCCTATATTTTTTAATAATTAAAAATAGATCTAAATTTGTAACATAATAATTTTCTGATTGAAATAAATCTTCATAGGATGATCGTTTGGCAGCTGTATTTATTTGGAGTTTACCCTGTACTTCAAATATACGTGCAACTTTATCCCATTCATTAATGGCAGTATATTCATCAATTAAGGACTGTTTAATTTCTGCAATTTCAATATCTCTTTTTAAAAATTTGGTCAAAATAAAAGCTACTAATTGCCAAGTACAAATTGCAATATCTTCAAAAAATATAGATTGATAATTTTTAAATATTTTTTTCCAACTTTTTCCCTTCACCTTTTTTCGCTTGGCACAGTTTATTTTACCCTCATCTTCTATAATTTCTTCTCTTTCTTCTTCTTCTTCTTTTTCTTCTTCTTTTTCTTCTTCTTCATTCATATCAATTTTGGAGGTATATGTTACTGACATAGATGGTTGAACATAATCAAAACTTTTTTTATTCTTCAAATAAGGGTTATCATAAGTTGTATGAATATCCTTCCAATATTCTTCATCCAACAAATGTTCTAACAAAATAATTTCATTTTTATGAAGATTATAGTTTACCTTTTGAAAACTAATAAAATTTCGTGGTTTAAAAATAAATAGACGTATTCTCCCAAATCTAACCAATTCATCTGCCATTCTTCCAAAATAAATTTCTTCGTTATCATGCTTACTAATTAAATGTTTATCTGGAATTAAAAGTTTACAACTTCCGTCTTCACTTAAACAATGAGTTTTATCACAATCTTCAGATTTTAAACAATTACTCAATATATTTATATCTTTTAGAACTTGTGGACTTAATGTAACAAATTTAATATGATCACGCAAAACCTCCTTTAATATATCAATTATGCGATCAAGCTTATTCTTATATAGAATATAAGATGTTTTAATAATATCTTCAATATCATTTTTATATTTTTTATTTCTATATTGTTGTAATAATATTCTAACAGTGTTTCTAAAAATATTATAAAATTTTGTTTCAAGGCTAACCATTTTTGACATATAAATTCTTTCATCATCTATGTCTTCATTAAAAAGCACTTCTTCATCATTTATCAAATAATTGTATCCTTTCATAACTTCTAATTCATCTGGTAGATTTTCATTCGGCTGTGATAAAGGTATAAATTGATTTGTAATAGTAATAATTCCCACTATAAGTCCATCCTCTTCAACCTTTATTTTAGGACTACAAGGTATACCACTCAAAGCATTTACTTCTTTTAGAAATTGAATGGTAGTTTTATAATCATTCCATAGATCATCAGCATCCATAAATACATATTCATATTTTTGATCAATAGAAGATGGCTTACACGGTATAAATCCAATAGTTCCTGTATTATTTTGGATTAACAAACCTATAGTTTTTGAATTAAAATTAACAACTTGCTTTAATATTGTATAATTTATTTTATTTATTTCTTTTATTAATTCTTGAAGATCAATATTATCTTTAAAAATATATGTTTTGGGTAAACTAGGCAATGAAGAACATTTAACTGATAATATACTAAGATAATGTAATGTATTTTTAATATTAGAAGAAATCCCTCTTTCATCATATAAAAAAGATGGTGTTATTATTATAGAATCATCTTTGGGAGTATATCCATATATAGGTTCATATAAATTATCTTTTTTCATTATGAAGACAGATGGTTTTTTAAGATCAAAAATAACATCCGTTGAACAAATAACTTCAATATTATCTGTCATATCATCATTTGGTATATTTAATATAATTATATTTAATCCATCATGAAATAATTTGGAATTCGGAGTTGAAATAATGTCCCAAAGATATTCATAATCAATTTCTACTTCATCATCTCTCAAAAAATCAGAAAAATTTTTTAAAGCTGATCTGACTTTTTCTTCATATTTTGTTTTGTCACCAACAAACTCTCCAAATTGTTCTACTAATGTTCCCCTTTTAAAAGTTTTAAAATTTTCTTCATTTAATGATCCAATAATATATTCTTTCATATGCTCTTTTAAAAATCCTCCCCCTCCCCCTTGCCCTTCCATTTTAGAAAATATATCTGCTATACAAGTTATAAATGATTGTTTTGTATCTAATGGAATGCCTTGTCTTAAAAAACATGTGTAATTTTCTTTTGGTTGATTTTTAATGCCTTTGGAGAAACATTTTTTATTATCAGTACGAAGAAATTTTTGAATACTAAATGGTAATCGTCCCCATCTTCTTGGTTCAAGGGGAAATTTTTCTCCTCCCTTGATATAAGAATCTGGATCAACCTCCTCAGTTTCTTGTTTCCTTTCAAGACATTGTTTTCTTCTATCTTGTTGTATTTTACTATTCCAATTTTTAAAACAACAAGGAACACAATGATTTTTATGAATTTTGTTTCCTTTTGTAAAACCTGGTCCATGATGAACATATGTTCCATCGCCCTTTTTGTGAGTTTTTTCTGATGTAAATTCATAAATTTGCCCACCTTCTGGCACTACACTTGCATTTGCTGGTATAATAGCCTCAGTGCCTCCACAAACTCCAGCTTTAACTTCTTCTTCTGTTAAACTATAATTTCCAGTTAAACACCAATATCTCGGACAGATATACCAATATTGTTTTTCGGGATCTGATCCATATTTGAGAGCTGATGAATAAGAATTAGGATGTTCCTCATCTATTCTAACTTTTTCTTCTTCGGTTAAAATAACAGGTTGTCTCTTAACATTAGACGGGCATATTCTTGAATAAGCACTAAATCCTTTTTGTTTCGGTTTTAAAAATAGTGTAGAATCAAGTTTTTTCATTTTTTCTTGAAAAGGGTTGGGGTGAGCGAGTCTCATTCCTTGAATATCTTGATCTAAATTATCATTATTTTCAAGACCACCACCACCTTGCACCTGATTATTATTAAAACCAAGATTTCCTATATCTTCATCTGCTTCTTCATCTTCTTGGTTTCCAAATTCAAACTCATCGCCCAATTCAAACTCATCGCCTAATTCAAACTCATCTCCCAATTCAAAATTACCTTCAACTGCATTATTTTCATTTAAAACTACATCTTCCCCTGCTTCAGCACCTTCAGCTGCAATTGCAGCAACCGCAGCAGCTACTTCTCCTTGACTATCCTCATCATTTGCATCATTTGCATCATCTTCTGCATCATTTATATCTAATTGCTGTAGTGCTGCCTCAGGTGCAGGTTCTTGTTGCCCAGCAACCGCTTCTTCTCCCCCTTCAACTTCTTCAGCTTCTTCAGCTTCCTCGCCTTCTTCAGCTTCCTCGCCTTCTTCAGCTTCTTCTTTTTGGATAGTGGGAGCTATTTCTTCCATTACTTTTTCTTCTGCTTCTTGTTGGATATCCCCTTCTTCAAGTGGTTCCTCGGGCTCTCCTTCCAAATTAACTGCCGCCACCCCTTCTTCAAGTGGTTCCTCTGGCTCTCCTTCCAAATTAACTGCCGCCACCCCTTCTTCAAGTGGTTCCTCGGGCTCTCCTTCCAAATTAACTGCCGCCACCCCTTCTTCTTCATCCTCATCATCCGAAAAATCCAAAAAGAAACTTCCTTCGTCCTCATCGTCTTCATTGTTGTCAGTTTCCTCTCCTCTATAAGGAGCAACCTCTTCTGGAGATTCAGGAGGTAATTCGGGTGCAGCTGCAATTTCTACCTTTAAAATTTTACAGAATTTGCTAATAATTTCTTGAGGAACATCAGTAGATTTTATATCTTGTGTTAATCTTACTAATGTATCAAGATAAATAGGTAATACTTTTAAATATCCAATATGATTTATATTATTAACTTGTAAAAGAATAGCCTTTTCAAAATTTATTTTTCTAATAAAAACCGGAAATCCGGGATTACTTCGTATTTTAAGTTTTCTTGAGCCGTGTAAACTTGCGTGTACTTCAATATTTTGGGCAAATTTAGTTAATAACAGTTGAGATTCTTCTTGCGTCATTTGGAAATTCTGTGTTAACCCGTCTATTATTTCAGGAAGTTTATGTTCTTTTTGCAACATTTCAATAATATAGGCTTGTTTACTTTCTTCCTTTTTAAAATATGACGTTCGTTTAAATCTTAAAACAATACCATCTTGAAGTTTATCGTGTATAATATTAAATATGCTACTAACACAATTTTGATATTTTTTAATATTAAATTTTTTGGTAATGGGGATTGATGATATATAAGTTATATTTTTTATGGTAATATTATGATCATCCAATTTATTAAATGTTAAATAGGAGTAACCACTTTGTCCTAAAAAATTCCCGACTGTGCTAAGTAATGGTTTAATTGCTTTTTTAATAAGTTTTTCCGCAGCATCAATTGATATAACCTCATTTAAATCTAAATCTATATGAATATCTCCATTTTTTTCAAAACTGCAAATAATTTCATATTTCTCTATTGATATATATACACTTACCTGTTTATGTTTTCCAATATTTTTTCTGAGTCTAATAATTTTTGATTTTGATAAAAATGGTATTTTTTTACCTCGTTTAGAATTCTTATTGGTGTATAATCGATAAATATTTTCAAACCTATTTCCAGGATTATATTTTATTAATGGAATTGTTTCGCTAGTGTGCAGTAATTTAAAAATAATTTCCAGTGGTATCAATATCCTATAGTCTGTTCTAATTATAAAATTTAGTTCTTTAATTCCTTGAAAATTATATTTAAGATCAGATTTTCTTTTATAAAAAATGTTATAAAAAACATCAACATCATCAGTTACATTTTTATAAGTTTGATCTAATAATTTGTCTTGACTTTGTGTTTGTAAAAGCATTTGATTTTGTTGTAATTTAATCAATGAATCTATTTTTGATGAATGATGAAATAATAATGGAAAATATACTTTTATAAATAATTCTTCAGATAATGAAGTTGTTTTAGAGAATTGTAGAACATCATTTGCAGTACATAAAAAAATTGTATTTTTATAAAGTTTTCCTGAAGTAAATAATAGATTTCGGTTTGGTGCAGTATTAATTACATCTTGAGCATAATCTTGTAAAGTTTTTGCAAATAATATAGTATCAAAAGGATTAATAGTATAGTGATAGCTGTTATCTATTATAAATTCCTGTCCAAGAGGAATTTTCATTATTTGTTTTTTTTCATCCAGTTTTAACAAAAGTAAATCTTCGTAATCATAAATTTCCTTATTTGGTAGATCATCAATATTAATCTTATAAAAATTTTTCAAAAATTGGTATAGTTCAGCCTTTGTAAGTTTATTTTTTTCATTTTGTGTTAACTCATTATAAATAGCAAATGTATCAATATCCATTTCTTGCATCCCCCAAAGATATATTTCTTCAAAAGAAATATTAAGTACGTGTTGCATAATTTTTCTTTTAATTATATCAATAGTATCATCAAGATGTATAGATTTTTCAATATGTTGAACATCAATATTTTGTTGTTTGATATATTTTAATTCGTCTTTATCAAAAATTTGAGTTATATCAGAATTATGTTCAGAAAATATATAATATTTTGGCACTATATTTCCATCACTAAAATTTAAAAAATTTATTTTGATGGGATCTCCCATATATAGATACATCTTAGAAATTATATTTAATATATATAATGTTAAAAATGATTGCAATAGTTTATAGAAATGGAGGAATGGGAATGAAAAAAACCATTCCATTTCAATATAATGGCATGGATAAAATAAAAGATTATTATGATGAATATACAATAGGAAGAGGAAACAATAGCATTATAATTGGAAAGAATACAGAACAACAATTGCCAATACTTCCTAAAAGGAAAACGCTTATTTTAGGTAATAAAACCTTCAAAACTTTGGCAGAAGCAAAAAAAAAAGGTGAAACATATGATGAAATGTGGATTGTTGGAGGAGAAAAAACATTTAATTCTTGCATTTATGATCAAGCTTTAAAACAGATTCACATTACTGAAATTGATAAGGATATTATGTCTAATTGTTTTTTTCCAGAAATCCCGCTTTCTTTCAAATTGGCAGCGGAATCTAGGCATACAAATAATTATTTCACATACAAACAAAAAATTTATATGAGAAATGATGATTAAATACTTTACCGATTTATGACCAAAACTTATACCATTTTTTTCCTGAAGATGGGATTTTTAATAATAATATTTCTTCTATCATTTTTTCAATTTCTTTAAAATTTCCTATATTAGGTTCATTAATTTTAACCACATAACCTTTCAATCTATCAAAACACATAACTTCTGCGGTGCTTCGCATTGCTATTACGCCAGTAAACCACGTATCTTTGTTATTTTCTTTAATGGATTGTTCTAAATATTTTAAAACATTTTTAAAATGATCTTTTGCTTCGGGGAGTAATTTGTAAAAAAATCTAAGATTTGGATCATCGTAGGTTTTTTTAAAGTTTTCAAAATTAACTGACATTATATAATAAAATTGAAAAATATTTTAAGTTATTTTTACGCTTTACAAGTCATAATAAGGGTTGTCGCTAATTTGCATGCCACAGTAATTTACCTGTTTTTTCTTATAATCTTCTGGTATATAGATTCCGATTTCTTTTGCATTTACTAAAAGAAATTTAAAATTCTGCCAAAAACTGGAATCGTGTCCTACAGTTTTATTTGCTACGTGGGCTAACTCGTGTATTGCAACAAACAAGAGGGTGTTTTCATCAATTAAATCTTCATCATTTCCTTTTTGTTTTGTTACACAAAAAGCCAATTTTTCTCCTTTATTTTCTGAATATGCGGTAAATTCACTTGTCGGAAGTGTTTCATAAACGCGTTTAGGATC
>Ga0310344_10000509_pt1 | contig 30559 bp, 31 predicted proteins | sample HC15DNA20200_MG_FD_203801 | JGI IMG/M metagenome (GOLD analysis project Ga0310344, IMG submission 203801) | Marine microbial communities from station ALOHA, North Pacific Subtropical Gyre - HC15-DNA-20-200_MG | ecosystem: Environmental > Aquatic > Marine > Oceanic | place: Pacific Ocean: North...
TGGTGCATTTTAACTCCAAGCAAAAAATCAAAAAGTAAAGATGTTAAATTGTTAGAAAAATTTTGGCAAAAACTAGGAAGTAAAGTTGATGTAATGAATGCAAAACAACATGATTACATTTTATCAATAACAAGTCACATGCCACACTTGATTGCGTATAATATTGTAAACACCACTCTTAAAATTAGAAAGAAAAAAGATCGTAATATTGTAAAATATAGCGCGGGAGGATTAAGAGATTTTACAAGAATTGCAGCATCTAATCCTATTATGTGGAGAGATATTTTTATTCAAAATCGAGAAAATACATCAAAAATGATTGATAAATTTATAGAAAGCTTAAAAGATTTAAAAAAGACAATTAAAAGTAAAAATGAAAAAAAATTAGAGAAAATTTTTACTAAAACAAAAAAAATCAGAAAACAAATTATAGAAGCAGGCCAGGATATTAGCAAACCTGATTTTGGAAGAAAATAAAACTAAGAAATATTTTTAATTTCATCGTAGATTTTTATTTCTAAATTTCTAATAAATTCATCCCGATTTAGTCCAGGTTTAATTGGTTTTAAGAAAGATACTGTTATTTTGCCAGGATATTTTGTTATACCGTCTTTAGGCCATACACTGCCAGAATTTAGAGCGACGGGTATACAGGTAATATTTAAAGCCTCATAAATTCTACCTACCCCTTTTTTAAATGGCACCACCTCATTTGGTTTTATTCTGGTTCCTTGTGGGAATATTAAAAGAGGTCTTTCTTCATTTTTTATAATTGTTGCAACTTTATCAAAAAAATTTAAATTATCTTTTGTAGTAGTATCTCTAGTTATTTCGATAGATTTTATTTTTTTTAAATACAGACCAAACAGTGGAATTTTTAGCAATTCTTTCTTTAATATAAAAACTGGATAATCGAGTACACTTTGAAAGGCAAAAGTTTCAAACATGGATTGATGAGCGGAAGCAACAAAATATTTTTCATTCTTTGGTATGTTGTCTAGCCCTTTAAACTCTACTTTTGTACTTAAAAAAACTCTAACTATGAAAACTACATAATGACCTAAAAATTTTCCAAATATTGAAGTTATTTTTGAAGGCAAAAATAAAGCTGGTATTGCAAATAGAAAAACAGTTGCAATTCCTGAATACAAAAAAATATTAAATAATAATGATCTTAATAATAGCATTTATTTAATTTATTGAATTAATTTTTTACTAAATTTTGCAAACTTTGTCTTTTTCTTATTATTTTGTGAGTCGAACCCAAAACCATAATTTCAGCAATCGTTGGTCTCATATTATAGTTTGAAGATAGTGTTGTTCCATAAGCTCCAACATGAGTTAGGCCTACGAAATTACCCTCATTTATTTTTGAAAATTTTTTTTCACTTAAAAATTTATCTGAAGTTTCGCATATAGGTCCAACAAACTCAATATTGCCTTTAATAAGTTTTTTTGTTTTTTTAATAGGTAAAATTTGATGTTTCGCATCATAAAGCGCTGGTCTCATTAAATCGTTCATGCCAGCATCTAATATAATAAAATTTTTATTTGCACTTTTTTTTATATAAATAATTTTTGTTATAAGTATAGCAGTGTTACCAACAATAAATCTGCCAGGTTCAAAAATGATTTTAAAATTTCTTTTTCTAACAAATCTTTTTACTGCTTCAGCATATTCTTTAAGGTTAAGTTGTTTTTCTTTTTTAGTATAAGATATTCCCATACCACCTCCAAGATCAATAAATTTAAAATTTATTTTAGTTTTTTTAATTATTTTATCTATTATAAATAATACTTTTTTAAAAGGTTTAACATTTGTAATTTGACTACCTATATGAACACTTAGTCCTTCTAATTTCATGTTAGGCATTTTTTCAATTTTTTTGCAAAGACTTATACAGTCATTAATAGACAGGCCAAACTTTTCATCTTTTCCACCTGTAGAAATTTTTTTATGAGTTTTTCCTGTAATATTAGGATTAATTCTGATTCCAATAGATATTCTTTTAGACATTTTTTTCAATATCTTGTTAATCAAAACAGCTTCACTTTCTGATTCAATATTAATTAGAAGAACTTTCTTTTTAATAGCAGCAGTTATTTCCTCTTCAGTTTTTCCAATCCCAGAAAAGACTATTTTATTGCTAGGAATTCTAGCTTTTTTTGCTTTTAAAAGTTCTCCAATCGATACAACATCTGCACCAGATCCTAACTTTTTTAATTCCTTCAGTATTGTTAAATTTGCATTTGATTTTACAGAAAAGCAGATTATCGGTTTAATAGATCTAAACGTTTTTTCAAAAATATGAAAATTGTTTCTTAGTTGAGAAAAAGAATAACAATAAAATGGTGTTTTATATTTTTTCACAAGCTTTTGCGCTGTTATGTTTTCAACATAAAGATTATTTTTTCTTAGTCTAATATGATTCATCTTTTTAAATTAAATATATATTTTTAATATGATTACTCTGTGCTTTATACTCAGGATCGCTCTTCACCCCACATGATAAACAAAACAAACATGCAATAATAATTAATAAAAATTTTTTCATTATTTAAATTCCTTATTTAGTTTAGATAGCATTTTTTTAATATTTTTTGTAGCTGTTCCACCATAAGAAGTTTTTAAATTTACTGAGTTTTTAACATCAAGTACTTTCATTACATTTTTACTTAAATCTTTTTTCATTTTTTTCAATTCTTTAAAATTAAGTTGGTTTAATTTTTTTTTATTTTTTTCAGCATAATTCACTAATTTAGCAGAAATTTTATATGCTTCCCTGAATGATAAATTATTATTTTGTACTAAATAATCTGCAAAATCTGTAGCGGTAGTATACCCTTCATTTGCTAAAGCAAGCATTCTTTCTTTATTTGGTCTTAAATTCATTATTAATTCATTTGTTATTAAGATTGATTCAACAAGAGTGTCATAGCTATTAAAAACCAAAGCTTTATCTTCCTGCATGTCCTTATAATATGATAAAGGCAGACCTTTCATAGTAGTTAGCATTGCTTGTAATGATCCAAAATTTTTACCCGCTCGTCCTCTAATTAATTCAGCAGGATCTGGATTTTTCTTTTGCGGCATAATAGAAGAGCCGGTTAGAACTTTGTCATTAAGCTTTACAAGTTTAAATATATCAGAATTCCAAATAATTAACTCCTCTGCAAATCTTGAAATATGCATTGCGCAAATCGATGCTGAAGATAAAAAATCTAAAGCAAAATCTCTGTCGGATACCGAATCTATTGAATTGTTAGTTGGTTTTTTGAAGCCTAATTTTTTTGATGTAAAATTTCTATCTATTTTATATGAAGTTCCAGTTAATGCACCCACGCCCAAAGGACACTCATTAATATAATCAATGTTGTTTTCAAATCTTTTTTTATCTCTTTTGAACATTTCGACATAAGCTAATAAGTAATGAGCAAAAGAAATTGGTTGCGCATTCTTTAGATGTGTAAAACCAGGCATAATAGTTTGAATGTTTATTTCTGATTTTTTTAAAAAATTTTTAATTAACATGTTAAGATTTTTTATTATTTCTTTTGAAGCTTTTTTAATCCATAATTTAAAATCAGTAATTACCTGATCATTTCTTGATCTTGCTATATGTAAGTATCCAGCATCATTTCCTATAATATCAAAGAGTCTTTTTTCAATATTTAAATGTATATCTTCATATTTTTTATTAAAATTAAATTTATTTCTTACGATTTCCATTCTAATTTTTTTTAACCCTTTTATTATTTTTTTTCCTATTTTTTTTTCAATTATTTTTTGTTTAATTAACATTTGGGTATGGACAATAGAGGCAAAAATATCTTCTTCAAAAAGTCTTTTATCTATGTCAATTGAAGCACCAATTTTTTCAAAAACCTTTGATGTTGAGTTGTTAAATCTAACACCCCAAACTGCTTTATTTTTATTTCCCATGTGTTAAGTTCTTATTTTTTAATGTTCATGAATACAAAAATTCTTAAGTTTTTAATTTTATTATTTTCTTTTAATATTTTTTCATCAATATCACAATCAAATGAAGATATTCCACTTAATAATATCGCCATAAATGAAATTCCAAAGTCAATTTCATCAATATTATTTGAAGATTTTTCAGGTAATGAGATCAATTTAAATAACTATAGAAAAAAACTCGTTATTCTTAATTTTTGGGCAACATGGTGTGCTCCATGTAAAAGAGAAATGCCCTCCTTAGATAATCTTTATCAAAATAATAAATTTAAAAACTTGCAAATTTTTGCAGTAAACATGGAAAAAAAAAATATGGTTAAGTCGAAAAATTTTTTTAATGATCTTAATATAAAGAAATTAAAAATATTTTTTGATCCTAAATTAAATTTTGTTAAAGAATTTAAATTAAAGGGAATGCCAACTACAATTTTAATCAATAAAAAAGGCGAACAGTTTGCTCAAATTATAGGCGAAGTAGACTTTGAAGATGAAAAATTTATAAAGTGGTTATTAAAATATGACTAACTACATTTTAAAAACAACAATTATAAACCCTATCTCAAAAAATAAACCACGACAGATTATTGTATTATGTCACGGGTATGGCGGCGATAGTAAAGATATAAGTGTTTTAGCAATTAACTGGCAAAGATTTTTACCAGACACAATTTTTTTAAGTCCCGACGCTCCGCAAGTTTGCTCAGTTAACCCAAAAGGTTACCAATGGTTTGATCTATCTAACGACAAAGAAGAAGTGATTTTTGAAAAATCATTAGAAGCAGAACAAAAGTTAAGTACATTTTTGGATCAAGTCTATGATAATCTTCAATTAGAACCAAAAAATTTAGCATTAGTTGGTTTTAGCCAAGGTAGTATGATGAGCATTCAGGTAGGACTAAAAAGTAAAAAAAATATTAATTGTGTAATAGGATATTCTGGCAAGATAATAAATCAAAGTCATTTATCAGATAATATTAATTCGAAACCTAATTTTTTTTTAATGCACGGGGAAAATGATAATATAGTTTCACCAAATCATTTATTAGAAGCAAAGGAATTTCTAAAAAAGCATGAAGTTAATGTCAAAACAAAAATGTTTAAAAATTGTGAGCACAGAATACCAGTCGAAGGCTCGAGTCTTGGTCTAGAATTTTTAAAAAAAAACCTTTTATAATTGAAACATTTTTTTAAAAAACTATTTCTTGCAAAATTAATACTAATCCGCTAACTTAAATGTATGATTATTGCAGCTTCTGAAAAAGTACCTTTGGAAAAATGTCCAGCGTTAGTACTAAACGCAGATTTTAGGCCTTTGAGCTACTATCCACTTTCTCTTTGGTGTTGGCAAGATTCTGTTAAATCAGTTTTTCTTAACAGAGTTAGTATAGTTTCTAATTACGAAAGAAAAATAAGAAGCCCTTCATTTGAAATGAATTTACCTAGTGTAATAGCATTAAAAAATTTTATAAAACCATCCAAGAGCCCAAATTTTACAAGGTTCAATGTTTTTTTAAGAGATAAATTTACTTGTCAGTATTGTGGAGATAAAAAAGATTTAACATTTGATCATCTATTACCCAAGTCCAAAGGTGGAGTAACTGATTGGGACAACGTTGTAACAGCATGTTCTACATGCAACGTAAAAAAAGGTGGAAGACTGTACTCATCCTCTGGGATGCAACTTAATAGAAAGCCTTATAGACCTACAGTAGATGATTTGCATCAAAATGGAAGAAATTTCCCCCCTAATTTTTTACATGAAAGCTGGATGGATTATCTTTATTGGGATGTAGAATTGCTTCCTTAGTAAGCTTATATTTTTTCTGAAATTGTTATTGCTATGCGTGAGCTGGTTCTAATTACTTTATCCATAATAGAATAAAAACCTTTTGAAGTGGCGCCACTTTCGTAGGCAATATTTTTGTGATTTGTTTCATCACTTTTAAATTTTTTAATTTTTTCTTTTAATTCCATTTCATCATTTTCTAGTTTTTTTAATTGATTTTGATAATGATCTTCAATTACTTCTTCAACTGATGCCGTGCAAAGCATAGCAGCTTTTTTACCAATCATTGCTGTTCCAAAGCCTAAAGCAACACCCATTATATCCCAAAGCGGCAATAAATAAGTGGGCTTAATTTTTCTTTTTTGTATTTGTTTTTCAAAGTATTCCAAATGTTCTTCTTCATGTTCTTTCATTTTTTCAATTATTTCTTTTAATTCATTATCTGTCTTGAGGGTTTTTAATGCTAGCAGTTGTCCCTCATAAATTTTAATGGCTCCTCGCTCGCCAGCATGATCGACTCTTATAATTTCTTCCAAGGTCTTTTGATTAGTTTTTTTCATAATTTATAAATAATCTTGTAAATATAACACTTAATATAATAGAAAAAATGGTATTAATTGCTGCAAGTGAAAAACCAAGTATTCTAAAACTTACCTCTTTACAACTTGTGGTATTTTGTTCAAGCTGCTCTAACAGCTCTTCTTTTGTTGTTGATTCCATTAAGTTTCTATTTGTACATGCTAATGATTCTTCAAAAAAACCCTGTTCAATTCCAAAATGATAAAATGCCAGGATAGTGCTAATTATAAAAACTAAAATTAGTGCTAATAATGTTATCTTATTATAACTTTTTATAAAAAAAATTTTTAATATTAGTAAAATTGAGATGAAATATGGAATTCGCTCATAAAGACATAATTTACAAGGCTGGTGACCAAATTTATGTTCAATTATAAAGGCTGAAATTAAAATTAAAAAAATAAATACTAGAATAATAAATAAATTTTTTTTATCCGATTGTTCAATCATTTTATTTTTATTTTAAAAGAAAAATATAAATTATTGCTATTAGTATAAGTATAATCCCAGCTATTAGAATGCTCCATTTTGTTCCTTGTTTATCTAAAAAGGGTCCTATTTTATGACCAAATTTATAAGTAAGATATGCTACTAAAAAAAATCTTAATCCTCTTGTTATCATACATATAAAAATAAAAGATATTAGGTTAAAATGTATAATTCCACTGGAAATTGTTAAAAGTTTAAATGGCAAAGGAGTAAAACCTGCAGTAACTAATATACCCAACCAAGCAAAAAATCCTCCGCCAGTCGTAAACTTTTCTTTAATTGAATCTGAATAATCATAACCATAAATTTCAAAAATTTTTATCGCAACCTCATTTAATGAGTAACCTATATAATAACCAAATAAAGCTCCTAATACCGAAAACACAGTTGCTATTAAAGCTATTTTAATAAATTCTTTTTTCTTTGATATTACCATCGGAATTATCATTACATCCGGAGGTATAGGAAAGAATGAACTTTCAATAAAAGCCTCAATTGCCAATAATTGTTTGGCGTATTTGTATCCAGCCCATGCAACACAAGTGTCGTATAATTTTTTAATCATTTGCAATTAAATCTTTATACTATTCATAAAATCTTTATACTAGAAAATATGAATATAGTAACAGACATAATTTTACCTCTGGCTTTAGCTTTTATAATGTTTGCTTTGGGGCTGGGTTTAACAGGTTCTGATTTTTTAAGAGTAATAAAAAAACCAAGAGATTTTATTATTGGAGCTGCATCTCAAATGATTGTACTTCCGCTTATAGCATTTATTCTTGTAAAGATATGGACTTTATCTCCAGAGTTAGCCATCGGTATTATGATTATTGCTGCTGCACCTGGAGGAGTAACATCTAATTTGCTAACTTCTTTTGCAAAAGGAGATGTAGCTTTATCCATATCATTGACAGCAGTAATAAGTTTATTATGTGTTTTTACTATTCCTTTTATTGTATTGACAAGTGCAAACTTACTTGGAGATAATAATATTACAAAAGATATATCTTTATTTAGCATGTCAAAGGACATGTTTTTAATTATAACTGTTCCAGTTCTACTGGGAATGATGGTTAAAAAATTTATTTCAAATCTAGCTTTAAAATTTGAACCTATTGCAAAAAAAATATCTATGATCCTTTTTGTATTAGTTTTGATTGGAGCGATTGCAGCAGAAAAAGAAAATGTCCTGTCATATTTTGCTCAAGCTGGTTTTGTAACGCTAGTTTTAAATGTTGTTATGATGGTAGTTGCCTATAATATAGCTAGATTATTTGCTACAGGAACTGAACAAAAAAAATGCATCACAATTGAATGTGGCCTGCAAAATGGTACTTTAGCTATATTTGTAGCTACATCAATTTTTGGTGGTGGCTTGTATGTAATACCTGCGGCTACATATAGTTTAATAATGTTTATGACTTCCTTAATTTTCATATATTTTGTTAGGAAAATTGCTTAATAAAAAGAATTGTTAATTTTTCAAAGCTGGAAAAACAGGATTTACTTTTAAAAATAATCTTTGATACTCTTGTTTTATACACTTATTTCCGATGTAACTAATATTTTCTGATTCAACAATTTTTTTGGCTTCATCGTTTTGTATGCCATATTGCAACCAAAGCATTTTTGTTCCTATTTTAATAGATTTTTTAGCAATAAGCGGCGCTTCACTTGATGGACGGAAAACATTGACTATGTCTACTGGTTCAGCGATATCTTCTAGTTTTTCCAGAACAATTTCTCCGTTTATTTTTTTTCCTACAGAAAATGGATTCACAGGAATTACTTTATATCCAAATTCTTGAAGATAACTCATTACAATTATTGATGGTCTTCTAATTACTTTTGCTGAGTCTTCTTTTTTTATAGAACTTACTCCAACCATCGCTATAGTTTTAGCGGAGCTAAGAAAATTTTTTATTGATTGATCGTCCAACATTAATTTAATTATTTATTTTTCCATTTAGGGCTTCTTTTTTCCAAAAAAGCAGAAATACCTTCCTCAGCATCTAAAGCCATCATATTTTTAGTCATAACTTTGCTCGTATATTTATAAGCTTTTTTTAAAGGCATTTCTAACTGTTTGTAAAAAGCTTTTTTTCCAATTTTAATTGTTAAATTTGATTTGGATGAAATTTTTTTTGCTAGTTTTAGAACTTCATTTTCTAATTCTGTATTAGAAAAGTGGTCATTAATTAAACCAATTTCTTTAGCATATTTTGCATTAATTGGATCTCCAGTTAATAACATTTTCATTGTTTTTTTTCTGCTTACTTTTCTACTTACAGCTACCATTGGTGTACTACAAAATAAACCTATGTTTACTCCCGGAGTAGCAAATATTGCGTCACTTGAACTTATTGCTAAATCACAACTAGCGACCAATTGACAGCCGGCAGCAAAAGCAGCGCCGTGAACTTTAGCAATAACTGGTTTTTTACCTTCTATAATTTCTAACATTAATTTTGAACATAAATTAAATAACTTGTTATATTCCGATTTTTTTTTTAATGATTGAACTTCTCTTAAGTTGTGGCCAGCGCTGAAACCTTTTCCGGATCCTTCAATAACAATGACTTTTGTTTTACTGTCATCATTTAAGTTTTTAAAGCAGTCTATTAGTAATTTTAGAGTTTTAGAAGATAACGAATTATAAGTACTTGGTTCATTAAGTACTATTCTGGCGATACCATTTTTAGAGGAACAAACAACAGTATTTGCTTTTTTTTTCATTAAAGATAATTCTATATTTTTTTTACATTTAGTAAAATAAAAGATAATATTCTTTAAAATATTAATAAGAAATAGTGAGTAGTAATGGGCGAATGGCGGAACTGGTAGACGCGCAGGACTCAAAATCCTGTAGTAGCAATACTGTGAGAGTTCGATTCTCTCTTTGCCCACCAATTTAATATGAATATTAAAGATTTTAATAATTTAAATGATTTGTTTTTTTATCAAGCAAAAAAACAAGACCCTAAAAATATCTTTTTACATTGGCTGAATCCAGTTAACAAAAAACAGTTTTCTTGGTCTGATGTTGAGTTAAATATTCAAAAACTTGCCATTGTATTAAAAAAAATTGTTAAGGAAGGTGATAGAGTTCTTTTAGTTTCTGAAAATCGTCCAGAATGGCTAATAGCCGATCTGTCAATTATGTTGTCCGGGGCAATTACAGTTCCTGCGTACACAACTTATACAGAAGAAGATTACAATTATTTAATTGAAGATTGTGAACCATCCGTTGTAATTGTTTCTAATAATAAAATTTATAAAAAGTTAGAAAAAATAATTAAAGAAAAACAATTTATAAAAAAAATAATAACTTTTGATAATATTCCCGGGATGAATTATCAAGATAAATATTTAGAATTTAAATCTATAACTTTAAAAAATTTATCTGATAGTAAAAAAATTATAAGTTCAAATCGAAAAAGAATTTCTCCCGCTTGTATAATTTATACTTCAGGAACTGGCGGAAACCCTAAAGGCGTAATCTTGACTCATGGTGGCATACTAAACAATATAGAAGGCGCCAATCAAATTTTAAAATCTTTGATGGATACGAAACCTACTTTTTTAACTTGGCTTCCGTTATCACACTCTTATGAACATACAGTTCAATTTGTACAAATTGCGGTTGGGGCGAAAGTTTTTTATGCAGAGAAAATAGAAAAACTTTTGGATAATATGTCTGAAGCTAGACCTACAATCATGACTGCAGTTCCCAGATTTTATCAAAATCTTTATAACAAAATAAATATAAATTTTAAAAAAGCATCTGGATTTAAGTCAAAGCTAATTAACGCTACTATTATTTTAGGTAAAAAAAAATTGTTAAAAGAAAAAATGAATATATTAGAAAAAACAGTAAATTTTATATTGAGTATTTTAGTAAGAAAAAAAATAAAAAAACAGTTTGGAGGACGTTTAAAAGCTTTTGTTTCAGGCGGCGGAGCTCTAGATAAAGATATTGGAGAATTTTTAAATGCAATAGGACTGCCTACATTGCAGGGGTATGGTTTAACAGAAGCTTCACCGGTGGTAAGTTGTAATCCTATAAACAAAATTAGAGTAGATACTGTCGGACCTCCTTTTTCAGGAAATTTAGTAAAAATAGCTGATGACGGAGAAATATTGGTTAAAGGTGAAAATATAATGTTGGGTTATTGGAACAAAAAAGAAGATACTCAAAGCGCTATAAAAGATGGATGGTTATATACCGGAGATATTGGGGAGATAGATCCTGAAGATGGTTATTTAAAAATTACCGATAGAAAAAAAGATATTATAGTTAGCGCTGGAGGAGACAACATTTCCCCGGCTAAAGTTGAAAATCAGTTAACAAATTCATTGGCTGTTGAGCAATGTATGGTTTATGGAGATAGAAAAAATTATTTGGTAGCTTTAATTGTTCCATCTAAAGAATATAAGGGAAATAAAGATAAAATAGCCGAAACTGTAAATATTATAAATAAAAATTTATCTCCTGTAGAAAAAGTTAAAAAATTTCATCTAATCGAAGATAATTTTTCAATTGAAAATGGTTTATTAACGCCGACAATGAAAATTAAAAGAAACAAAATAATTGAAAAATATAAAAATACTCTGGAAAATTTTTATAAAAAATAACCAATTTAATTATATTTGCTAAAAAACATTGTTATTGCTAGTTTTTTTTTAATATGTAAAAAATAATTTATTTTTTAAAAAATTATTTTTTTTAAAAATTTGTCAACATAATTAACGTTTGACATCAGTGAAAATAATTATAAGACTAAAATATATAGACGAATCACTAATTGATTTGTTTTAATTAAAACAAAAAAGGGAGCTGAAAATGGCTAAACGTAGAAAAAAGAAAAAAGGTAAGAAAAAAGCTAAGAAAAGAAGAAGAAGAAGATAACTTAGACCTTTTTTAAAAATTGCGCCCTCTTTAACAAATATTAAAGAGGGCGTTTTTTTTATGCAGGATCTTTTTGCATATTAATTTCTTCACGTTTAAGCGCTTTATTCATTTTTATTTGAGCTTTTTCTTTTAAAACTACTTCAAATTCAGACTTAAGTCTTTCATATGCTTTTTCAAAAAGCTGTCTTTCGCTATAAGATTGTTCCGCTATAACATCTGTTTTTTTATTTAAATCTCTAACTACCTCAGCTAATTCGTATAATTTTCCTGAATTAATTTTTTGATCATATTCTTGAGCTCTTCTGCTCCACATTGTTCTTTTTATTTTAGGCTTACTTTTTAAAATTGAAATTGCTTTATTTATTTGGTTAATACTTGAAACGGGTCTTAAATGTGATTGCTGATTTAATGGTATACTTAGTGTCAGCTTTTCCTTTTCAATAAGAACTTTATAAAAAGTTATATCAATTTCTCCTATTTTAGCTTTTTCAACAGCAACAATTTTTCCAACACCATGTTTTGGGTATACTACATAATCTTTAACATTGTAGATTTTCTTTTCAGTAGGCTGTTTCTTAATTTTTTTGATTTCTACTTTATCTTCAGCTGACTTGAAAGTACTTTGACTAACTAATTTTTTAGAGGAATTTTTTTCAATTTTTTTATCTATTTTTTTTTTTCTTTTAATTTTTTTTATTTTCTTTATTTTTTTCATATATAAATTTTAATCTCCTCTTCCAGGTTTTTCACTAAAGTATTTAATTTTATCAGGTATATTTCTCCATTTATTTTCATCTTGTGGCACATCCTCAGGTCTTTTTTTAGTTATGTTAGGCCATTGATTACTATATTTCGTATTAAGTTCAACCCATTTACTTGTGCCTTCATTTGTATCTGGTTCTATGGCATTCACCGGACATTCAGGTTCACAAACACCGCAATCAATACATTCGTCTGGTTTAATTGCAAGCATATTTTCACCTTCATAAAAACAATCTACTGGACACACATCTACGCAATCCATTAATTTACATTTAATACATTTTTCATTAACTATATAAGTCATTTTTATTTAAATGAATTTTGAACTTTTAATTTTATCATGCCGCTGTCTCTATCTGAAACATATAACAAACCACAAACTCTTCTGATTAAATTTGACTCGTAACTATCAATAGTTTTGTCTGAATATACAATTTTCCAAAGTATTTCAATTATATTAAACCTAAATTCCATTGATTTTTTTTTAATTTTACTTGTAAATCCGATAAGTTGATTTGATTGCTGCTCTTTTGCTTCTGCTTTTGCAATAATATTTTCAGCTTCCTGTTCTGAAATGGAATTTAAGGTCATAATTGATTTCTTTATTAGAGTTTTTTCAGTTGTAGAATAATTATCATCAATTTTTGCAGCATGAACCAATAGAGCCGCAATCATAATATTATCATCTGATAAGTTTTCTTTCTCCTTTTTTTTAAAAAATTTATTAAACATTTAGCGAAATCTCAATTCAGATAATTTATCAAAAGGATTATTTTTATCTATTTTTTTCGAGATTTTATCCTTCTTATTTTTTTTGTAATTAGGTTGATAGATGAAAAATTCCTTTTTGTCCTTGTCTATTTTGCGTTTATAATGCATTAATTCTAATAGTTTAAAAAAATCCTCTTTGTTACTACCTATAAGATTTATCATATCAGAATTTATGCTGAACATTTTTTCCTTTGTATTTTCCATAATTTTTAGAAAAAATCTCTCAAGAATATCTACTCTAACATAAAATTTAGCAAAATTTTCAAAACCACATATTAATAAAAATTTCTTATTAATATTACTTTCATTTTTAAAGAAGTTTAATCCAAATTTCGGAATTGTATTTTCTTTATCTTTTGGATAATACAACTTCCATAATTTTACCCTAGTTTGTACAGCATTAGGTTTTAGCATTCTTGGGAGAAAAATGTGATATCTTCCAATTTTTATACCAGCTTTTCTCAATTTTATTCTATCTTCTTTCGTTATTTTTTTTACTATTTGATTTACTAGTTCTCTCTTCATTACACCGTTGTTTTCAAATAATTGAAAACATAAAGCTCGTACGTAACTATTATCAAATTTTTTCAAAGTTAAATTTACAAGATCACTTAATTCATTTTTGATAAGATTATTTAATTTAAACTCTAAATTTGCTCTTAATTTTTCTTTAGATTCTAAATCGATAGCTTCATCTACTATTAAATCTAATTTTGGATTTAAATAGTTTGTACCAGGAGTTATTTGGGCAATAGGATAATCCATCCAATATATTTTGTGATCCTCGTCCAATCTTAAAACTTCACTATTTACAATTCTATTTGTTCTTCTCATTAATTCAGGAGCTATAGCTTGTCTTGCGGCTTTTTTTAATGATTTAATATCAGTTTTTAAAGATCCAGATTTTAAATCTAATTCCAACTTCATTCCTTTTAGTTGGCCTATGTACTGTCCATCTATTATAACCTCATTTTCATTTTTTATTTCTGTTCCTAAAACTATATCTTGTTTTAGACTTCTTGATAGAATGCTCATTCGTCTATCAACAAAACTTTTTGTTAATTCTTCATGTAATTTATCTGAAAGTTTGTCCTCTATATTTTTTGTTCTTTCAATCCAAAAATCAGAATTTTCTGTCCAATTTTTTTTATTAGTTACATATGACCAAGTGCGAATATTAGAAATTCTGTTGGTTAAGGTGTCTATGTTGCCATCATATCTGTCCAAATTTTTTAGTTGTGATTTCATAAAGTCGTTCGTTACCTTGCCAGTTTTAGAAACTAAAGAACCAAAAACTTTTTTTACTACATCAATATGATTTCCGTATGCTTTTTTAGAAAAATCTGGTATTTGGCAACACTCCCAAAAAGTTCTAATATTTTCTTTTGTTACCAAGTCTGTTAAATCTTTGTTATTTTTTATTAACAATTTTAATACTTTTTCATCTTCGGAATCATTAATTCTTTTTAAAAATTCATTATTAGATTTTTTCTCTAACGATATTATCAAACTATTTAAATTTTCAAAGTTAAGTTCAGAATTTCTCCAGTAAATTTCACTTACACTATTTAATTCATGTTTTTCAATTTTTGTAACCTCATCAGCTGATAAACTTTCACATTTTCCTGTTATCCCAAAGCTTCCATCGTTTATGTGTCTACCAGCCCTACCCGCTATTTGGGAAACTTCACTTAAATTTAAGCGTCTAACCTTCTTTCCATCAAACTTTTTCAAACTACTAAAACTCACATTCTCAATATCCATATTTATCCCCATACCTATAGCGTCAGTTGCTACTAAAAAATTTGCATCACCAGATTGATAAAGTTTTACTTGAGAATTTCTAGTTTTGGGACTTAAAGATCCCATAATTACAGCAGTTCCTCCTTTTTGTCTTCTTACCAGTTCTGCTATTGCGTAAACATCATCTAACGAAAAAGCTATTAATGCAGTCTTTGGTTCTAAGCGCGATATTTTTTTATAGCCACTATATGTTAATTTTGAATAACGTTCTCTACTAACGAATTCTATATTTTTAATTAATGATTTTATTAAGTTTTTCATGGTATGTGAGCCGAGAAACATTGTAAGTTTACTACCTCTGGCATTTAATAATCTGTCGGTAAATACATGGCCTCTTTCATGATCAGCGCACATCTGAATTTCATCGACTGCAACAAACTCTACTGACATATTTTGAGGCATAGATTCAACGGTACATATGTAATAGCTTGGAGATTTTGGAATTATTTTTTCTTCTCCTGTAATTAAAGCAACTTTTTCTTTTCCTATTTTATTTACGCATTTGTCAAATATTTCTCTTGCTAAAAGTCTAAGTGGAAAACCCAAAATTCCACTCTTGTATTCAAACATTGTCTCTACCGCTAAATGAGTCTTTCCAGTATTTGTAGGTCCAAGAACAGCAGTAACTCTATTTAAATGATTTTCCATAAATTGTGTTTATTTTATATCGATATACTATATTTAGATTTTCATTAGGAACAAAAGATGATTAAAACGTGACCGAATCACCTCAATAAAAGTTCTCCTTTTCAATAATTGAAAGTAAAGTTTAGCATAATTTAAAAGAATTCAATAATAAATTTTTTTGACATAATAGACCCATGGAAACATATTTATGGAAAATAAAAAACGATAAATTAAATAAGACAAATTTAAGCCAGTATTTAAATTTTATTGAAACAAAATTCAAAATTCATTCAAAAAATGACTTTAACAAAGCATGGAAATGGTCTGTAGAAAATCCAGAAGTTTTTTGGAAATCAATTTGGGATTTTACCAAAGTACAAGGTAATTTTGGAAAAAAATTAATTGAAAAGTCCGACATTTTTTTTAAAAACAAATTTTTTCCTGATACTAAATTAAGTTATGCTCAAAATATTTTAAAAAAAAATAATAATGATAAAGCAATAATATTTAAGAGCGAAAATGGTTATAGAACCGAACTATCATGGAAAGATTTAAACTCGAAAGTTATTAAAATTTCTAATTGGATGAGATCCCATGGAATTGAAAAGGGTGACAGAATAGCAGCATACTTACCCAATATACCCGAAACAGTTATTTCGTATATAAGTTCATCAGTTGTAGGAGGTATTTGGTCTTCATGTTCACCTGATTTTGGAACAGGTGGCGTTGTAGACAGATTTTCTCAAATTAATCCAAAAATATTGTTTATTGGTGATAAATATTATTATAACGGGAAAGAAATAAATATTTTGGAAAGGTTGAATGAAATACTCAGAAATATTCCTTCAATTAAAAAAGTCGTAATTATTCCTTACCCTGGCACAGAAAACCAAAATAGAAATAATTATAATGTAGATACATTTAATTGGAGTGAGTTAATAAGTGCAAAAAATAAAAATAAAATTGAATACACAATATCAAATTTTAATGATCCATTAACTATTCTTTATTCAAGTGGAACAACAGGAAAACCCAAATGTATTTGTCATGGAACGGGAGGAGTATTGCTTCAACATAATAAAGAACTGCAAATACATTCGGATGTGAAAGACAATGATAGAGTTTTTTATTTTACCACTTGTGGATGGATGATGTGGAATTGGCTTGTCGGATCTCTTTCAGCTGGTGCAACAATTTTATTATTCGATGGATTCCCAATGTACAAAAAGGATGATTTACTATTTGAATTTGCAAGCGAAGAAAAAGTTACTCTTTTTGGCGTGAGTGCTAAATATATTGATACACTTCAAAATAAAAGGTTGGTTTTAAAAAATAAATACGATCTATCAAAATTAAGAACAATTTGCTCAACAGGGTCACCTTTATCTACGGATGGATTTAAATATATTTATAATAATATAAAAAAAGATGTTCATTTAGCTTCAATTTCGGGTGGAACAGATATCGTATCTTGCTTTGTTTTAGGAAATTTACTTCAACCAGTTTATGCTGGAGAAATACAAAACAAGGGTTTGGGTATGGACGTTGATATATTTGATGAAAAAGGTTTGTCAGTTAAAAATAAAAAAGGTGAATTAGTTTGTAAAAAACCATTTCCTTCAATGCCAGTTAAATTTTGGAATGATGAAAATAATAAAAAATATAAATCAGCTTATTTTGAAAAGTATAAAAATATTTGGCACCATGGGGATTTTGCAAAGATCACAAAAAATGGAGGTTTTGTAATTTTTGGCAGATCTGATACGACTTTAAATCCTGGTGGAGTTAGATTAGGCACGGCGGAGATATATAGTGTTGTCGATGGATTTGAAGAGATTCAAGAATCAATTGTAATAGGTCAATCTTGGAAAAATGATATTAGGATAATTTTATTTGTGGTGCTTAACAAAGGATATAATTTAACAGAGGATGTTAAAAACAGAATTAAAAGAGCTATTAAAATTAATGCTTCACCTAGACACGTACCTTCTAAAATAATTCCAATTTTTGAAGTTCCTAAAACAAAAAATGGAAAATTAGTAGAGCTAGCAGTTAAACAAAGCATCGAAGGAGAGAAAATTAAAAACTTGGAAGCTTTAGCTAATCCGGATAGTTTAGAACAGTTTAAAAATATTAAAGAATTAAATGAATAAGATAATTAAAAATCAAATAAATAAATTGAAACCCTCAGCGACGCTAGCTATTAATGAAGAATCTAATAGATTAAAAAATTTGGGAAAAAAAATTTGTAAATTTGGTTTTGGCCAGTCGCCTTTTCCTGTTCCCGGATCAGTGATTGATGCTTTAAAAAAGAATGCTGACAAACATTCATATCTGCCCATGCAGGGATTGGAGGAGTTAAGATCAGCAATAGCAAACCATTTAAACGATCATAACGGAAATAGTTTTGAAAAAGATAATATAGTAATTGGTCCTGGCACAAAAGAACTTATGTTTTTGACACAAATTGCTTTTAAAGGAGAGATATTACTTCCCTCACCTAGTTGGGTATCATATCAACCCCAAGCTTTAGTTGCTCAAAACAAAGTTCACTGGATTGAGAGTTCAAGAGATACCAATTGGTTTCCAAACGCAGATGTCTTGGAAAAAAAAATAAAAAGTATTAAAAATAAAAATTTACTTTTCTTTATTAATTCTCCTAACAATCCTTCTGGTTTAGTTTGCAAAAATTTTGGAGAAATCGCAAAAGTTGCGAAAAAATATAATTTAATTATTCTTTCAGATGAAATTTATTCTAGACTTACATTTGATAAAAAATATAAATCAATATCTAATTTTTATCCAGAGGGCACCATTGTTAGTTCAGGGTTAAGTAAATGGTGTGGGGCAGGAGGGTGGCGTTTAGGTTTTTTTGCAATACCAAAACAACTAAATGAATTGAAAAATAGTTTAAAAATATTATGCAGCGAATCATTTACTTCGGTTAGTGCGCCGGTTCAATATGCTGCAGTCGAGGCTTATAGAGGAGATCACAGCACCTACTTAAATGGTGTAAATAAAATATTATCTTTTACAGCAAATTATGTTTATGAAAATCTTAAATCTAATTTAATTAACATTTCAAAGCCCGAAGGTGGATTTTACTTATTTCCTGAATTTACTAATGCTAAATTTTTATCTTCTTCCGAAATGTGCAAAGATATTTTAGATAAAACTGGAGTCGCCCTTCTGCCAGGTAGTGATTTTGGTTTAGATACAGCCAGAATGATTGCTAGATTAAGCTATACTGACTTTGATGGTGCAGAATTTTTAAGCAATACTTTAGGTAGAAAAAAACTAGATAAAGCTGATTTAGAAAAATATGCACCAAATATAGTTTATGGAGTATCTAAATTAAAAGATTGGTCAAATTCACTTTAGATTCATTTTAAAATTGGTATCCTTTAAATATAAATTTAAAAATAAACAAAGGGGGAAAAATGAGAAAATTTATTTCCGCTATTGCTGGAGCACTAATGATGTTTGCTTTGTCTGCGCCGTTCGCAACGATAGCAAAGTCAGCTGAGTTCTTCACAATAGGAACAGGAGGTCCTACAGGAGTGTATTTCCAAACTGGAAACGCAATTTGTAAAATGTTGCACAAATTTGCAATAAGTTCAGATCATGGTAGAAAAAAAGGAACTAACAAGGCGTACAGATGTACTGCTCCTTCTACAGGAGGATCTAACTACAACATTGGACAGATCAAAGAAGGTGAATTTCAATTTGGTGTAGCTCAGTCCGACTGGCAATTTCATGCTGTAAATGGTTCAAGTAAATGGGAAGGAAAAAAGTTCGCTAATTTAAGAGCTGTTTTTTCAGTTCACAATGAACCTTTCCAAATTTGGGCTAGAAAAAAAGCAAAAGTTAAAGACTTTAAAGGTCTTAAAGGCAAAACTGTTAACATAGGTAACCCAGGTTCAGGTCAAAGAGGAACTATGGAAGAGCTTATGAAAGCTATGGGAGTTGATAATAGTTACTTTAAAGCAGTAACAGAATTAACTTCATCAGAACAAGTGAAAGCATTATGTGACGGTAAAATAGATGCATTTGGCTATTCAGTAGGATTTCCAAATGGTGCTATGGAACAAGCAGCCACTTGTGGAGCTAAAGCGCTTCCAATTAATCTTACAGGTGGACCTGTGCAAGGTTTAATTGACGGTGCTGATTATTATGCAGCAGCTACAATACCAGCAGGTACTTACACAGGGCAAAAGAAAGATGTAACTACTTTCGGTGTTAAAGCTACAGTTGTAACTAGTGCCGATGTTTCTGAAGAACTAGTTTACTTAGTAACAAAAGCTGTTTTTGAAAACTTTGATGCTTTCAGATCACAACATCCTGCTTTTGGACCACTGGAAAAGAAAAACATGATAGCTGATGGTTTATCAGCTCCATTACATCCAGGTGCGATCAAATACTATAAAGAAGCTGGATTAATGTAATCCAAAAAAGCAATTAAATTAAAAAGGCCCAATATATTTATTGGGCCTTTTTTTTATAGTACAGTATCTTTTATAAATGGATCAAAAAACTGATACAAAAATTGAAAGTAAAATTCACGAAGATTTATCGCCAACTAGAAATCTTAGAGGATTACATTTAAAAATTGTTGCCGCTATAGCAATTATTTGGTCTTTATTTCAGCTTTGGTATGCATCACCATTTCCATTTATATTTAATATAGGAATGTTCAAGGGTTTGCCAGCCAGAGCAATTCATTTGGGCTTTGCTTTATTTTTAGCTTTTTTAATATTTCCTATTTCACGAAATAAAAAAATTTCAGCTTTTGATATTTTAATAAGTATAGTTGCTGCCTTTTGTTGTTTATATATTTACTTTTTTTATGACCAACTTATAGATAGAGGGGGAGTTCTTTTAAAAATTACTTTAGGTGGAATTAATATACCAATCGAATTAATTATTGGATCAATTGGAATTTTAATTTTACTTGAAGCAACTAGAAGAGTAATAGGAAAACCTTTGGCTATAATAGCAATTATTTTCTTATTATTTTCTTATTTTGGACAATATGCTCCCGATATCATTTCTCATGGAGGACTTTCATTAAAGAGACTTGTTGGATTTCAATGGTTTGATCAAGAAGCCATATTTGGAATTCCTATTGGCGTGTCGGTAGATTTCATATTTTTGTTTGTTTTATTTGGTGCACTTTTAGAAACCGCAGGTGGTGGTAAATATTTTTTAGATTTAGCTTTTGCTATGGTTGGGAAAATGAGAGGAGGACCAGCTAAGGCAGCTATTTTAGGATCTGGTATGACGGGAATGATATCCGGTTCTTCAGTTGCGAATACAGTAACCACAGGAACTTTTACTATTCCGATTATGAAAAAAACTGGATTTTCAAAAGAAAAAGCAGGGGCAATAGAAGTATCATCTTCAGTTAATGGACAAATAATGCCTCCAGTTATGGGAGCAGCAGCTTTTGTCATGGCAAGTTTTATAGGGGTTACTTATTTTGAAGTTGTAAAACATGCATTTTTGCCCGCAGTTATATCTTACATAGCTTTGTTTTATATTTCACACCTTGAAGCCTTGAAATTAAATCTGAAAGGGATGGAAGAAAAAGATGTACCGCATCTAAAAAAAACTTTCTTAGCTGGTTTACATTTTTTAATTCCAATTTTTGTTTTAATATATTTGTTAGTAGTCCTTCGTTTTACAGCCTCCTATTCAATTTTTTACGCAACCATCGCATTAATTTTAGTTAATCTGGTAAATAAGTTATTTAAATCAAGAAAAGAATCGAACTTTAAAGATGCTTTAAAAATTTGGTTTAATCAAACTATTGTAGGATTTGAAAAGGGTGCAATAAATATGGTTGCAGTTGGAATTGCTATCGCAACCGCTGGCGTAATAGTAGGAGCAGTAGGTTCTACAGGATTAAGTACAAATTTAATTATCGTAATAGAATCTATTGCTAAGGATAATGTCGTAATCTTAATATTATTAACTATAGTTTTGTGCTTACTTTTAGGAATGGGTCTTCCGACAACTGCAAACTATGTTGTTGTAGCTTCATTAATGTCTATGGTTTTAGTTGATGTTGGCAATGCTTCTGGATATATATTTCCACTTATAGCTGTCCATTTATTTGTATTTTATTTTGGATTAATGGCAGATGTAACTCCTCCAGTAGGCCTAGCATCTTATGCAGCAGCAGGCATTTCAGGTGGGGATCCACTTAGAACAGGAGTACAGGCTTTTTGGTACAGCTTAAGGACCGCTATTCTTCCCATTGTATTCTTATTCAATCACGAAATTCTTTTAATAGGTGTAGAAAATATTTGGCATGGTTTGTTAATAATTATAACTTCCCTAATTGGTATATTAGTATTTACTGCAGCTACACAAGCTTGGTTCATTAATAAAATGAGATGGTATGAAATAATTATTTTTCTATTAATTTCTTTATCATTTCTAAGACCTGGTTTTGTTCTAGATAAATTTTATCCGAAATTTGAATACTCTCCACTTCAAATAAGCAATCTGGAAATGGTTACTTTAAAACCAGATCATGATGTTCACGTAAAAGTTACAAGAAGAACGGAATATGGAGATAGATATAAACTTTTTGTAATTAAAAGTAACACTTTTGATGAAAATTATTCTTTGAAAGATTATGGTATTAATTTAATTGAACAAGAAGGTGAAACAATAATAGATACTCTTAACTGGAAAGGGCTCGCAAAGAAAGATGGAATACAGATAGGAGATATAATTACTGAATTCAAAATTCAAAATCTTGATAGGCCTAATAAGGCTATAATCTATCCTTTTGCTCTAATTTTTCTATTTATATTTGGTTATTTAAACTATAGAAAAAAGTTTAATACATAATTTAACCACCAGGGCCAGCTCCTGTCATTTTTAATTTTTTCCAAACCCCCGAAGCAGTAGCTGTTATTTTATTTTTAGTTTTTAATTCACAAGTCAAGAAAACCATTGATTTAGTTTTTTTTTGTATTTTAACACTTCCAACTAATTCTTCTCCTAATTTGATCGCAGAAATAAATTTTAATTCTAAAGAAATAGTTACGCAGGGGTTATTTTCAGCAGCTCGGTGGGCTGCTGTTCCAGCTCCAGCATCAACAACTGCACATACATAACCACCATGGGCTATGCCTGCAGAATTAAGATGATTTTCTTTTATTGTAGTTTTAAATTGATATTCATTTTCAGAAACAGTCTTAAATAAAAGACCACCGTTGTGTTTCATAAAACCTGGTTTAATACTGATTTGTTCGAATTCTTTTTGCATAAAAATTTAAAATATAAAAACTAAAAATAATATAAATATAATTATTAAAATAAAAAAATATAAAACAGCTTTTCTTAGAGGCATATAAGTTACCTATTCAATTAAAAAACCTTATTTAGCGCGTCTGCTAGGAGTCGAACCCAGAACCTCCTGGTCCGTAGTACAGTGGTTTCGCATTAACATAACAGAGCACAACAAAACTATATAATGATTTTAGTACTTTAAAGCAATGGAATCAAATGTTCATGTGAAACATTTCAATCCTTAAGTATTACTTTAAGACTTCAGATTTTATGTATCCTAACATGTATCCTCCTAGCAAAAAATTTTTAAATAAAATTTCTAGCATACACGCAGGATATAGAACAGTTTTTACTTGGTACATGTGTAGATCAATTGATCCTTCAGATGTTGAATATTAAATATTTTTACTCTTCAAATCTTCCAAACGTAAACTGGCAATTTTTTTTACTTGTTTAACAGCTTCTTCAAACTCTGTTTTTGGTTCAGATTTAACTCTAGCACGAAAGTTGTTTAAAATTTCTATTTTGTTTTTATCTTTTACGGCAAATATAAAAGGAAAGCCAAATTTTTTATAAGCATTATTTAGTTCTGTAAATTCATCAAATTCTTCTTTTGTGCAATGGTTCAATCCTGCGCTTGATTGCTCTTTTAGAGAATCTTCGGTTAATGAACTTATTTTTGCTTTATCACCTAAATTAGGATGATCATTAAGAATTTTTAACTTTTTTTCTTTTGAAGAGCTTTCAAAAATACTCATCATTTTTGATGATAATTCTTCAAAATCTTTAAAAGGTTTTTGTTTATATAGTTCTTCAGCGATCCATCTTGCATTTTCGAATATATTAGCGAAAACTTTGGTAAATTCACTTTGAGCTAATTTATTAATTTTATTGATCATATTTATTTAGTTTATATAATATCTTATGACAAAATTAACCACACATTGCCTTGATACTTTTTCTGGAAAACCAGCTAAGGGTGTAAAAGTAGAAGTTTATTCAATTTCAGGCAATAGAAAAAAATTAAACTCTACCACATTAAACGATAATGGGCGTTCAGATAAACCTCTGCTAGAAGGTTCTAATTTCAAAGAAGGTCAGTATGAACTTATTTTTTTTATTGGAGATTATTTTAGAAATCTAACTAATTTACCTTCTACGCCTTTTTTAAATGAAGTAGTAATAAGATTTGGAATATCCGAACCCAGTGAACATTATCATGTACCACTTTTAGTGAGCCCATGGAGTTATTCGACCTATAGAGGAAGTTAATGACTTCTAATAATATTGAGTTTATTTTTCAAAACAAAATTTTCAAAATTAAAAATCCTGATACTAATGAAACTTTGTTAAATTACATCAGAACAAAATTAAAAAAAACAGGCACAAAAGAGGGTTGCGCGGAAGGTGGTTGTGGGGCGTGTACAGTTGTACTAGCAGAATTAAAAAATAATAAAATAAATTATAGGGCGGTCAATTCCTGCATTGCTCTTCTACCTACTTTGCAAGGAAAACAACTTATACTCGTTGAAGATTTAGTTTCAAAAGAAGGTTCGCTTCATCCCGTTCAACAAGCCATGGTAAATTATCATGGTTCACAATGTGGTTTCTGCACTCCAGGTTTTATCATGTCATTATTTTCAATGTTCAAAACAAATTCTAAATTTACAAATGATGAAGTTAAAGATTTTTTAGCAGGAAATCTTTGTCGCTGTACTGGTTATCAGCCAATTATAAAAGCCGCAAAAAGTTTAAGAAAAAAAAATAAAAATGATCATTTTAGCAAAAGTAAAAAAGAAATAATTAAATTACTAAAAAAAATAAATAATAAAAGTATTATAATTTATGAAAAAAACAAAAAATATTTTGCACCCAGATACTTGGAAGAATTAAAAAAAATACTTAAAAAAAATGAAGATGTAAATTTTCTTAGTGGTGGAACAGATTTATCTCTAGTTGTCACAAAAGAAAGAAAAGATATTAATTCAATTATTTACATGAATTCTGTTAGAGAACTTAATTATATAAGAAATAATGATGAATATATTGATATAGGCGCCTCAACTCCTCTAATTGATTTTGAAAATTATATTCAAGAATATTATCCAGATTTTACGAAAATTCTTAAACGATATGGATCACCTCAAATAAGAAATGTTGCAACAGTAGCAGGTAATATTGCTACTGCATCTCCCATAGGAGACTGCTTGCCTTTATTATTATCATTAAATTCAAAAATAGTATTACAAGATTTTAAAAAAACTAAAACTTTTTTTCTTGATGATTTTTTTATAAGTTATCGCAAAACTAAGTTGAAAAAAGGACAATTTATTCATTCAATTAGAATTCCTTTATATAAAAATAATACTTTTAAAGCATATAAAATTTCAAAACGTTTTGATGATGATATCTCCTCAGTTTGTGCCGCTTTTAATTTAGAAATAATAAAGAATAAAGTTAAAAGCGTGAGAATTGCATACGGTGGAATGGCCGCAATACCCAAGAGAGCAACTTACTGTGAAAGTATACTAAAAAATTCTCCATTTATAGATGAAACTATTGATAAAGCTAAAAAAGCTTTAGAAAAAGATTTTAGACCGATTAGTGATATGCGTTCTAGTGGTTCGTATCGTATGGATATAGCTAAAAATTTAATTGAAAAATTTTACGTTGAAACTAAACAAAAAAAAATAATAGGGGTGTATTTTTGAAATGAAAAAAGAAACTTTTATTAATGAAAAAAGACCACACGAAAGTGCTATAAAACATGTTAGTGGCAAAGCTTATTATACTGATGACATTCCAGAACCGCCAGGAACTCTGTACGGTGCCATAGGATGGAGCAAGAAAGCTCATGCAATAATAAAAAAAATAGATCTTGATGAAGTGCTTAAAAGTGAAGGCGTTGTAGCCGTTGTTACAGCAGACGATATAATTGGCAGAAATGATGTTGGTCCAGTATATGACGGTGATCCAATATTTCCTAAAAAAGCTGAATATTATGGACAACCGCTTTATGCCGTGGCCGCGACAACAACAGAACTTGCTAGGAAAGCAGTTTTGAAAGCTAAAATTAGTTACAAAACACTTAAACCAATTACGACTATCAAGGAAGCTTTGAAAAAAAAATCTTTTGTTTTAAAAGAAAAAATAATAAAAAAAGGCGAAGCTCTTAAAGCAATAGAAGAATCAGCACATCGTTTAAAAGGCAATTTTACAACCGGAAGCCAAGAACACTTTGCTCTTGAAGGCCAAGCAGCTTTTGTAATTCCACAAGAGGATAATGATTTTAAAATATTTTCTAAAACGCAACATCCTAGCGAAACACAACAAATAATAGCAAGAATGCTTAATCAAAAAAGCAATTCCATTACTGTTGAAACTAGAAGACTTGGAGGTTCGTTTGGAGGAACAGAAACCCAGTCTTTTATATTTGCTGCAATTTGTACTTTGCTTGCAAAAAAAACTAAACAAGCTGTTAAATTAAGAGTAGATCGTGATGATGATATTATCATAACAGGAAAAAGACATGATTTTTATTCAGAATATGAAGTTGGTTTTGATGAACTGGGTGTTATTAAAGGTTTAAAACTAAAACTGGCATCAAGATGCGGAATATCCCCAGATTTATCAGGAGCAATTAATGAAAGAGCGCTGCTGCATATTGATAATGCTTATTTTCTTGAAAATATATTAGTGGAAAATTATCTCTGTAAAACTAATACAGCATCTAACACCGCATTTCGAGGTTTTGGAGGAAATCAGGGCATGATGGCTATTGAAAATATTATTGATCATATTGCAACTTCGCTAAAAAAAGACTCTGCTGAAATAAGAAGAAGAAATTTTTATCAAAATAAAAAAAAAAATATAACCCATTACAATATGAAAATCGAAGACAATGTTATTCAAGAAATTTTTGATCAATTGATAAAAACTTCAAATTATAAAAGCAGACAACTAGTTATAAAAAAATTTAATTCAGAAAATAAATATGTAAAAAAAGGTATAGCGATAACTCCAGTAAAGTTTGGTATTAGTTTTACAACTTGGCATTTAAATCAAGCTGGCGCATTAGTTCATATTTATTATGATGATGGAAGTGTTCATGTAAATACTGGAGCAATAGAAATGGGTCAGGGCACATATACCAAAATTGCACAACTAGCTGCGAATTCACTGGGCCTACCTTTTAGTAAAATTAAAGTTTCAGCCACTCGTACTGATAAAGTTCCTAATACTAGTGCAAGCGCCGCTTCAAGTACTACAGATCTTAATGGAGCAGCTACTTTAAACGCAATTTCAAAAATTAAAATGAATTTAGCAGCTTTTGTAAAACGTAAATACAAAATTAAAGATGATGAAGGAATTTATGAAAATGGAATAGTAAAATTTAAAGGTAAAATTTTTAAATTTAATAAACTTGTTAAAGAAGCCTATTTAAATAGAGTTTCATTGTCATCTTCTGGTTTTTACGCAACTCCAAAAATACATTTTAATAAGAAAACCTTTAAAGGAAGACCATTCCTTTATTTTTGTTATAGCGCGGCCGTTAGTGAAGTGATTATTGATACATTAACAGGAGAAAATAAAATTTTACGCGCAGATATATTGCACGATGCAGGAAAAGCTATTAATCCAGCTATTGAAATGGGTCAAATAGAAGGAGGTTTCGTTCAAGGAGCAGGTTGGCTAGGATGTGAGGAAGTTAATTGGAAAACTAATGGTGAAATTACTACTCACTCACCTTCGACATATAAAATTCCAGCAGTAAGTGACATGCCTGAAAAATTTAATGCAGAAATTTTTAAAAAGGGAAAAAATATTGAAAATGTGATAAATAAGTCAAAGACAACGGGAGAACCTCCATTAATGAATGCAATGTCAGTTTTTTTTGCTATAAAAAATGCCATATCATCTATAGGAAACTACACCATAAACCCAAGTCTTGATGCGCCAGCGACTCCTGAAAAAATTTTAATGAGTATTAAAAAATTAAAAAGCAAAATATTATGAAGAATGAATTTATGAAAAGAGCCATAGAGCTTTCAATTGAAAGTGTTAATAATGGCGGAGGGCCTTTTGGATGTGTTATTGTTAAAGATGAAAAAATTATTTCTGAAGGATCAAATAAAGTAACATCAAGCAATGATCCTACCGCGCACGGTGAAATTGTTGCTATTCGTGAAGCCTGCAAAAGCATAAATAATTTTAGTCTTAACGGATGTGAATTATACTCTACATGCGAACCATGCCCGATGTGTTTAGCGGCAATTTATTGGGCAAGAGTTGATAAAATATACTATGCAAACACTAGAAAAGATGCACAAAAAATTGGTTTTGATGATTCATTAATTTATTCAGAATTTCAAAAAAATATTGATAAAAGAAAAATTCCTATGATTCAAATGCTAAGAAACGAAGCGCTGAAGGCTTTTGATTTATGGGATAAAAAAATAGATAAGGTTAAATACTAAATGGAATTTTTACCTGACATTTCCAAATGGACACAAGCTTTACTTAGATGGGGGCACGTTTTTTTTGCTATATTATGGGTGGGTACATCATTTACTTTTAATTATCTAGATAATAAATTGCCAAAAAATTCAAAAGCAGAAGACACTGAGGCTGAAGGAATTTTACAACACAGTGGTTATTACTATAAACTAACTAGATATCATGGAGCACCCCAGGAAGTTCCAAAGAACGTAATTATTTGGAAATATACTTCGTACTTAACTTTTTTATCAGGCATAGCATTATTGATATTAATTTATTTCGTAAATGCAGATATTTTAATGGTCGATAAAAGAGTCAATGAAAATATTTCGCCTTCAATCGCTATAACAATTTCGATTTTATCTATAATAGGGTCGTGGTTAATTTATGATTTTATTTGTAAGTCTAAATTAATAAACTTCAACATTGTTTTTCCTATAGTGCTTTTAATTATTGGGGCAGCTATTTCATTTGGTCTAACCAAAATTTATGGTCCACGATTTGCTTTTTTACAATCTGGTATTATTTTAGGAAGTATAATGACCATGAACGTATTTTTTGTTATAGCACCTAACGGTAAAAAAATAGCTTTAGCCGCTTCAAAAAAAGAAAAATTTGATTTAAATCTTTCGCTTCGAGCAAAGGTGAGATCGGTTCATAACAATATTATTACATTATTAGTTTTATTTATAATGCTAAGCGGGCACGCATCTTTTGTTTGGGCCAGCAAGTACAACTGGATAATTCTTTTTATTTTAGCAATAATTTTTGGAATGATTCAGCATTATGTTAATTTGAAAAATAAAAAAGAAAGTAATTAAATTCCTTCTATAATTTGTAAATTTCTTTTTACCGAACCTTTCAAAATATTATGGGCTTCTTGGTACTCGTCAGAATTGTAACACTTTTCAGCTTCTTCAAAAGTGGGAAATTCAACTATTACTGTTCTTGGTGACTGATTTCCCTCAAGAGTTATATTTTTTCCACCTCTTACAAGAAATTTTCCTGAATACTTGCTAATTGCGTCAGTAGCTTTTACCGCGTATTTTTTTAAAGTTTCCGTATTTTCAATTTTTTCATACACAGCTATCCAAATCCCCTTAGACATAAATTTTCTCCTTTTTAATTAAGTTTTTTTTAACTATGATAGCAGAATTAAAATGTCAGAAAAATTAATTGTTTCTTGGGAAGAGTATAATAAAACAGTAGAAAAATTAGCTATCATGGTTCATGAGAGCGGTTATAAACCAACTTTACTTGTCGGTATTATGCGAGGAGGGGCTCCAATGATAGATCTTTTAAGCAGAGTTTTTAAATTAAAATGTGCTTATCTTGCAGTAGAATCTTATAGTGGTAAAGGCGTAGAAGATGAGCAAGGAGATATAGTATTTTCTCGTGAAATGAGTTCTATAGCAAAAAATATGGGTGGAAAAATTCTTTTATGTGATGATCTTTCTGATACTGGAATTACTCTAAATAAGAGTGTTGACTGGTTAAGAAATTACAAACCAATTAAAGGTAAAATTGAAGATATTAAAACCGCTACATTGTGGAAGAAAAAAAAATCAACATACGATCCTGATTTTTGCGCAGTTCGTTTACCTGATAATCCTTGGATTGTTCAGCCATTTGAACATTACGAGGAAATTAGAATTGAAGATATACAAAAGAAACACTCTAAATAAAAAAGGGCCAGAATAAATCCGGCCCTTTCTATAAAAAATTTAAATTTTTAAGCTACAACGAAGCTTATTACACTCGCTATTGCTATTACCCAAATCGCAGGGCTTACATTTGTTTTACCTGTGCAGATTTTAATGGCCGCATAAGAAATAAATGCTAAAGCTATTCCATGCGATATAGAGTAGGTAAAAGGCATTGCTATCATAGCAAGGACCGCAGGTCCTGACTCAGCAATGTCATCCCATTCAATATCTACAATGTTACGAACGAAAAGAGTTGCAATATAAATTAATGCAGCTCCGTCTATTTCCTTCGGAAGGCTTGTTGCTAATGGAGCAAGAAATATGCAAGCCAAGAATAA
>Ga0310344_10000510_pt1 | contig 30522 bp, 33 predicted proteins | sample HC15DNA20200_MG_FD_203801 | JGI IMG/M metagenome (GOLD analysis project Ga0310344, IMG submission 203801) | Marine microbial communities from station ALOHA, North Pacific Subtropical Gyre - HC15-DNA-20-200_MG | ecosystem: Environmental > Aquatic > Marine > Oceanic | place: Pacific Ocean: North...
GCGAGCGGCTTCCTCTTCGCGAGCGGCTGCCTCTTCGCGAGCGGCTTCCTCTTCGCGAGCGGCTGCCTCTTCGCGAGCGGCTTCCTCTTCGCGAGCGGCTGCCTCTTCGCGCTGGCGTCTCGTTGCCTGTCCAGGCCCTAACAGCATGGTCATGTTTCGACCCTCTGTCTTCGGATACGCCTCAATTCGACCAACGTGTTCGACCGACTCTGCCACCTGGTCCAAGATCCGGCGACCCAGTTGCGGATGTTGCATTTCTCGACCCCGGAACATGATTGTCACCTTTACCTTGCTGCCTTCGATTAAGAATTCCTGCACCTTTCGGGTCTTGGTAGCAAAATCTCCGGGCCCGATTTTTGGGCGATACTTCATCTCTTTTACAGAGATATGCGTAGCTTTTTTCCTCGACTCTTTCGCTCGTTGTGACTGTTCATACTTATATTTTCCATAATCCATGATTCGACAAACCGGGGGGCTAGCTTGATCAGCCACCTCTACAAGATCTAGTCCGAGATCGCTCGCCATCGTGATTGCGTCCGGCAATGGTCGAATACCGATCTGGTCTCCATCTGGTCCGACAAGTCTCACTTCTCGGGCAGTAATGTCCTCATTGATTCGGGGTTCCTGGTTATCTGGCGTGGCTATCGCTCGTCACTCCTGTGCGTCACGCAGGCTCCTATCCTGGTGGGTATTTGAAACAGACCCTTCACCTTTAAAAAACCTACCTAGCGGTCAAACAGATGTAAGAGGATACAGGAAAGCCGACGTCCACCAGCCCTATTCGTAGCAGTAACTGCCAAACGGTACTTTCCCGTATGACCATAACCTGCTATCTGCAAGCGCTTAGCAATTGAAGACCTAGACTCACCCTGAGTGGCCCGGCAGGAAAACCCCGCTTTCCAGTCTGTTGTAAAGCTCTACAATAGCAAGTACAAAGCCGACACAAAACAGTCATCGCCTATGTCATTTGTCAACAATCCGAGACGGACAAGATAGAACGGAGCACCATGAGTAGTTTATGGACCCCCGGAGGTGAGCATCCCGTCGAGCCAGAATCAAATGAAAGAGCACAAGAACCTTTCAACGACTTTGCGGATACTGACCTCTCACCCGAGGATCAAGAACGTGCCAAAGCTCTGGCTCATGAGATGGCGGCAGTGCAAAAACAGCTAGCTGAGACACCTGCCGAAGTCGTAATATCCAACCACCTCATGGGATTTTTCGAGCTGGGAGCTATCCATCTGTCCCAAGAACCACCGAATTTAGAGTCGGCGTCGGTAGCCATCGATGCTATGGGTTCTGTGGTCGAACGGCTCAAAGGACGTCTAGGCGAAGGTGAAGCAACACTTCTCGATGCCCTTAACCAAATCCGACTGGCCTACGTCGCTGCTCGGAAAAATACCCACAACTCGTCCAATGAACCAACAACCCCCGATGTTGAAGGCAACGGACCATAATCAGCTCAACTGCAGCAGATCTGTGGCTTCCCAACGGCCAGCCCATCCAGGTCTCAACGAGAAACGCACGATCTTATTAACCTCAATATTCCGGGACCCATCTCGCACTGCTGTGCAATGGAAAGGCCACTGTCCACCTCCATCGTCGGCCACCTTGCCCAGGCCAGATTGAAAATCGAACTCTACGACTCTCCCCTCTTTCCCGTTAGAAGTGTAGTAATCCATTAGTGAACAATCTTGGCAAGCGGAAGTTCCAGTATGTCAGAGGCCCCCACATCCTTGAGTGCTGGAATTAGCACATTGATCTCACTCTTAGCAACAACACTTTCGACTGCATACCCAGATCCGCCAAAAAGCTCGTTGACAGTTGGAGCCTTCATGGAAGGTATCAAGGCGATAACTGCTTCGAGAGACTCGATTGGCACATTCATCTTCACAAGAACATTTCCTCTAGCCTCCAGTGCTCCTTGGAGCAATGTGAGTAATTGATCCATCGCATGACGCTTGTCGAGCGACGCATAAGTGGCAGGATTAGCCACGAGCTCGGTGTAACTCGTAAGAATCGTGTCAATCACCTTCAAACCCGCAGCACGCAGAGCACGACCTGTCTCTGTAATGTCAACCACAGCATCAACAATTTCAGGAACCTTAGCTTCAGTGGCACCATAAGAAAGCCGAATATCCGCCTCCACACCATGCTCAGCGAAATACCGTCTCGTAAGATCGGGATACTCGCTTGACACGCGTACACCATTAGGTAAATCACTGATAGACCCATAGGGAGCGTCTTCAGCAACAGCAACAACAATACGAACCGGGCGGGACGTCGTCTTGGAATACCGCAACTCTCCTAGAGACACCACCTCACTACGGGTTTCTTCTATCCAGTCACGACCAGTGATGCCTAAATCAAAAATTCCATCTGCCACATATCTAGGAATCTCCTGGGGACGGAGTATCCGAACATCACTAACCCGCGGATCTGCAATCGACGCGCGGTAATCCACAGAAGAGTTCCGAGATACCGCCAAATCAGCCGATTCAAACAGATCAAGCGTGGCCTGCTCTAAAGATCCCTTAGGAATAACGAGTTTCAACATGTCACGAACCTACCCCACCAGAGGCTTCCTCACCCTTCAAGTTTCACAACCTTTATTAATTCAGAGTTGATCAAACACTAGGTCAAGACGGATGTCGTCTCCGAGGCGACGCATAGATACGAATCGACCACGACGTAATTCTGACATCGTTGCAACACCAGGTCCAGCAAGAATTGGTCGCCCATCATCACCTCCAAGTAATGCAGGGGCAATGTATATGACGTAGCGGTCAACTAAACCGGACCGATGAAAACGACCAGCGACGTCGGCGCCACCTTCTATTAGGAGCTGAAGAACCCCCTGGTTTCCGAGCTCTTGAATTAAGTTTTCTAATGACCCAACGTAGGTTTCAGCAGGCCAAACTCGGGAATCTTCTGACAGCTCGCCAAGAACAATTCGTCTTGGCTCTCTTATCGAACCACCATTAACTGGCATCCACTCTCTGACAGTTAAAGCGGGGTCATCCATACGCACAGTATTGGCTCCAACACAAATAGCATCCGAATATGCACGTAGTTGATGAACATCGGAGCGAGCTGCGGAACCAGTTATCCAGGCACTAGTACCATCAGGAGCGGCGATACGGCCATCCAATGTGGTAGCCAACTTGAGAACCACATAAGGCCGGCCGGTCTTTCGGTGATGAAGGTACGGTTTCAAATCCTCAGTAATCTCTTCCGAAGCAACTCCCAGATCTACGGTCAAACCTGCATCCAGAAGGCGCTCAATTCCTCGACCGCGCACTTGCCGATCTGGATCTTCCAGACCGACAACTACCCGTCTCACACCGGCCTCAATTATCGCCTGTGTACACGGACCTGTGCGTCCTGAATGATCACACGGCTCCAGAGTGACATAAAGAGTCGAAAGATACGAGGCGTCCCCTGCCGAGATGAGAGCCTCTACCTCGGCGTGTGGGCCCCCAGGCAGATTCGTGGCACCGGTACCCACCACACTTCCGTTAGCAGCTACCACAACCGCGCCAACCCACGGATTTGGCGAAGTCATCTGTCGAACAGACGCACCAGCCGCAATTGCATCATGCATGTGGTCGAGATCAGTAGACATAGTCTCATTCCCCAACCGAAAAGGTACTAGACGGATGAATGTCCGTATTGTCCACCAATAAGCGAACAGCATGTGGCACAACATCGATGACTGCCTCAAGACATTCCACACAGCCCTTCGAGGACCCCGGCGTATTTAGGACTAAAGTGGTATCAATAGTTCCCGCGACACCACGTGAGAGTCGGCCTAGTGGGTTCGCTAAACGCATAGCTTCCGCCAAACCTGGTGCATGCCGTGTGAGCACTGCAAGCGTCCCTTCGGGAGTGTGGTCACGAGGCCCAAATCCAGTTCCACCAGTCGTCACAATAAGACCATGAAAACCATCAGCTAGATCCGAAAGAATGTCCGACACTTCCTCAACTCCGTCGGCACACACCTCACGCTGAACCACTCGCCAACCTTCTGCAATCATCCGTCCCTCTAGAGCATCCCCAGAAAGATCCTGGCGTGTACCCCACACGACTCCATCAGAAACCGTAATGACCTTTACATCTATAAAGCGATCCTTATCACCCTCCACACTGTGAGGGTACCGGCATCATCTGCAACGACAAGCGGTAAGCGACTACGGTGTCACGAATGACCACTCACGAGCTTGCTGGCTACACCATCGATGAATTCTCCCATGGAGGATCCACTCGCACTGTTCTCCGCGCCGGGAAAGGCCCGGCAGTGCTAATCATGGCAGAAATACCAGGTATCACACCACGGGTGGCTGAATTCGGAAGAAAAGTTGCCGATGTGGGCTGCACAGCAGTCCTACCGTCCCTTTTCGGCACACCGGGTCGCCCTCCATCCCTCGGTTACATTGGGTCAAGTCTTTTTCGCGCCTGCATGTCCCGAGAATTCACAACCTTGATCCGCCGAAGAACTTCACGAATCACCGACTGGTTGAGAGCCCTTGCGGCCTACGAACACGGCCGCTGCGGGGGGCCAGGAGTCGGCGCAGTTGGCATGTGTTTCACCGGAGGATTTGCTCTGGGGATGATGTTGGACGAACGAGTCCTGGCACCTGTACTTAGTCAACCCTCACTTCCGCTCCCACTGGGTTCAAAAAGACGCCAGGATCTGGGGATTTCAAACCATGACCTCGATAAGGTCAAAGAGCGCGTTGAACAAGGTGTTTGCATCCTGGGTCTCCGCTTCACGAATGATTCAATGGCACCCAGCGAACGATTCGAAAGGTTACGCGAAGAATTCGGTGAAGGTTTCATAGGAATAGAAATTGACAACTCTCCCGGAAACCCTCATCGCATCGGAACTCGTGCACACTCGGTACTTACCGAAGAATTGACTGAAACCCCCGAACACCCCACGAAAGAAGCGCTCGACACTGTCTTAGAACACCTGACTAAGCTTCTCATACCTGAATAGTTTCAAATCAAAACAAGCCTCCATCTAACGTACCCTGTAGCGAAAAACTGCCATCCCCTCGCTATTGAGATCCTGAGGAAGTAGAAGACCCCCGCGACCAAAGGACCGCCAGGGAGGTCCAGGTTGGACTACCTCGACATCAATAGCTTCCCGAAAACGTTCATCCACCTCGATCGTTTCAGCAGCTGTCAGGGTACAAACACTATAAATCAGATATCCACCAGGTCGCACAAGTGGCACGGCCGCTTCAAGAAGACGAACCTGCAAATCTGCCAGACGAACAACCTCTTCAGGTGATACTCGCCATCGTGCATCCGCACGTCTGCGGAGTACTCCAAGCCCAGAACAAGGGGCATCCACAAGCACTCGATCAGCACATCCTTCGACAAATGGCGGAAACCGGGCATCTGCCAACACAAGATTCAGATCCGATTGCAACCATTCAGCGTTCTCTCGGACAAGTCCGAGGCGCTTAGGATTTCTGTCGGCAGCAACGACCCAGCTACCTGCGGCGGCAAAAGCTGTGGCTTTACCTCCTGGCGCTGCACACAAATCAAAGATCCGTCCACCTTCTTCGAGTCCCTCAACCACTAGACCTGCAACTAACTGAGATGCTCGATCCTGGTAGTAGCCGTCTGAACGTGATACTGCTGGAGCAGCTTCATTCATAACCGACAAAGCCGTCAATGCCTGGGCCTCTCCAAGGTCAGTGACCAGACGTCTTACAATCCAATCTGGATAGCTCAATTCAACGGCTGCTGACGGCCATTCAACGGGTTCTCTAGCGACTTGCCTCAAAACGGCATTGCATAATCCCCGAGCACGGCGGGGGGCAACAGCTACTGTTGCGGATACTGCAGCATGCGGTGGAACACCCCCCCAGTGAAGTTGATAAGCGCCCAGACGTAGCACCCTCCTTACCGAAGACTCCACTTCATCATGCAAGAAGCGATCGACTAAGTGGTCACAGGCCCTCTTCATCCGAGTTGTGCCATAAACAAGGTGCGTACAAAATGCACGATCCCTTTGACACAGATTCGAATTACCTAAGGCAGTTTTGAGTATCAGATTTGTGTAAGCACCTTCTTCATCAATACGACGGAGAATCTCTAGTGCCAAACGGCGAGCGTCTCCCACCTGAATCATTCCAACCTCTCGCCCGGTTCCAGACGAGCCCCCTCCAACCAAGCCTTGGCACTCATCCGCTGCCGGTTTTCGGGCTGAACCTCGAGTAGACGTAGGAATCCTTGGCCCGTTACTACATCAGTTCCAGCCAAAGTTCCGGGAGAACAGTCCGAAAATCCATGACACACTTCGGCTTTCCACACTTTGATCCTTGCACCACGAAAGGTCGTCCATGCACCGCCGACACGAACCACCCGGAATTCCTCATCGGCCGATTTCTTCCAATCTAAACGCAGATCTAACGAATCAATCTTGTTTGCATAGGTTGGCTCCCCAACCTGCAGCTCAGGGTTTCTGAGACCTCTTTCGAGTGTGCTGACCAGTAACTGTGATCCAAGCTCAGCCAGATGACTTCGAAGCTGATCTGCGGTTCGGTTGCCTACCTTAATCTCTGCCCGTGCATATATCGGTCCCGTGTCGAGGCTTGTTTCAACTGCCATAAGACTCACACCAACCTGCTTATCCCCTGCCAAAATTGCTCTCTCAATTGGTGCCGCGCCCCGCCAACGGGGCAGTAATGAGAAATGTAGATTAATCATGGGCACACTTTGTAAAAGCTCGACAGGAATAATCCGCCCATATGCAACAAGTACACCCGCATCTAAATCGTTGGCCTGTATATCCGAGAGATCATGGGTAACAGGAATCCCCAAACGCGCGGCAGCGAGTTTTACTGGAGTAGAAGATTTTTCAGAACCGCGTCCTCGCCGGCGATCCTCTCGCGTCACCACAATAGCTATATCAAAACCTGAGGCGTGAAGCCCATCGAGCGTCGGCACTGCGATAGCTGGTGTGCCGAGAAACACCAACCGCCGCGGATACTCTGGGAGCCGTGCAACTAGCGAAATCGTAAATCCCGATCGACTGGAACCGACAACTCTGATTCGAAAATGCGCTCGCGCAGATAGCGCTTGGCCTGGCGGCTCTGCTCCTCGTCAAGATGATCCACCAGCAGCACACCATCTAGGTGATCAAGTTCATGTTGGAAGAGCCTTGACTCAAGTTCATCGGCCTCGATAGATACCTCATCGCCTTGAAGATCAATCCCTATTAAGTGAATCTGTTTCGGACGAACAATCTCAAAAGACAAATCAGGAATAGATAGACAACCTTCCTTGAAGCACCACTCTCCGTCGGACTCCACAATCCTAGGATTGAGAATTACTCCTGAACGTTCCCCGTGGTCATACACGAAGAATCGTTGTTGAACACCGACCTGAGGCGCAGCCAATCCTATACCAGCCGCACCATACATGGTGGTAAACATGCCCTCCGTAAGCCTTACTAAACTCGCATCGACCTGTTCCACCAGATTCGTCTTCTTTCGCAGAACAGGATCACCAATTGTGCGAATTCCGTAGCCTGCCACGACTACAAGACTACCGTCAGAGGTATGCAGCAGCAGGAAGATGATAAGAAGTCCACAAATGACACACACCTCACCCACCATTACTGGATAGACGCTTCCGGACTACCCGAAAACTCATCATCGGTCAAACTCACTCTTCCTGACCTCCACTTGGAACTGGCTACAGCCAGAGGCGTGTTTGCCGCTAGACAGATCGACCGCGGTACCCGCTACCTCCTTTCGAGTAAACCACAAACCAATAGGCCCCAGAAAGACTTGTTAGATCTGGGATGCGGCTATGGACCAATAGCCTTGACTCTCGCCATTCGAAACCCGACATCCCGCATATGGGCTATTGATACAAACCCCCGTGCACTTGATCTGTGCCGCGATAATGCGAGATCTGCTGATCTGAAAAACATTATCGTTGCGGCACCCGAAGAAGTCCCCCCCTCTATCGATTTTGGTCAGTGCTGGTCAAATCCACCAATCCATATCGGTAAAAAAGCTCTTCATGATCTTCTCGCCAAATGGTTGAACCGTCTTTTGCCAACAGGATCTGCCCACTTAGTAGTACAACGGCATCTTGGATCTGACTCACTCGCGCGTTGGCTCAACGAGCAAGGTTGGGTGACAACTCGTAGATCCTCCCGTCGCGGCTACCGTCTACTAGATGTATCCGCACGTAAAGAAATCAGATGAGAGATCCAATCAGTTAAGTACAGAGATCAACAGCAATCCCGAAAATCTTAGCGAAGTGGAAAAATGAGAAATCTTGACGGAACAGAGTTGAAACGCCTTCACCGGCAATGGCGAAAACAAATCGATCTCGATACAGCCCTTCTGCTCGACAGCGTCCAGACTCCATTCAATGTCGGCTCCATCCTCCGAACGTCCGCAGCATACGGTGTGTCTCATATCTGGTTAACTGGAAATGCGACACCGCCGGATCACCCAAAGGCTGCCAAAACAGCGCTTGGAACATCCCGTTACCTTGACTGGACAACATCTGCATCCATTGACGACGCCCTTGGTTCGATTTACGAATCAGAGTTCGACCTCGTCGGCGTTGAACTTGCCGATGAAGCTACCCCAATCCACAAGGCGACATTCCCTAACAAACCTTGTCTCGCATTCGGCCACGAAGATCGCGGTCTTTCAAAAGATATACTTGCTGCCTGTAAGACTGTTGTCTTCATCCCACAGCGAGGACGCATTGCAAGCCTTAACGTTGCAATGGCGGTGGGAATCGCCCTCTACGAAGTACACCGCCAACAATGGCAATCCTGAAGATTGGTTCTGCATCAGACTCGGGCTGGATCTACCTCTATACGTAAGCGCCCAGAAGGGCGCTCAACAGTGGAAATAGCAGCTTCGAGTTCATCAGTTCCGGTGGCACGAACTAGCCATGAGCCATCTCTTGGACCCATAACTTCGATTCCATCAAGAGCTCCTATATCTTCCACAAACACCGAAGCAGAAGACCCCGAGACTCGAGCCAACGCACTAAATGGTGGCAGGTTGAGCAGTCTGCGACGCTCCAGCTCTGGCTCCACCAATCGGGCTGGATTCGCATGCAACACTGCCTCAAAGATTTCATGATAAGGCTGGCGCGTCTGAACGACCAACCGGCCACCGCTTGACCTAGGTCCTAGAAGGCGGGCTGCGCGAACAAGAAGCGCCATCGCTTCTTCGTTTGCGCGTATCCTCGGCGCCACAAGTTCTTGATCAAAATCGAGAAATACAACCCTGCCCGCACTGCTGACCCGATGCAGAACTGCCTCAGTCCCTACCAAAATATTTGCGCCATTAAGCTCGCCTATAGACGTACTCGAATCGACTTCAACCACCCGACAGCCCATAAGGCCCTCAAGCTCTTCCCTCACCCGCGATACACCTTCCCGTAGATTACGAAACCGTGTATCTCCACAACTCGCACATACCACTGGACGCTGATCACTGTCCACTGGGCACCGCAAGGTCATCTCATCTGGCTGGATAAGCGGTACCTGGTGATTCACACAAAGGGCCAGTTCACCACATCCGAAGCAAGCCAAGAGCCGGGAACGACCTCGACGGTTTAGCACACACACAACAGGTCTAAGATCCGACGAGTCTTTTTGGCGAAAAATTTTCGTTATTTGCTCACCAAGAAGACTCTTCCGAAGAGGGTCATCATCCCGACGATCGATAACGTCAAGAATCGGCCAACCCTGGCGTTCTTCCCCGCGTGATGGGACGAATAAATGACCCCAAGTAAGTGCCTCAAGGCTCGGCGAAGGTGAGACCAGTACACAGGGCGCCTCAGCCCTACGAGCCCGCTCAATGGCCAGATCACGAGCGTTCCAGGTCGGTGCCCTTTCTTCGCGGAAAGACTCATCGTGTTCATCTAGGACAACCACTGCACTTAAATCTCCGACTGGAGCCAAAGCAGCAGCCCTCGTTCCAATGACAAGACCACCAGCGGCAGCTCTAGCCCAGTCGCCAGGAAAGACTGAGGGGAAGATACCAGTTTGCCGAAGCTGTCCAACCAATTTTTCAAGAGCCGGCTTTGTCGGCACTAGAACCAGTGTGTCGCCAAGATTAATCGCCGCCAGCAGAAGGGAAACGATTTCCCCATTGGGAGGTATACGAACCACCGATTTGGGAACTTTGAAAGCATCCTCGGCCCAATGGCCTTCAACCTGCACAACTGTGTGCCTCGGTGTTCGCTTTGGAATCTGTCGCACCCTCCGAGATGGCGAAGCACTCTTGAGAAACGAGGCCCTTCTTCCTGCCCAACGACGGGCCGCCCAACCTGCCAGATCGATTATTTCCGCATCTGGGCCGATGCCACCAAAATGAGCCAGTGGGCGTAGATTCACATCAGGAGCTGGTTCAACGTCAACTTCGACCACCCAAGCGCCTACACGCCGTCCCGCCAAATCGATCCGAACCTGACTTCCCACACGCAGGAGTCCCGCACGCCCATCTTCCTCCCACGTTCTCGGAACAAGATAATCAAATGTCTTATCAATCGATCGAATGTCTGGCACAACACTCACCACTCGATCCGTTATCTTCCGAAGTGGTCGGATAGATGCCGGAGTATCCGTATCAACGTACCTAAGAGGTAGTTGCCCTTGGTCTCCGACAGTTTCAATCAAACGAAAGCCAGTTCAGGACAGATCCAAGAACGAACGAATCTCGTCCACCCTGTCAGTCTCTTCCCAAGGAAACTCTTCTCGACCAAAATGTCCATATGCCGCAGTCCGTTTATATATAGGCTTTTTCAAATCAAGATCGCGAATTATGGCTGCTGGCCGCAAATCAAATACCTCTTTCACACAAAGTGCAATTCGTTGAGGATCAACAGCTTCAGTCCCAAAGGTGTCTACAAACACCGACACCGGATGGGCCATTCCAATGGCATAGGCCACTTGGACTTCACAACGACGAGCTGCTCCAGCTGAGACAATATTCTTAGCTACCCACCGTGTGGCGTAGGCAGCGGAACGGTCGACTTTGCTAGGATCCTTGCCAGAGAAAGCACCACCACCGTGTCTAGCCATCCCACCGTATGTGTCTACGATTATCTTGCGGCCCGTTAATCCAGCATCACCTAACGGCCCGCCAATCACGAATCGGCCAGTGGGATTGACATAAACCTCATATTCGTCACCAGAAAATTCTTCGGGGATCACGGGGGTTATAACTTGCTCAATTAGATCTGGGCGAATCATCCGATCCCGATCGATCCCATCATTATGCTGCGTAGAGATCAAAACCGTCCTGAGACGAATCGGCCGGTCTTTTTCGTATTCAAACGTCACCTGTGTTTTGGCGTCAGGCCGCAGATATGGAATGATTCCAGCCTTACGGACATCTGCATGGCGCTCCGCCATCCTATGGGCAAGGTGGATCGGCAGCGGCATCAGTGCCTCGGTCTCGTCGGTCGCATAGCCAAACATCATCCCCTGATCACCAGCTCCCTGACGATCAAGATCATCTCCATCATCAGCGAAACCAGATCTCACTTCCTCCGAGTCCTCAACCCCACGGGCTATATCTGTCGACTGGCCATCAAGCGCTACCATCACTCCACAAGTTGCGCCATCAAAACCATAATCCTCATTGTCATAACCAATACCTTTAATGGTTTCACGGACGGTTTGAGGAATATCTACATATCCGTCACAAGTCACTTCTCCCGCCACTACAACCAATCCGGTAGTAACCAGCGTCTCGCATGCAACCCGACTCTCACTGTCCTCTGCAAGCATCGCATCCAGGATGGCGTCTGAAATTTGATCCGCCATCTTGTCAGGATGACCTTCCGTCACAGACTCCGATGTCATCGCCCGGTTCTCAGTCACGACGACAACCCATTCCCGTGGCTACAACGTTTAGCAACATCGATCGCTGCATCAATCACAAATCTCGCCACACGATGCTTATCTGTCTTGGCCACCTCAATTTCAACACCTTCCCTGTCGAGAATCAACACCGCATTTGTATCGTGACCGAACCCAATATCTGCGGCAGCAACATCATTCGCAACAATGAGATCTACGCCCTTTGATGCCAGTTTAGAAGCGGCATTTGTCTTGAGGTTTGCGGTCTCCGCAGCAAATCCGACGATCACCTGTCCTTGCGTACGATTATTGCCCAATTCGGCGAGAATGTCAGAGGTAGGTTCGAGATGTATCTCAGGCAAGCCTTCTGACCTTTTCAACTTTTGTTGAGCCACACCTACTGGGCGAAAGTCAGCAACCGCCGCAGCCATGAACACAAAATCCGCAGATGAGGAAACCCGGAGTACAGTTTCGGCCAGTTCCGCGGCCGTTTCAACCGGCAACACTTCAACGCCCGGCAATTCCGGAGCACGTTCTGGTTCTGTAGTTACACATAGCACCTTCGCTCCACGTTTTGCCGCTTCGACAGCAAGGGCATGACCCTGCTTTCCTGAAGAACGGTTACCGATATAGCGAACGGGGCAGATCGGCTCACGAGTTCCACCAGCCGTCACAAGCACGGTGCAACCTTCGAGTTCTTGCGCTTTACCTAGAATCTCACACTCAACAGCTTGAAAAATAATCTCAGGATCAGCCAACCGACCTGGACCCGAGTCTCCCCCTGCAAGTGGACCATCCTCCGGACCAACAAATTTGACACCCCGCTCTGCGAGTACTTTGACATTCTCTTGGACAGAAGGCTGTTCCCACATCTCGGTATGCATAGCTGGACAAATAATCACTGGTGCCTTAGTCGCTAATAAAGTAGCAGTCAACAAATCTCCGGAACGGCCTAGCCGGTAGTCGGCTAGGAGTCGCGCAGTGGCGGGGCAGACGATAATAAGATCCGCCCGTTGCCCTAAACGTGTATGAGGTACAGGATATATCTCTTCCCAAAGCGACTTCTGGACAGGTTCGGATGCCAAAGCACTAAAAGTGGCAGACCCAACGAATCGTAAGGCACCTTCAGTCAGTACAGGTGAGACATAAGCGCCCTCTTCAACAAGGCGACGACAAAGATCTATTGCCTTGTAGGCAGCAATGCCCCCTGTGACGCCTAGGACGATATGCCGCCCCTGAAATTGGCCCATAGCGGGCAACAGATCAGGCGCCCTCTTCAGGGGCGCCGTCGGCCGACGATTGCAACCACTCAGCAGCTTCAATGGCGGCTAGCTCTTCACCCGTTGGCTCATCCTCCTCCGGAGGTTCTGTAGCAACAATTTTGTCAACGGAAATCTCTTCAAAGGCTATTGAAAGAGGTTTACGTGCGACAGAGGTCACCTGAGGCGGTATTGAGGAACCGAGACCCTCTCCTAATTGACCAAAGTAAGCATTGATCTGGCGAGCTCGGGTGGCGCTCAGTGTGACCAATCGAAATTTAGAATCCACCCGGCCGAGGAGTCCCTCAATCTCCGGGTTGACCATAGTGCTATGAGTGTCGTGGCGTTGCATAGATTGCCCTTCTCCAAGCGAGGGTCGTCATCGAGAGTCGATGCCGTTCGAATAGACCACAACCGTACCAGCGATAACGAACGAAACGTCGGGATCAAAACCTGACTCCGAACTCATTCACCACTTCTTTCTGAAGAACGTCGCTCATCCAGCATGGCCATTATCTCATTCACCGCATCGTCAATATCATCATTGATGACAGTCCTATACCCAAGCTCTATAGCCTCTAGCCGCTCGCGACGAGCCTCAGCAATCCGAATATCAGCAATAGCAGAAGTTTCACCACGCCCAATCAATCTTCGTCGTAATTCCATGTCGCTCGGAGCTTCAAGAAATACCAAAAGAACATCCGGTCGCCTATCTTGAACCTGGCGGCCACCTGCGACATCAATCTCCAAGAGAAGGTCACCATTACTTTGGGGTCTTGGAGTGCCATATAACTCGCCTAAGAACTCGTTCCATTCTAGAAACCCATCTCGCTTACGGTGCGCTATAAACGCATCTCGATCCACAAAAACATATGAGTTCGATGGTTCCTCTTTGCGAGGAGGACGCGTTGTCCAGGAACGACTAAGTTCTAAATTCTGGTCGCGCTCTACTAGAGCTTTAGCGACCGCTCCCTTACCAGCACCCCCAGGTCCAGAGAGCACCAAGAGCACTGGAGGAGAGAACGAAGTGGCGGCTTCTCTATACACCTGAGTAAAGCTTCAGCTAAAACGGGAGAGTAGCTCGCTTCGCTGCTTGACCCCGAGACCCCGAAGCCGACGCGACTCACTTATCCCGATCTCTTGCATCATGCGCCTGGCTTTGACTTTGCCGAGGCGAGGCAGCGATTCCAGCACAGAGAGCACTTTCATTTTCGCAATCATCTCTTCACTATCAGAGCGTTTGAGGAGTCCTTCTAAATCCAATGAACCGGATCTAAGTTGTTCTTTAACTCGGGCGCGTACCTTCCGCGCTTCAGCGGCCTTGGCGAGCGCTTGACGACGTTGTTCATCACTTAATGGAGGAGGCTTTGGCATGGGCGAAAACCATAGCGAATACTCGCGTAATGCACGACTCGTCAGAAACTTCTATTTCAGAAATTAGCCAAGTAGATGACCAACTAGTTCGGCAGCTGCAAGGATAGGTTCATCTGCGGCAGTCACGGCACGGCCTATGACTAGGAGATCGGCACCAGCAGCAATAGCCTCACGAGGCGTCGAAACCCTTGCCTGATCATGCAATTCCTGCTCGGGTAACCGTGTACCAGGAACTACACGGACCAATTGCCCAGCCCAATTCTCAGTGACTTCAAGGTCGGGTGAAGCACAAACGATACCCGCGCATCCAGATTCGGCTGCCAGCTCAACTAGGGCAGCGACCTCTGAAGGATCAGAGGTTTTAGAACTTGTCAAGACAGTGACACCAAGAATCCCGGGAGGCGGAAAATCTGCACGCTCAGCACCTAAAGCTGCACCTTCGACAGCAGCACGTAAAATATCGGAGCCCCCTTGAGTATGCACCGTGAGCCATCGAACACCGAGTGAACCCACAACCTGGGCGGCATTGTGCACGGTGGTCGGGATGTCATGAAGTTTAAGATCACAAAACACTTCGAACCCCGCTGTTCTGAAACTCCCAACAGCATCCGGACCCGCAGCACAAAATAATTCGAGGCCGATTTTGATAGTCCCGAAGAAGGGCTCCAAATCGAAAGCTAGACGCCGGGCAGCCACCAAATCATCAATGTCTAGAGCTAGAACAAGACGTTCACGAATCTCGGTCGGAACTTCCCCCTCCTCGCCTATCAGCTCAAGTTCGTCTATCGGATCAGAGTCCAACTGACTCTGTTCTTCCCCTGTTCTGCCCAAACTTCCATCGGACATAGAATCACTCTCTTTTCTTGTTTGGCTCACTGAAGAAATCTTCAGAATGGTGGGCGCCTCCAATTAGGTCCGTGATCGATCCAACCCTGTGATGAGAACACCACTTTTGCAAATCAGCAAGTAACTTTTTCGCAGCCGCTGGATCTGCAAAAGTCGCTGTTCCCACTTGAACCGCTGAAGCGCCAGCCAAAAGGAACTCGACAATATCCTCAGTGGCCGCTATCCCCCCAACACCAATAATCGGAAGATCGGGATGTGCCTCATATGTGTCAAAGACCGCTCTGACAGCCACAGGACGAATTGCAGGACCAGAAAGTCCACCCCGACCTGAGCCCAAAACCGGACGTCGGTTCTCTACATCGATTACCATTCCCAACAAGGTGTTAGCCACAGTGACTGCTTCCGCCCCCGCAGACGCGGCAGCACCAGCAATCTCAGGAAGATCGGGAGTATTCGAGCTTAATTTCGCCCACATAGGGCGTCGAGCAGCGGCCGAAGCTGAAACCACTTCGGCAATTGCCACAACAGAATTAGCAAAAAGGTTCTGTCGGTCCTCAAGATTTGGGCACGAAGCGTTGACCTCAACCGCGACAACACCTGCGGGGGCACTCGCCAGAAGCTCAGCTGCACGAGCAAACTCATCTACTGTGCGTCCCCAGATACTAGCGACGACCAGTGCTCCAGTATTCAACAAAGCGGGCAAGTCGTTCTCAATCCAAGAATTCACACCTGGACCCTGAAGTCCAACCGAATTGATCATCCCAGAAGGTGTCGCATGGATCCTGGGCGCTGGATTACCAACCCAAGGATCAGCATGGAGTGATTTAACAACTACAGCGCCGAGTCTATCTAAATCCATATAGCGTCCTAACTCATCGCTATACCCAGCGGTCCCAGATGCTGTACAAACTGGATTAGAAAGTCGGATAGATCCCAGACATGTAGACATGTCGACATCTCGATCTCGAGCTCTTCCAGTCATAGGGTTGACTCGATTTCATCAGAGAATACACCTTGGTGATACGTCTGCAGAGGACGCACCTCAAGTGAGTACCGTCTCCAGTCGGCGATACCTCGAGCCGCTGCAAGCGCAGCCGCAGCAGTAGTGAGTAGAGGAATTCCTTCCTCTGAGGCAGCCGCCCGGATATGTTCACCGTCAGCCCTAGGTCTTCTACCCCTGGGACTGTTTACAACAAGCTGGACAGCACCTGACCGAATCAACTCGACTGCATCGATTCCTTCTTCACCAATCTTGGCGACCACATCAGTGACTGGCAGTCCATGCTTAATCAAATATGCCGCAGTTCCACTTGTCGCAACCAAATCCAGACCAAGTTCCACTAAAGCTCGAGCAGCCTTGATGCCAGAAGTTTTGTCACGGTCTGCGAGTGAAAAAAATACGGTACCCGCATCCGGCAAGTCTCCTCCAGCGGCGATCTGTGACTTTGCAAAAGCAAGTCCCGGAGTTAGATCAATCCCCATAACCTCTCCCGTAGAACGCATCTCTGGACCAAGCACAGGATCTGCCTCAGGGAACCGACTAAATGGAAGTACAGCCTCCTTTACCGCCACATGATCGCCTACGACACAGTCGACAAGAAGCCCTTCTGAGCGAAGCTCACCCAAAGTCGCCCCCAACATCACGCGACTCGCCACTTTAGCTAGGGGTACACCTGTAGCTTTTGCAACGAAAGGTACTGTACGCGACGCACGCGGATTCGCTTCTATGACATAGACCTCATCATCTTTTACTGCATATTGGACATTGATAAGTCCACATACCTTCAAAGCTTCGGCAATACGCGACGTATAGTTCTCAATCTTTGCAATGACTGACGATGATAAGTAAGGCGGAGGTATCACACAGGCGCTATCGCCACTATGGACACCTGCCTCTTCCACATGCTCCATGACAGCCCCAATAACAATTTCGCCAGAAAAATCACGGATAGCATCCACATCTACTTCGGTCGCGTCTTCAAGAAACCTGTCAACCAGAACGGGTCGTTCAACAGACAGTCCACCCTCAATCCCCAAGCTGCCGAAACCTCGAAGTTCTTCCATAGCTCGTTCAAGCTGCTGATCATCATAAATAATCTGCATCGCTCGCCCACCAAGCACGTATGAAGGTCGCACCAGAACTGGATAACCAATGCCAGAGACAATGGCCAAAGCTTCCGACAAGTTTAATGCAGTACCGCCAGGTGGCTGAGGAATCTTCAACTGAGTACATAGAGAATTCCAACGCTCCCTATCCTCCGCCAAATCAATGGAACTTGGACTCGTCCCAGCCACTAGAACTTCGGGGAGCTCATTTGCAAGTTTGAGCGGAGTCTGACCCCCCAGAGTGACAATAACCGCCTCAGGCATCTCAGCATCAATGATGTTGGCAACGTCTTCGGATGTGAGGGGCTCAAAGTACAAACGGTCACTAGTGTCATAGTCCGTCGAAACAGTCTCGGGGTTACAGTTCACCATTATCGTTTCATAGCCAGCCTCGCGAAGAGCGAAACTTGCATGCACGCAGCAATAGTCAAACTCGATTCCCTGGCCAATTCGATTAGGGCCAGATCCCAAAATCAATACCTTTGAGCGGCTAGAGGGACGAACCTCATCTTCATCTTCCCAAGCCGAATAATAATAAGGGGTCTCAGCAGCAAACTCTGCTCCACAAGTGTCAACCGTCTTGTACGTAGGCAAAACTCCAATCTCTTGCCGACGCGACCGCACCACAGAAAGGTCAATGTTCCACAAATAAGACAATTGGGCATCTGAAAAACCAAGTTGCTTAGCGCGCCGCCACTCCAAACGTCCCAGATCAAAAATTTCAGCGGCCTCTAGAGATTCACGTTCCTCCACAATTCCTAAAATTTGATGAAGAAACCACGGGTCGATTTTCGTCGCCTCATGCACTACTTCCACAGCTTCACCACGACGGAGCAAGGCCTCGACCTGAAAGATACGGCTCGGTGTAGCAGTGCTCGCCATAGCTGTAAGAGTCGCGTCATCGACTTCATTTAGAGCTATTTCGGCAGGATCGGCATTAAGACCAAGACGACCATTCTCAAGCGAACGCAGTCCCTTTTGAAGCGATTCGGGAAAGGTCCTTCCGATTGCCATCACCTCACCAACAGAGCGCATAGAGGTTCCCAGTGTCCCTGACACACCGGGAAACTTTTCGAATGCCCATCGAGGGATCTTGGTGACCACGTAGTCAATAGTGGGCTCGAAAGCTGCCGGAGTCTTCTTTGTAATGTCGTTAGGAATCTCGTCCAAGGTGTACCCCACAGCTAGAAGAGCAGCGATCTTGGCAATCGGAAAACCCGTAGCCTTCGAAGCTAGAGCGGAGGAACGGCTCACCCTAGGATTCATCTCAATCACAACCTGCTGACCAGTAGCAGGATCGACCGCAAACTGGACATTTGATCCACCTGTCTCGACGCCAACACGGCGCAAACAAGCAAAGGCAGAGTCACGCATAGTCTGGTATTCGACGTCAGTAAGTGTCTGGGCGGGAGCCACCGTTATTGAATCACCAGTATGAACACCCATAGGATCAAGGTTTTCGATAGAACAGATGACGACACAATTGTCAGCAGAATCACGCATAACTTCAAGTTCAAATTCCTTCCAACCTGCAATTGAGCGCTCAATCAAGACCTCCTGAATCGGACTGGCGTTCAAACCAACAGATACAACTCTCTCGAACTCTTCCGGAGTCGAAGCGATACCGGTACCCCGTCCTCCAAGAATGTACGCTGGACGAATTACCACTGGGAGACCGATCTGGTCGACAATGTCCCTCGCCGTCTCGAGATCGTGGGCAACTCCCGAAGCCGGAACATCAAGACCAATTTCTTGCATAGCTATTTTGAACTTCTCGCGATCCTCAGCAGTGGCAATCGCCTTGGCATCAGCCCCAATTAGCTCAACCTGGTACTCAGCGAGAACACCAGCCTCCTCCAATTCCATAGCCAAATTAAGAGCCGTCTGACCTCCGAGAGTAGGCAACAACGCATCTGGGCGTTCTTTTTCGATAATCCGTGTCAGAACATCAAGCCGAAGAGGTTCCACGTAAGTGGCCGATGCAAACTCGGGATCAGTCATGATGGTGGCAGGATTCGAATTAGCGAGAATGACCCGAAATCCTTGTTCCTGTAACACTCGACAGGCTTGGGTACCTGAATAATCAAATTCGCACGCTTGTCCAATAACGATAGGACCTGAACCTATCAACATGATGCTCTCAAGATCTTTACGACGAGGCATCAGTATTTTCCTACTCTGGAAGATGATGCCATGAGATCTTCAAACTCTGAGAATAGATAGCGGCTGTCATGCGGACCTGGGCTAGCCTCCGGGTGATACTGAACGCTAAAGGCTGGAATATCTCGGCATCGGAGACCTTCGACAGTTTGGTCGTTCAGATTTATGTGTGTGACATCTACCGAATGAAGCGGACTATCTGCAACACAATAGTTGTGATTCTGGCTAGTAATCTCGACTGCCCCTGTGGCCAAATTGCGGACAGGATGATTTCCACCATGATGACCAAAAGGAAGTTTAAAAGTTTCAGCACCAAGCGCGCCCGCCAATAACTGATGGCCTAGACAGATCCCAAAAATTGGGACCCGACCAAGTAGCGAAGCGATCTCGTTACGGATACTGACTAAAGGATCAGGATCCCCCGGGCCATTCGACAGAAATACCCCATCGGGCTCTATCGCCAACACTTCGTCTGCCGTGGTAAATGCAGGCACGACTGTCACCTCCGCAAAAGATGACAACTGACGAAGAATCGTCGTCTTAACTCCGAAGTCGTACGCAACTACGCGTCGAAAGCCACCCCTTGCAGCTACTTTGTATGGAGTATCACACGTCACCCCAGAGACTAGATCACAACCATCAGTACCCCCGATGGTGGCCGCCACAGCCAAAAGCTTCTTCTCCTCAGCCGTACCAAAGGCACCCGGCATCGCTCCGAAATCCCTGATATGACGGGTCAGACGGCGAGTATCAATTCCCGCTATTCCCGATATGCCATGCCGACATAACAATTCTTCGAGATCGCCGGTACTCCGCCAATTACTACTCCGCCGGGTCAAGTCTCGAACAATGACACCTTGACAAAACGGTCTACGGCTTTCGTAGTCATCCGAATTGATACCGTAATTTCCGATATGCGGATAGGTGAAAGTGACAATCTGTCCTGCGTAAGACGGGTCGGTGATTACTTCCTGATACCCCGACAACACAGTATTGAAGACCACTTCCCCAGATTGGACGCCACCATCCAGCGCAGCTCCAATAAGCTCACCTTCAAATACAGAACCATCCGCTAGCACCAAACGGGCCTCGGTAATTCTCACTTGAGCTCCAGTAACCAACAAACCTCAACATCTACACAATGTCTGCGCTCACTCATCTTTGTACCTCTCCGTCAATAACCACAGGTTGACCGTGAAGGAGGGTGTGCCGTATCCGTCCCCGCAATGAACGACCCTCAAAAGGAGAGTTCGAACTCTTAGATGCCATATCCCGACCCGAAACTTTCCAAGTCAAATCCGGATCAAGTATGCAGAGGTTCGCTGGGTTACCTGGCTCCACAATCATTCCATGCCGATTTTCGAGACCTGCGATAGCAGCCGGCCGCCAAGAAAGAAGGGCTAACACCTCTGGTAGGTCAAGCCCCAATTCATTAAGCGCAAGGGGAAAAGCTGTCTCAAGACCAAGCATTCCTGGAGGCGCTAAGTCAAATGACAGTTCTTTCGCGTGGTCTGTATGAGGAGCATGGTCGGTGGCCACGGCATCGATAGTCCCATCCGAAAGCCCCTCCCTGACCGCTAGCACATCGCTTTCGGTTCTCAACGGTGGATGCACCTTAAAGACTGGATCATAAGAAGCGCACTCTGCATCGGTCAGTGTAAAATGATGCGGAGCGGCCTCAGCAGTAACAGGCAAACCTGCGGCCTTTGCCTGTCGGACCATAGCCACACTTCCAGCGGTCGATAAATGTTGGAAATGCATACGAGCACCGGTAAGACGAACTAGAGCTATATCGCGACTCACCATTAATTCCTCGGCCTCAGCTGGTTGACCCGGGATGCCAAGACGAGACGACCATTCACCCTCGTGCATGTACCCACCAGAAGACAGGGCTGAAATCTCACAGTGTTGAGCAAGAACCACCGATCGGCCAAGCCGGTGAGATAAACCGGTGCTGTATTCCATGATCCGACGCATCAAACGAGGGTCCTGGACACCCGTTCCATCGTCAGTAAAGAACCCCACCCCAATTCTCGTTAGTTCTCCGAGAGGCCCCATTTCCTCTCCCCGCCGCCCAACTGTCATGGCCCCGGCCGGAACGATCTCACAAGCTACCCCATCTCCTAGAGAACGGACATGTGTCACAACTGCCGTACAGTCAGCGGGCGGATCGGTATTGGGCATAGCGACAAGGGCAGTGAACCCTCCTAAAGCTCCGCCACGGGCACCTGTCTCCACTGTCTCAGCGTCCTCCTGACCGGGCTCACGCAAATGAACATGCAAGTCAACGAAGCCGGGGGAGATCACACAGCCTGATGCGTCAAGCTCCAGATCTCCCTCAATTCCAAATCCGATCGAAGAAATCTTTCCGTCGGCGCCAACTCCGACATCCACTTTCCGTTCGCCTGATTGATCAATGACCCGTCCACCCCTTAGAACTAAGCTCACAGTTCCGCACTCTCAGAAGGTTTATAAGAATCGGTTCGAGTCACACCAAGTAAAAGAAATAGGACTGCCATTCGTACTGAAACCCCATTAACCACCTGGTCCAGGATTACAGATCGAGAATCCGCAACAACATCTGCAGTGATCTCAATTCCCCGATTAACTGGTCCTGGGTGACAGATAAGAGCCTTCTTCGGTAGCCGATCAGCCCGACCAGAGTTGAGTCCGAAGTCAGCAACGTACTCGCGAACTGAGGGAAATAAACCTTCGCTAATCCGTTCTTTCTGCATACGAAGCAGGTAACAAGCGTCGAGGGTCGGTAGCACTTCGTCAAAGTTATGGCTCACCTTCGTCGGCCAACTCTCAAGTGAAGCAGGCAAAAGAGTAGGCGGAGCAACCAAGGTAACTTCGGCACCTAACGCGGTAAACGCCAACACATTAGACCGGGCCACCCGAGAGTGACGAATATCACCCACAATACCGATATGAATCCCATCAAGGGCACCGAGATGTTTTCGAAGCGTATAAAGATCAAGAAGGGCCTGAGTCGGATGTTCGTGCCATCCATCACCGGCATTAATGACAGCAGCTTCAGTCCAGCCAGCAATTCGGTGAGGCGTGCCAGCCATGGGATGACGGACGACTAAGGCATCCACACCATACGAAGAAATCACATCCACTGTGTCGCGTAGACTCTCACCCTTGTTGATCGAGGAAGATCCAGCGGCAAAATTCAGCGTGTCCGCAGAGAGCCGCTTAGCTGCAGTGTCAAATGACAGACGAGTCCGAGTCGAATCTTCAAAAAAAAGAGTTGCTACAGTCCGTCCTCGAAGAGCGGGGACCCTTGGAATTGGACGAAGTCCCACTTCCGCAAATCGGTCGGTTAAATCCAGTAGTTCTTCGATCTCCACCCGGTTCATGCCTTCAATGCCAAGTAAATGAGCTCTCACAACACATCCTTGATTCTCATTGACCGAATCTGTTGCACAATGAAGCGATCATTTCTTCATGACTCCCAGATCAACACCTTCGAGATGAACGTCAACCACTTCAGCACGCCGAGTTGGCAAATTTTTACCGACATAGTCGGGTCGAATAGGCAACTCACGATGACCTCGATCCACCATGACAGCCAACTGGATAGCTCGGGGACGTCCGAAGTCACATACTGCATCTAACGCTGCCCGAATAGTTCGACCGGTGAACAACACATCATCAACGAGGACAACAATGCTGCTGTCAAGATCGACTGGGATCTCTGTAGCGGCTTCTGGCAGAACCGGCCGGAGGCCGATGTCATCACGATGGAGGGCTACGTCGAGACGACCGACCGGGGGACGGGTACCTTCAATCTCGTACAACGCATCAACCAACCGCTCAGCCAAAGGTGTCCCGCCCGTCTGGAGACCAATAACAACAACGTCTTTCACACCATGGTTTCGTTCGATCACTTCATGAGCCATACGTCTAACGGCACGAGCCATATCGTCAGAATCCATAATCCGAGCATGCGCAACAAAAACGCCCCCAAATGGGGGCGCTTGTCGTCGTTCTCGCTCGGCCACAGGCCTCTACTCCTATTTCCGTTCGGGCCTCACAGAACCCGTTTGACGGTCAACCAGATCGTACCAGCAGTCTCTCAATCCAACTCATCAAGAGTCCCTACTATCTTTGGTTGCCACCCATAATTCGCCTTTAGCAGAAATTGGGAAATATCCCGCCTTATTAGCCACCTCTACAGACGCCAAATTGTTCCCCCTTATATCAGCGATTAAAGCAACCAATCCAAGCACGTCTAGCGCCCATCCAGTGACTACACGAGCAGCACTAGAGGCCAAGCCCCGACAACGCTCTTCCTCGCAAATCCACCAACCGATGTGCGCAATGCCGCGCCTGAAATCAAAGGAAGCCAATCCAACTTCACCAAGGACTCGATTCTTCGATCCCGATATCACAAGATCCAAAGCAAGACCCATCCGGCGCCGCTCAGATTCACCTGCAATCCAATCTGAAGCACGACTGAGAGAAACATCGGCAGGTACGGGAAGTCTCGATGCAATCTCGCTGTCTGTCCATGCCGAAAACAGTGACTCTGAATCGTCCGGCAACCAAGGACGTAGGAGCTCCCCACCTGCTAGAACTAGTGGAGGGTCAGGTAGAGGCAAACTAGAACGACTACCAGAATAGGTATGCATTTCTATCCAGAATCTGATCTATATATTGATGCGATCTTTGCCGCCACTCCATTGAGAAACTGCGCAGATCGTCCGGTCGAATAATCTCCAGCCAATTCCACTAGTTCTGCCAGCACTGCTGCGATTGGAACATCGATGCGGTGGACAATCTCAAATACCGCCATACGTAGAAGGGCTCGATCAATCGCCGGCATACGATCCGTTCGCCAACCTTCAGAAGCCTCATCGATGAGGAGGTCAATATTTCTGGTGTGTTCCGCAACTCCGTATACAAGATCACGGGCATGCTCAGGAAGCTCAATGAGCTGAGAGTGCAATACATCAAGAATTTCCTCACCACGACGATCTGCCGAATAAAGAATCTCAAGCGCAGTTTCCCTGGCCTCTCTCCGAGAACCAACACCACCACCGGCGCCACTACTTCGATGCGGTCCAAGCACGCTACAGACCGTCAGCTCCGGCCTAGATACTCGCCAGATCGTGTATCTACCTTCACCGCTTCTCCAGGTTCAATAAAAAGAGGTACTTGAAGTACCAATCCTGTCTCAAGGGTCGCCGGTTTACGAGCACCAGAAACTCTGTCACCCTGAACTCCCGGATCGGTCTCGGTAACTATTAGTTCGACTGCCGCAGGTAGTTCAATACCTACTACCTCGCTACCAAACATGAACAGTAGCGGCGCACTCCCGTCGACCAAATAGTCGACAGCTCTACCAAGTGTGTCAGATGACACCACAAGTTGTTCATAAGATTCATTATCCATGAAAACATAATCGGTGGTTTCTCGATAAAGATACTGCATCGAACGTTTATCGATTATTGCGCGCTGAACCTTCTCACCCGCTCGGAAAGTTCGATCTATAGTTCCTCCCGTCCGAACATTTCGCAATGTGGTACGAACGAAAGCATGACCTTTTCCCGGCTTCACATGTTGAAATTCAACTATCTGGAACAATCCATCGGCCAGATCTAGCGTCATCCCATTCTTTAGTTCATTCGTTGTTGTGGTAGCCATCTACTCCTCACTAGAAATCTGATCGGCCTTAGGAGCACGAGTCAGCGCTCGATAGCCGTCAGTGGTTATAAGAACAGTGTCCTCCCAACGAACTCCGCCTACGCCCGGACAATAAGCGCCCGGCTCAACCGTGACCACATGCCCACTCCGAAGAGTACCATTTGCAGAACTGGATATAGCCGGAGCCTCATGAATATCGAGTCCCACTCCATGGCCGGTTCCATGGACGAAAGCATCCGCCAAACCTGCCTCAGTAAGTACATCCCGACAAGCAGCATCTACTTTAGCCGCTGGAACTCCGTCCGCCAGGCAGGAAAGTCCAGCATTCTGGGCTTCCAAAACAACGTTTCGAAGCCAACTCTGATATTTCCCAATAGATTCACCAACGTAGAATGAACGGGTCATATCCGACCTATAACCCTCCACCACGGCTCCAAAATCACATACTACTAAGTCATCTTCTACTAAAGACCGCCCAGTGGGTCGTGCGTGAGGCAAAGCGCTATTGCTGCCGAACGCCACAATTGTAGCAAACGCTCTATCTTCAGCACCACGGCTCCGAATGCCGTGATCAATAGCTTCCGCCATTTCCTGTTCAGAAATCCCCACGACTAGGAGATCAGTCACATCCTGAAGAACAGAATCAGCCAGCGAGGCTGCCGCCTCTAGTCTCTCCACCTCAGCAAAGTCTTTAACCTCACGAAATCTCTCAACCACCCCATCTACAGGAATCAGATCAGAAGTATCGAGCCATTCAAGAAACCGAAGCTGCTCAGCCCAAGAAACCGAATCTGCCTCAAGCCCAACTCGTTTAGCACCCATTACACTTCTGCGAAGTACTGAACGACGGTCGCTTCCAACAATAGAAACTGATACACCCGAACTCTCTACCTGTTCTGGTGCTTGTTCCCGATAGCGCCCATCAGTGATCAGTAGAGCTCCATTTTTATCTACCACGAGATCTGCTGCTGAGCCGGTAAATCCCGTCAAGTATCGAATATTCGTTGACGAGGTGACAACTAGAGAGTCGATACCAACCTCATCCAAAGAACAACATAAACCATCCAATCGACCAACAAAGTTGAGTGGCGGAAATGTCAAGGTTTCAGACCAAGCAATTCTGCAACAGCTATCACCGCCAACCGGTAGACGTCGCTGCCAAAGCCAGCAATGGTCCCTGAAGCTACAGGAGCAATCACCGAAGTGTGTCTCCAAGGTTCGCGAGCAGCCGGATTAGTTAAATGAACTTCAACAATAGGCCCATCGAAAGCCGCCAGAGCATCATGGATAGACCAGGCGTAATGGGTAAGAGCACCCGGATTAATGATGATGGCAACACACCGATCTCGGGCTCTTTGGATGGACTCGACTAGTTCACCTTCCAGATTGGACTGAAAATGTTCAACTTCTAAGCCATACTCTTTTGAGGTCGATTCAACCGTGCCTAGGTGATCTGCAAGAGTCAAATCTCCATACAATTCGGGCTCTCGGTCGCCAAGTAGATTCAAATTAGGTCCCGAAAGCACCAACAGGTTTTTACTCTGTGTACTCACTGGTTCACCTCCTAATAGCTTTCCACCATCCCTATAGGACAGTGCTAATAACCTCTTGAGCCAAATTTGGGTCGACACCCGAAACCAACTCCACGCCTCGTGCTCCGTCCAAAACAAACGTCAACCCACCAACGGCTTTCTTATCACGACCCATCAAGGACACCAGATCAGCCTTTCTAGCTTTTTGTGGAATGGAATCAGGTAAACCGTAACTCGAAACAATCCGGCGATGTTCAGCCACTCGGCCATCATCTATACGACCCAACGCTTTTGCCAGTTCAGCAGCATATATAAGGCCAATAGCAACCGCCTCCCCATGCCGCAATCCATAGCCACCTGCAGTCTCAATGGCGTGTCCTAAAGTGTGACCGTAGTTGAGCACTACTCGTGTTCCCGACTCAAGCTCATCTCTGGCCACAATCTGTGCCTTAATTTGAACACAACGTGCAATTCGATCCACAAGCTCAAGATCGTTGATATCTCCTCCCCCAAGAAAGTGGTACTTGGCCATCTCGCCAAAACCACAGCGCATTTCCTCCTCTGGCAACGTTCCAAGGGCCTTCACATCACATATAACAGCCAACGGTTGCCAGAAGGCACCCACGAGGTTTTTCCCTTCAGGTAAGTTGACACCTGTCTTGCCACCGACAGCTGCATCGATCTGTCCTAGTAGAGAAGTAGCTACATGCACTACGGGAACGCCTCGATGGTAGGACGCGGCGGCGAATCCGGCCACATCTGTGACGACACCGCCACCAACACCAATAACGACATCGCTTCTATTCAGACCCCACAAAGCAAACGATCGGCACAAATCCTCGACCGTCGCAAGTGTCTTAGCCTCCTCCCCATCGCCGATTAGAAAGACTTCCTGCTCACGACCTGAATCCACCTGGAAACCAATACCGGCTTGGGTAACGACTGCAACACGACCCACTCTTTCAGGAAGGAGGCCGCTCAAACAACTGGCAACACCATCACCAACAAGGACGGGATAGGAACGATTATCTGGGAGGAGCACATCAATATTCCAAGCGGAATCTCCGTTATCTAAATCATCGACTCTCTTCATTGTGAAACAGATCTTTCCGCAGGGTCATAGGTTTTGAGAGAGGGCGTCACCTTAATGAGAAAGGCCAGTATCTCTTGAGCAGCTTCCGAAGGCGTCTTCTTATTGGTGTCCACTACAAAATCAGCAGCTGCTTCATATAGTCCATCGCGTTCAGCCATCAAGCGAGCAAGAACAGCAACCATCCCTCCATCGGACCCGTCTTGTTGCAAAAGGGGACGGCCTGATCCGTCACCTAAACGACCAGTCGCTACCTCGGGACTTACCTGAAGCCAAACCACGTAGGATCTTCGAGCTAAAATATCTCGGTTGACTCTACGAAGTAGCACTCCACCACCTGTTGAGATAATCACTGGTTCTGAGAGTTCCAAAACTCTCATAAGACTATTTTCTTCAGCATCTCGAAATCCAATTTCACCGCGTTCTTCGAAGAGGACGCCGATGCTCCTACCCGTATCTGCTTGAACCCAGCGATCTAGGTCAACGTGACGATAGTTCAGACACTCTGCCACTAAAGCTCCAACGGATGTCTTACCAGCACCCATTAGGCCAACTAGCGCTAAGTGTGGGCGATTTATTGGCAACATGACCCTAGGCTAGCCAGCGTTGAACCATCGACCGGCGGAATAAAACCCGAGCATACGTTATCTGCAGTCAACCGTAGACCTGTCATCCAAAAAAGCGGCCCGGCTGGATTCGAAACAATCAAACTAATCCTGACGGAGGCTAAGGGCCGATCGAGCCGCTGAAGCCATAACCTCTACTGGTGGCACTTCGCCTGTCCATAAAGTAAAAGCCTCTGCAGCTTGAAAAAGCAGCATTGACAGACCGCCGTAAACCTCGATACCAAGTCCACGCAGCTCTGCCATCCATTGGGTCACCTCTGGATAATAAACGAGATCGACAACAAGTTGGCCGGCAGCCAACATAGTGGGATCAAGTGGCAGTTGATCACCAATTTGCATCCCAAGGGGAGTGGCGTTAATGATGACATCCGCTCGAGCTGCTGCTACCCGAATACTGTCTAGATCTACTGTTCTTCCGATAGCTCCTGCTAAAGCAGCTGCCGTCGTAGCCCGGGGAACTGATCTATTTGCAACAACCACCTCCTCAGCACCTGAGGAGGCACAGGCTTCGATAACAGCGCGCGCTGCTCCTCCAGCTCCAATGACAAGAACACGCTTTTCCTCTACACCCAGGCCAGTATCATGCAGGAGACCCTTTAAAAAGCCATCACCATCGGTGTTGTAACCAATCAGGCGTCCACCATCACGAATAAGACAGTTGACAGCACCCAACCGAGCCGCCGCTCCTACAAGCTCATCAGCGAAGGTTGCTGCCACTTCTTTATGGGGCATTGTCACCGAGAGTCCAACTATTCCAAGAGATACCGCACCCTCCAATGCCTTCGGTAAATCTCCTTCGGCTACTTCGAAAGCAGTAAAGACCCAGTCAAGACCAATCGCAGCAAAGGCAGCGTTATGAAGCACTGGTGATAATGAATGGCCGATTGGTGAACCAATAACAGCTGCTACCTGAGTGGACCCATTAACAAATAATCGGTGGTTTTTCACTTGGTCGTTCGATCCTTCAGCCACAACCCAGATTCTTGTCTACACAAACCCGTCGTGCACGCTCAAATTCTTCTCCAGTGACCGTAAACGTGTGCGCTCCCACAATTCCGCCCTCATCAGTTCGAACGTAGTACATCCAAGGACCTTCTGCAGGATTCAGTGCGGCTTCTAACGACGCTCTTCCGGGCGCGGAAATAGCGGTCGGTGGTAAACCTCGAACAACTCGAGTATTCCAGAGTGACTCGGACTGAAGATCCCGAGTATCCAAGGGCTCACCGGCCGTCTTGCCTACCGCATAACGGGTCGTTGCATCAATTCCTAAAGTCCAACCAGCGTCTAACCGGTTGTATATGACCCTGCTAATACGGGCACGGTCAACATCAATCAACGCTTCCTCCTCAATCAGTGAAGCAATGACCAGTGCTTCATAAGGAGAAACACCAAGCTCATTGGAGCGTTCCTCTATATCCAGATTTTCAACCACTGCACGAAATTTTTGATGCATTCGCTCAATTAGGTTCAACTCATCGCTGAGCGAATCCTCAGCGAGCTGGTAGGTATCTGGAAAGAGTAAACCTTCCGCTAGTAAGTAAGGGAGATCCTCCGGATAATGCACCCACCTAAGTCGCTCACTAATAAGTGCGGCATGCAACTCTTCTCTATTAAAAGCGGGCATCTCGCTAAGTAGTCGTTCTATAGTCTGGGCAAGGGTAAGCCCTTCAGGCACCATGACCAAAATGACTTCATCCGGAAGAGGTCCTTCATTGAGAAGATCGACTGTCTCCTGAAAGGCTAAATGCTCCCTCAAGATATACTCACCCGCTTTGAAGGAATACTCCACGTCTACAGGACATTCGATCAGCCAGCGTAGGACGGACGGACATCGCATCCACTGCCGGAACATCGCGGGGTTGTCGACCACACCCTCTACTCCCAACGCCATGGCCACATCATTTGTGGTCCAACCTTCTTCAAGCACAAAACGGACCTCATCCCCAAAAAGGCGAGCAGGACGCATCTGATCCTGCGCCCAATCTTTCACAAATCTGTATCCAAGCAA
>Ga0310344_10000511_pt1 | contig 30509 bp, 38 predicted proteins | sample HC15DNA20200_MG_FD_203801 | JGI IMG/M metagenome (GOLD analysis project Ga0310344, IMG submission 203801) | Marine microbial communities from station ALOHA, North Pacific Subtropical Gyre - HC15-DNA-20-200_MG | ecosystem: Environmental > Aquatic > Marine > Oceanic | place: Pacific Ocean: North...
GTGAAATCATCACACGGAACCGTTCAATCTATGATTGTATGAAGATGGATGTCATCAACTATACGGCTCTAGCCGTGAAAATACAGCCTGATGTGGAAAAGACGGTTGGAAACTCTGTAAACCTGAATACCATAGTAGTCGCCATAAAGCGATACGCAGACTCGTTTGATGAAAAGGAAGAGGTCTCAGATGAGCCTATTCTCAAAAATGCCAGACTTTCCCTAACTGATGGAATAATGGGCATACAATGGAATATGGGTGATGCTGGAGATGAGATGGCAAAAATGCTAAATGAGTTTCATTCAATATTTCCAGATTCCGAGTTTTTCAGATTAGGAGATTCATTTAGAATTCTTACAGAAGATAGCGACAGAGTTAGACGAATGTTCCAATCATTGCCAAAAGAGAATGAGTACAATTCTGGATTGGCAAAGATCAAAGTCTCTGTCCCACCAAACCATAGCAGATCAGATGTTATGGCATTTGTAACTGAAATTCTGCATTATAATGGAATTGATATGGCTGATGCACTATTCACTCAAGATGGACTTGTAATAGTTCTAAAAGAAGAAGATGCACCAAGAGCATATGAAAAATTACGAGCTCAGATTTCTAGATAGATTATACGCCTAAAGTTTCTGCTTTTGCTAAATCCAAAAAGACCTTATCGCCAACTGAAAGATTGAGTTCTTTGTATTCATGCATGTCAAGTTTGATGCTGGTATTTCCAGGACCACCTCCCATGCCGCCCATTCCACCGGCCATCATTTTATTGAGATTTTTCATCATGTCATCCATGTTAGTAAATCCCATTACATTTGATCCAAATGGAGATGGTGGTTGATTTCCTTCTTTCATGTCTTTTGCTAAAGATAGTGAAACTACGACGTATGGAGCACCATCAGGTGCTGCATCGATTCGCATTACAACAAACTCTTTTCGCATATTTTATCCCCAAAAAATCTATATTTTAATCTGTCATTTGGGCATGCTTTTTCTCAGTGATCTCTTTTAGTCCATCTTCGAAAAAGAACTTTTCACCAAACGCTGGTTTTAGGTCATCTAGCCAAATTGCATTTTCATCATATTTTGCAAAGAATGGCTGATTTACCCACTTTGGATCTCTGCCCTGAAGCATTCGGAAAACCATGACTTTTTGGCCATTTACCTCACCTACGCCGTCAATCTGGACCTTTCCAGGCGTGGCTGACATACTAGGACCTCGAACTGTTCTTGCCAATCCACTCACCTGCTCAATTGCAGTTTTGAAGATTTGGTGGGCTCGAACTAGAGGAACTCCAAAATAATGTTGAGCACCAGTATCTCTTACAACAAACATGTAGTATGGGATGCAGCCTAATTCGACCTGCTTCTGCCACATCTGTGCCCACATATTTGCATCATCATTAATGTGAGTTAGTAAAGGAGATTGGGTTCTGATTTGAGCTCCAGTTCCTCTCATTTTTTTAATTGCTGTTTTTACTGAACCAGTTTTCATTTCTACAAGATGATTAAAGTGTGCCATGATGGAAAGATGAATTCCTTTGTCTGTAATTCTTCTAAACGTGTCCAATGTTTCTTCTGCATCTTTGTCTGTCAAAACTTTGTAAGGCCAATACGACAAAGCCTTTGTGCCGATTCTAATGGTTTTTAGATTTGGAACATCTGCATCAAGTAATTTATCAATATATGCTCCAAATAGACTTGCTTTCATTATCATAGGATCCCCACCAGTAAATAGAATGTCACTAACTTCTGGATGTTCTGTGACATATTGGGATAATGCTTCACCTTCCTTCATTGCAAATTTCATTTCGTCCATACCGACAAATTGTGGCCATCTAAAACAGAATGTACAATATGCGTGACAGGTCTGACCCTGACTTGGGAAAAACAAAACAGTTTCGTTATACTTGTGTTGCATTCCATAAAGTTTAGTTCCATCTTTTAGAGTTGGAACGTTTAGCTCCATCTGTCCAGCTGGATGTGGATTAAGTTTTAGACGAATATCATTTGCTGTTTCTTGAATTTCTTTTCTATCTCCTCTCTTCAAAACTGGAGCCATCTGATCAAAGTGTTCTGGTTTGAGCATTCCTTTTTGAGGAAATGTCAATGCAAAGATTGAATCATTTTCTACATTGTTCCAATCGATTAGTTGTTCAATCACATAGTTGTTAGCTTTGAAAGGCAAAACATTTCCTACCACTTCCATCTCGAAAATTTGTTCTTCGGTGAATTTTTCAAGTTGTGGGAGTTTTCTAAAATTTGCTAGTGTATAAGACTGAATTGATGGTGATTCATTTACGGTCCAAACTGACTCTTGTGATGTTTGTGCCATTCTCAATAATAGGCAAATACGTTTGTTAAACTTTAGGATCGTGCCTAAACAGGCATGATTTTGAGATAGTAACAGTATAATCACCTATTCAGTGTTTACTTCTATGACACTTGCAGGAATTGAATTAACATATTTGGTAAAGGAGATAGGTGAAAAAGTAGACGGTTGCTATGTTAGTAACATATATGGAATAAATCGTAATAGTTTACTTTTCAAAATGCGTCATCCTGATAAACCAGACATAATGTTGATGATATCAAGTATAGGAATGTGGGTCACCAGTAAAAAGATTGATCCAATTGAACCAAACAAGCTTTTACGACGGTTACGCAGTGATCTTCTTAGATCCAAGATTGAAAAAATAGAACAGATTGGTACTGAACGTATAGTTTATCTGACATTTTCTAATTTTGAAAACCGGTTTGTGTTAATTGTTGAGTTTTTCGGTGAAGGAAATATGTTGTTATGTAATTATAATAAAAAAATTCTTGCATTAATGCATTCTATAGATGTAAGACATAGACAGTTACGGATTGGTCTTGAATACCAACCACCACCTCAAGATGGAATTGATATACTAGCTCTGGAAAAGGAAAAATTCAAAGGAATTCTATCAACGTCAACAAGTATTGGAAAGATTATTGGTAGAGGGTTAGGACTACCAAAAAAATACGTCGAGGAAATAATTAGACTTTCAGCAATTAGCCGTGTAAAACCAAGTAATGAGTTGTCGGATGACGAGTTTGAAGTTTTATTTGATGTGATTAACACGGTGATTTCTAATGTAGTTAATGGAAAACATGATGCGACAATCATTACTGATAAAGAAGAATCGGATGTGTTTCCAATCAGATTTTCAGATTATAACACAAAGGCCAGAGAGGTTTCCAATTTTAATGAAGGTTTAGATATAATTTTCACTGAACAAATTTTACAAAAAGGAAAATCATTATACAGTAAAGAAGCAGAAAAAAGAATTACAGAATTACAAAATAGATTAGATGAACAAAAAAATGCAATTGATGTAGTTCAGGAAAAATCAAAGAGAATTGCAGATGTGGCAAATCTACTTTTTTCAATACAATCAGAGGGACAATCAAAAATATATGATCCTGAGATAATCGAATCCCTCAAGAATCAAAATACAGAATTAATTAAGGAAAAAGGCGTGCCAATCCTGAAGATTAATGATGCAAAAGTAAAGATCGAACTCGATTCTCCACTTCCAAGTATAGCATCTATACTATTTGATGAATCCAAAAAACAGAAGGGTGCCATAAATTCTATTCAGAAGTTAATCAAGAAAACTGAGGATCAATTACAGAAAACAATCGAAAAAGGTGAAATAGCAAAAGGTTCTGTCGGTTTTTCTGAAATTAGAAAAAAGAGTTGGTATGAACGATATAGGTGGTTTTTTACATCAGATGGAATATTAGCGGTTGGTGGCCGTGATAGCTCGTCTAACTCTGCATTAGTTAGAAAACATATCGAAAATGGTGATAAAATTTTTCATGCTGAGATAAATGGCTCGCCATTTTTCATACTAAAAGATAGAAATGAGATGTTAATGCCACTAAGTCTTGAGGAAGTGGCACATGCCACTGTTTGCTTTAGTCGTGCATGGCAAACATTTGCACATGGATTGAATAGTTTTTGGGTTAACCCAGATCAGATCAAAAAGGCAGCTCCAAGTGGACAGTCAATGGGAAAAGGATCTTTTATGATCTATGGTACAAGAAATTTTATCAAAGTTTCATCGTTGAAGCTTGCAGTGGGAGTAATGAAGGAAGGTGAAAATTATTTACTAGTCTGCGGTCCGCCAGAACCAATAAAGAAAAAATGTATTTGTTATGCCATAATTGAACCAGGCGGCTCTTCAATTTCAGATGTTGCAAAAAAGATTAGGGCTGAGTTCAACAAAACTAATGATAAATTTCAGAAATTATTTGTAATTGATGATTACGTTAGAATGTTACCTACTGGTGCTAGTAAGGTTATAGATAGTGGTATTCAACAATCAATTTAGAATTGTTGCTGATTCAGTATCTAGTTCAATGTCTTTTCCATTCTCAATAGAATCAAACTGCTCATGAGAAACTACAATCATTGGAATGTTTGCTAATGCACATCCTGAGGCAACAGTTAGATCAGCTTTTGTACAAATCATTGCAATAGGAGCTGATTCATTATTCTTTAGGGAAAAAATTGTATATGCTCCAACACTACTTCCTATTCCATGTGGAAATACAAGAATAGAATTTTTAATTGATTTCTCAAAAATGTCATATTTTTGGTCGTGAATAATTCCTGTTTTTTTATCAACTGCGCCTAAAAAATTGATTGGGTTTGTAGTTTTAAGAACTGTACCTTTTGCTTTGCCTTGAACAATCACTTTAGTCATTTAGTCTCATCTTCTATGATTTTTGATAGTGGTTTTAGATTAACATCTACTCCTGTGGAATTTTTCAAATAATATGCACCCTTAACGGAATTTGTTGTGACTGCATCAGTCTCATTTGTATCAATAAGTGGTGTCAAACAAGTACAACAGTCTGATAATATTTCGCCACCAGCTCTTTCGATTTCATTAGTATATTCTAGACTTCGTGCTTGATGCTGTACTGCTCTAGAACAAAAAATCATGCACCTTTTTTGAAATGATTTACCTTTAAGCATGTTTGATAGGTCAGATAGTTCTTGTAATCCAAGTTGAGGACTTCCAAGTGTTATGAGATCTCCTTTGTCAGTGGTATTTAGTTCATCATAAATTTTATTCATTTCTTCTTTTCCGAAGTCAATTTTTTCAGAAGTTTCGGTGTCATCACGAAATTGAAATTTTGCACAAGTCCCAGAAGTACCCATTCCACCACAAAGTGCTTTACAACTGCGTCTGTCTGGTTCAGATACTCCTGATATGGTTACTGATGTATCGCCAACTTTACCTGCAAAAAATCCAAGCAGTCCAAAATCCAATTCGTTTGGATTTTCTAATTTCATTCTGATGGTTAGTGGATAATTAGTTTCATCTTTTCGAAAATCCGAATAAGGACTTTTACCAGTAAGTGCACTTGCTAATGCACTGAATGCACTTTCTTTGTTTGTTTTTAGACCACCTAGTGAATTTGCAAAAATTGCCGCGTTACTTTCAGCGAATGAAACCTGAGTGCCTTTTTCTGGTAAATCATAGATATCATATGGTGTGCAAGAAAATGTTGGCTCTACACCCATCCTAATGTAAGAGTCTCTAATGCTTTTTTGTTTTTCAATGAAGTCATCATCAATGTGATCAAACTCTGATATATGGTCAAAGTCAAAACCCATTGGATTAACAGTAGTTTTTACTCTCACTTTGATATCTTGACTTATTTTTCGTAAGAATTCCTCGCCAGAATCACCGATTGTATTATAATTAACGCCTGAGAGATGCGCCCAGTTCACTGGTACTAGTTTTTCTGCATTAGTAGCCTCACCTGTGGCAACCAAAATACGATATGCAGTTTGAAGTGCCTCACCTTTCTCTCCATTTAATGCAGACTGCTCTTCTTTTGTTAATTCCATACAAATTCTTGGTTTTACAAATATAATACTTGTACGTCATCTCCACGTATGAAAAAAATTCTTAATGGTATGATAAAGACAATGAAATCAGAAAAACCACCAAGAATCACTGCATTACAAGATCTGCATGATGCAGAAGACCGTGGTCCATTTAGCATACTTATTGGGACTATATTATCAGCTAGAGCAAAAGATGAATCAACCAGTAGAATTGTTAAAGATCTATTCAAGGTCTACAAAAATTCTAGACAACTGGCGAATGCTAAAGTAAAAGACGTTGAAAAAATTATCAAATCAATTGGATTCTATCATGTAAAAGCAAAAAGGATTATTGAAGTGGCTAAGATCATTGACTCTAAATACAAAGGAAAAGTTCCAGCTGATTTAGAAAAATTAGTGGAATTGCCTGGTGTTGGAAGAAAAACTGCTAATTGTGTACTGGTTTATGCCTATGAAAAACCTGCCATCCCTGTTGATATTCATGTACACAGAATTTCAAATAGATTAGGATTGGTTTCAACAAAAAATCCAGAAGATACTGAATTTGAATTGATGAAAATAATTCCCAAAAAACTTTGGCTTGATATCAATGAAACATTTGTAAAATATGGTCAAAACATTTGCAAACCAATTTCACCAATGTGTAAGGTTTGTCAAATTAAGAATTCTTGTAAATATTATAAAACTAAGAACGCTTCTTAGTGACTAAAAGTATTACAATTACAACTCCTAGACACCCTACTATTACAAATGGAAGCATGTGTAGTGGTCCCTCTTTTGGATCACCAGATAAAATTTCTAGATTAAGAATTCCATCTACTACGGCGGGTGGATCTTGACTTCCTTGCATGCCCCAAACTGAATATGCTTTAATCTCAAATCCTTCAACATCTAGATTTGATAATACTATTCTTTCACCATTGTTTATTGTGAGTCCAGCTGTATCAGAATATGCTAAGATTACTTTGCCTCCTGGTAACCAACCTCGGTCTAATTTATCATGTACAACTACATACCCTTCATCAGGAAGCTGAACGGCAATCCAGAATTTTTTGTCGGGTGGACTTCCCATGCCGATTTCGATGAATTTGTCTTCGATTGTTGCATCATGGAATTGAATTGCACCAACACCATCCGGATTACCATATACCAATTCGTTAGTTAGATTCACCTGCCAGCTAACATCATGAATCTCATCAAATTGAATGATTATTTGATCACGTGCAGGTTTGTTAAAGTCATTATAATCAATGTCAATATTCACCATTGATAATGTTGGATTAGATTGATCCTCAGCAAATGCTGGAATAATCATAAAAGAAAGAAAAAATATTATAGGAATTTTATAATTCATCTATTCAACAAATGGTTTATCAAATTCTATGATAACTTTGGCAACTTCTGGTCGTAGAATAAATTCAGATGGTGCCTGATTGTTTTGAATCATTTCACGAAGTTTTGTTCCGCTAATCTGTTCACGTGAATCAGCATCGTGTGGACATGCTTTTGGATTTGTAAATGTTAAACATTTTCTGCAGTAAAAGAATGCAGGGAAAAATATTGGTTCTATTTCTAATTCAGGATAATCATCGAAAATTCTGTGGGCTGCAAAAGGATCATAAAAATTTCCAACGCCTGCATGATCTCTGCCAATTATAATATGGGTGCATCCATAATTCTGTCTCATTATTGCGTGATGTATTGCCTCTTTAGGTCCGGCATATTTCATTTCAGTATGTAATGTAGCAAGTTGACATTTATTTTCAGGATAATAATTCGAAATCATTGTTTCGTATGCTTTAACAATAATCTCATCCTTGAAATCACCTGATTTTTTCTTTCCGATTAATGGATTCACAAAAACACCATCACGTGTGGTTATGGCGGCTTTTTGTAACATTTCATGTGCAACATGGGGTGGGTTTCTAGTTTGAAATGCAACAATTGTCTTCCAACCAGCTTTTTCAAAGACTTCCCTTGTTTGAGTTGGAGTCATTCTATGTTTTCTAATTTCAGTTTCACTCTGTCTTTGAATATAATCAATTTTTCCACCAACTAAGAAATCCTTCATCGAGTTGGTTTTTGCTACGCCTGGATGTGCAACGTCGTTGGTACCATAAACACCTGTAGCAGTGTTAGATTTGTCAAAAGTAAATACATCTTCTACGTGTAAAACAGCTATTCCAATTCCATCTGGATTCTTAAGAAGTACATCACCAGAATCTTTCATTTTCTGAGAAGTTTCCTCATCAACATCTAAAACCGTTGGTATTGTCCATGCAATTCCGTTTTCTAATCTTCCTTTTTCAACAACAGAATCGAAGTCCTGTTTGTTTAGAAATCCCTCAAGTGGGCTAAAAATTCCATCTGCAATATTTTCAACATCATTTGCTAAATCGGTAGAAATGTCTACAGACATCAAGTCTGTAGGATCTATTTTGGATGTTCGATTTACTAGTTTTCCACCGTGTGCACTAATCATGTTGAAGCCTCTTTTTGTTAATTATTTACCTGTTGTGATCCATATGTATACCACATTCTTTGTGTTCATCAGTTTCCCACCACCAGCGACCAGATCTAATGTCTTCACCGATCTTGATAGGCCTGGTACATGGTTCACAACCAATACTAGGATATCCTTGATCTAAGAGTTTGTTATATGGACAGTTATTTTTCTTAACATAATCCCAAGTTTGCTCATAAGTCCAATTAATAATTGGGTTAACCTTTACAATACCATCATGTAATTCGTCAATCTCAAGCATTCTTGCATCTGATCTATTTTCATTTTGATCTTTTCGTAAACCAGTTATCCATCCGTCAAGTGTTTTTAGCATTTTATTCATTGGATAAACTTTTCTTATAGCACAACAAAGTTTCCTGTTCTCAATACTGTCGTAAAAGCAATCTAGACCTTTTTCTTTGACCATTTTTTCAACCTCTTGTTCATCAGGATACAACATCTCAATTTTTGTGTTGTAATGTTTCTGAACTTTATCCATTACATCAAAAGTTGCTTGAGGTAATCTGCCTGTTTCAAGTGTAAATAATCTAGCATTAGAGTTGATCTTAAACATCATATCAATAATTGCGGCATCCTCTGCACCAAAGCTTGATGCCTTGGCAAGTTTTGGGTGTAAGTTGTCAAAAGCCCATTTCAAGCAATCTTCAGGAGTTGTAAGTGATTTATTTACATCATCTAATTCACCCTGTGTAAATTTTACCATGATAGACGTGAAATTGTGAGGTATTATAATTATGCGAGAATTAGCTTGTGTTAAGAAATATTGTAAAATATAAACTCCTTTAATTAAAAAATGGAATGAATAATGAAAATTATGTTGTAGTCTTTCCATCAGTATTTGCTAAGAATAAGATTGGATTGTTGGTAGAAAATATTAAAAAAATTTTAAAAATTCAAGATCAAAAATTTAGTAAAATATCGAGAGACGGTGATCTAATACTTGTGGATGCAAACGATCCTGTTTTTGCTTCTACTATGATCAATCTTCTTTTTGGAATAAAACAAATTATGATTGCAAAGAAAGTAAAAAATGATTTCAAAACTGTTGTTGGTGAAGTAAGCAAAATGGGATCAAACCTTTTGCTGAAAGGTGAAAAGTTCTATGTTAGAATAGAAGGTGCTCCAAAAGGATATGTTCTGAAGGATGCCGAATTATCTGCTACTTCGTCATTGATTGAAAATAATAAAAAAATTGATGCACGTCCTGGAACTGAAGAAAAACATGATAAAACTCTATTTGCGTATATTACAAGATCTAACGCATATGTAAGCATCTTTAGTGACAAAGGACTTGGTGGAACGGTCAATAATTCGCAAAATCAAAAAATTATCTGTGGTATTTTTGATGAATTTTCTGCACTTGCTTGTCTAGAAACTATAAAACAAGGATTTGAAGTTAGAATAATTATCTTTTACCAAAATCAACAAGAACTTGTTAACCTGTTAAAAATTCTGCAACAAATTCTACCAAGAACATTACAAACAAATTCAAAGATAGAATTCTATAGTAGTAAAGGTATTGGGAATGATCCTGTAACAAAAAATCTTACGTTCACAGAAATTTTATTAAAAATTGGTATAAACGAAAAGATATCACACATCTCTTTACCTATATCACCACTAACATTTCCTGCTGAATTAATTAAAAAACTTCAATTAAAAACATTTGAGAAGGGATTAGTACCATACATCCCTCTTTCAGGAATTGACTCTGAAATACTTGAAAATGCAAAGCAGATAGGTTTAGAAAAACACCTCATGAAAATTGAAAAAATAATACAAAAAAAGATAGCATCAAATACGGCGAAGAAAGTAGCTAATAAAATAACAATAAAGAATATCCTTAAGACTAAAAAAACTGTAAATGTAAAACTTGGTCCAAATCTACTACATGAAGTATTAGATGTGCTACAAATCAAACATTGAAAATTTAAACGGGAAAATTAGATTAATAATATGAAAAAGATAGGACAATTCATCTATCCCTGGGGAAATGGGCATTACTCTAGAATGATGAGACTAAATGATGCACTGAATGAAAAAATGGGTGATGAACTGGAAACACATTTTTTTAGTAAAGGAGAAATCCTTCAAAGATTATATCAAAAATTTCCTACAAAAAAACAAAACATACATGAAATTTTAATGCCAACACCAATTGACGGAAAGATGGGCCCAAGTGTAAGCTTGTCAATATTAAATCTGGTCGTCCCAGTTTCTGAAAATCAGCCTTTAGTAACACAGATCTCAAGTTATCTGAAAGAAGAAAGAAAATTCTTTGATACCGAAAAATTCGATTTGGTAGTAAATGACGGTGATATGGGTTCTAACGTCCTTGCGGATAATAGAAACATTCCAAGTGTTTTTGTCACTAATCAATTCAAACCAAAATTATGGAAATCCAGATTTTACTTCAAACCAGCACTAACTTTCATTGCAAAACAAATCTCAAAAGCTACACACATCATTGTTGCTGATTCGCCACCACCATTTACAATGTGCGAATACAATCTTAATTTCACAGATAATGTAAAGGATAAGGTGACTTATGTTGGACATTTTTCAAAGAATAAAAAAATTGAAGCAAAACACGCCACAGAGTTTGAGATGTTGATTCATGATTCTGATTTTGGATATTGGATGAGAACGGGTAACAAATCAACAAATGAAGGTACAGGAGAGAGATATGAGGAGGCATTTCATCAAGACCAAATGAAAAAAGAAAAAAGAATAATTTCACATGCAATAGATGACGTAAAAATAGACGTGGTTTTAGGTAAGGACGGTAAGAGATATTCTGTTTCAGAAGCCTTAGAAAAGCGAATTGATTGGATACAGATTGACCGGGGTTTCTTATCAGAGCAAGAAAAAGAGACTGTACTAAATTCATGTAAATATGCAGTAATTAATGGCTCACACACAGTAATGGGTGAAATTCTAGGGAATCATGCAAAACCCATAATTGGTATTCCAATATATGATGAACATACAAATCAAATACAATGGGCGCAAGAAAAAAAATTAGGTTTGATCGCACAAAATAGGGACCAAATTATTCATGCAATTCATACTTTGAGAAATAATTATGATGATTATCAGGATTCAGTAAACCAATTTTCAAAGAATTTTAATGGAGATGGTGCAGAGAATACAGCCAGAATCATATCTGAAACATTACAAGGAAAAAAATAATTATTCCAATTAACAAAAATTTTCTACTGATGTGCGGTATTTCGATGGGCGAACTGACCGCAAGGAATGAAGAGCTAATCCGCGCATCAGTATCTAGTGTATAGATCAGAATTCGTTTAACAACACTCTTATTCTAAAACGGGTGGTTTTTTTTATTGCCAAACTGCCCTGAATGCACAAACCGAGAAATACTCAAAAAAAGAAAGCAGTTAGAAGAAGAATCTGAGGCTGCGTATGAAGAGGGCAAAGATATCCGAATTCCAACCTATAGAGAGATGGAAGATGAGATTGATTTTCCAATGAAGCTTGACTCATCTACTAAACACTTTATCTGTAAAAGATGCGGTCTTTATGCAACTAGAGAGCAGATTAGCGATATAAGATACAAATTATCACGCAAAGAATCAACACGTGCTGATAAACAATATGACTACCTTGACTGGTGGCAAAAAAGCAAAAAAGAAAAAGAAGCACAATAATCACTAAAAATGGTCAAAAAAAAAGACATTATTCCAGAAGAAATTGATACTGAATTAAAATCACCTAATTTTGGCAAACCAAAAACTCACACTGCATCTGGATATTTTTTGGATATAGATGACAAGAACAATAAGGTTGACATACAAGTGTATGAGCCTATTGCAGGAACCACAATACTCGAAGGTCTTTCCCTATCAAAAGGGGTTAATCTAAACGATTTAGAAAAAGGAGTAATTTGCGAATTCAAACTGGATGAATTAAAAGCTCCACTGAGCAAAAAAACGGTGGATTATCTAAAAGATCAAGGAATCACATTAAATGCAATTGTACAGTTTGAGTTAAAAGAATTCAAGATTATAGATGAAAATATCTAATCCGAGTCTTTCCGTTTGTCTAATTGTTTTCTGAATCTATTACCAATTATGGGATTTATGAAATATGGAAAAGTTTGTTTAAACCAAATTCCTGCTCTTGCTACTGATGGTACAACAATTTCAAGTTTAGATGAGTTAGATGCTTTGATTATTGCTTTTGCCACTGTTTCAGAACTAAGTGAGATTCCAGTTGAAAATTTAGAAAAATTTTCAAATGATGGATGATCAAATAATGGTGTCCTAACCATTATAGGACTAACAACTGTTAATCCCACACCAGTTCCTTCAAGCTCATGATGTAATCCCTCAGAGAAACCTAACATTGCATATTTAGTTGCACAATAAGATGCTATTCCAGGTACACCAAAGCTTGCACCAACCGATGCGACATTAACAAAATGCCCAAAACGTTGCTCAAGCATTTGTGGTAAAAATGCCTTGGTGCAGTGAATCATACCAAAATAATTTGTCTCCATTTGTGCCACAATCTCTTGAGTTGAAAGCTCGTTGACTTTACCATAGATAACAAATCCAGCGTTGTTAACAAGAACGTCAATCTTGCCGAATTGATCAAGAACTTTCTTGCTCATTTGGTCAACTTGAATCTTGTTTGAGACATCACATTGACATATTATGTTTGTGCCTGTATATTTTGAAAGTTTCTTTTCAACTTCTAACAGCTTCTCTTTTCTGCGTGCAACAAGAACCACATTTGCACCCATCTTAGCAAATTTAATGGCAGATGCCTCTCCAATACCGCTAGATGCGCCTGTAATCACGACTGCCTTGTTTTCAAAATCCATGTTTCTTATGCCGCCTTTGTTATCTTACTTAATGCAAACTTGACTAAAAGTACCCATGTTACTACGATTGGAATGTAATATGTTGCAATTCTCCAACCAATAACTGCGTTCCACTCTAATCCTTTTTCTGGAATAACAAAATTGAATGGATCCAAGTTGTTTAGGTATGCAACTATTCCGAACTCTGCTAATCCAGAACCTCCAACTGTTATAGGTAAGTTTCCTATTGCATTAGCACCCATCACTGCCATTATAGATTCAAAAAATTCTACTGCAAATCCAACGCTGTTCGCTATTATCAAAAATGAAATTCCGTAAAAAATCCAAGCAATTAAGGCAGTAATAAAACCAACAACAAAGACTCGCTTAGATTTTGATGAGTGGAGGTTCTCCCTACTCATGGTACAAACCTCTTCAATGTATCCATTAGTTTGTTTAAGATATTTTTTGCCACGTTCCTTCCCAAACTTTGTGATTAGTGTAGCAATAACTTTTGGAACTTGGAAGGTTCGTTTTGCTGACATAAAGAATAGTACAACCCAAAGTGCAGTGACACTTACACTTGTCCCCAAAACTATTGCTGCAACTAGATATGCTCCATTCAGTAATGCAATAATTCCTGCAAGAATTGAGAGGACACCTCCGGCAAAGACTTCTGTCACTATATCAAGAAGCGCAACCCATGATGCTTTTGAGGTCTGAACTCCTCGTTTTTTCATATAGTATATGACAGCAAATTCTGCACCGACAAACATTGGCGTGGTAAATTTTATGAACTCGCTTCCAACTCGCATTGCAGCAAGTCTTTTGATCGAGTCAAATGGACCAAGAAATGCTCTTGCAATGTAAGCCAGTTTTAATCCCTGTAAACCAAGTTTTACCATGAATGCAAGAGCCGCCAACGTAAATGGAATTATTCCTATGGCAAAGACGTCTTCAGCCTTGATATCGAACTGGATTATGATTATGATAATCGGAATTAATGTAGCAGGAATTACTGCTAGTCGCCAATTCATTGAGGTTTTTTTTATGGATTCAAATATAAGCGAATAAAAAAAATATTTTGTCGAAAGATTGAAAGTTATTTTTGTAACAGGCACAGCGGGAGCGGGAAAGTCATTACTGACTTCTAAAATTAAGGAATATTATGCAAAAAACTCTGCATTTCCTGCAACATTGAATTTAGACCCTGGTGTAGGCAAATTACCATACTCTCCAGATATTGATGTAAGAGATTATGTTGATCTTAATTCTCTAATGGATCAATATGAGCTTGGATCAAATGGTTCACTAATAATGGCAAATGATCTAATTGCAACAAAAATTGATGAAATTCAAAAAGAGATTGATACTATTAACCCAGACTATCTGTTAGTTGACACTCCAGGACAGGTTGAGCTATTTGCATATCGCCCAAGTGGTCCATTTTTTGTAAAAAATCTTAATGCTGATGAAAAAATTAATCTGTTTTTGTTTGATGGCACGATGATTTCATCACCATCAAACTTTGTGTCATTAAGCCTTTTGTCTACTTCGATTCGACTACGCTTAGGACTTCCAACAATTAATGCAATTACAAAGACTGATCTTATTCCAGACAAATTGGATAAGGTTCTTGAATGGTCATCTAGTGGAAATAATCTTAGAAGTGATATTGCCAGTGAGGTTGATGGAGAAACCCTTTCGTTAGTCTCAGACATTCTTCAGAGTCTGGAGAAGAATGAATTCTCTGATGATTTAATTCCTATCTCAAATTCAACGGGGGAAGGAATGGTAAACCTTGAAAGTGCGCTGAGCAGAACTATTAACTTGGGAGAGGAGGTAGAAGATTAATGGTAAAATCAGTAATAGTTCATGCACCTTGCTCTACAGCAAACTTAGGACCAGGGTTTGATGTTTTTGGTTTGGCACTTGATGCATTTTATGATAAAATCATTGTGAAAAAGAAAGGAAAAGGAATTTCAATCAAAACTCAAGATGACATTCCACATGGCATAGAACAGAATACTGCCGGACTAGTTGCAAAAGAAATGAAAAAAAAATGCAAGATTTCTGGAGGTATTGAGATAACAATTGAGAAAAACGTGCCTGCAGGATTTGGAATGGGGAGTAGTGCAGCATCTGCTGCTGCATGCGCAATTGGTATCAACAAACTGTATAATCTAAAATTAAGCGTAAATGAACTTGTTTCATACGCAGGAATTGGTGAAAAGGCAAGTGCGGGTTCTATTCATTATGATAATGTTGCAGCATCAATACTTGGTGGATTCATTGTAGTAAGTTCCAATCCTCTAAATGTGATTAGAGTTGACGCTCCAAAAGATTTGATTCTTTGTCTCGCAGTGCCTGAAATGAAAGTACCGAAGAAAAAGACTAAGGTCTCAAGAAGTGTAATTCCGAAAAATGTAAAATTGTCTGATTCCCTGAAAAATCTCACTAATGCAACACACATTGTTGCTGGATTCTTGAATAAGGATTCTAAAATGATCGGTGAGTCTGTTATAGATGTGATAGTAGAACCTGCAAGAAAACACATGATTCCTGGTTTTGATAATGTCAAAAAAAATGCGTTAAGAGCAGGAGCGTTTGGTGTCACAATTAGTGGAGCAGGACCATCGGTGATTGCATTTACAAATAAAAAACATAATGTGAAAAAAATTGGTGAGGCTATGAGGAGAGGATTCAAAACCGCAAAGAAAAATTCAACAATTGTGATTTGTAAACCTAGCAATGGTCCCATAATTAAATAACAGAAATGAAAAAAGCAGTGATTGTTCTTAGTGGGGGGTTAGATTCAGCATGTATGGTTGCACACCTAAAATCAAAATACAAGTTGTATGGAATCACATTTGCATACGGTCAAAGAGCATCTCAGGAGATAAAGGCTGCAAAAGGTATAGCAAAATTACTGAAATTGAAAGAGCATAAGATTCTCGATATTAGTTTCATGAAGAGTTTGTATGGTGAAAGCAATGTTCTTACTAGTACAAAGAAAAAAATGCCTAGTAAATTTGAGTATTCTATTGTAGTTCCAATACGAAACGCTGTATTTTTATCCATAGCATCAGCATGGGCATTTACTCTTAATGCAGAAGTAGTTGCATATGGTGCACAAAAAGGTGATACACAATATCCTGACTGTAGACCAGAATTTTCAAGAAAACTTGCAGCTGCGTTAAACCAGGGAGAAATTGATGGAATAAAAAAGAAGATTAGAAAAAACATCAAGATCTGGTCTCCATATTCAGAAGGAATTTCTAAAAGTGATTTGATTAAAACTGGTCATAGGATTTTAGGTAATGGAATTTTCAAGACGTGGAGTTGCTATTTGAATTTAAAATCACAATGTGGTAAATGTGAATCATGCCATAATAGAAAAAATGCATTCATCAAAGCCAAAATTTCAGATAAGACGAAATATTTGAATTAGTTCTATAATACGTATTTCTTCAAAACTATTCCGCGTATTAGTAGATACCATCCAAGAAAGACTGCACCTACTGTTCCCCAGAAAATCCAGTTTAGTGCTTCTTGGTTCACAGTTGCTTCTTCAGCAATAGTACAATCGGTTACCTGTGATACTTGCTCACACTCCCACCCCTTCATTACTACAAAATCTTCATAGAGTGGGTTTGTCTGCCAAGCAATTACAACTGCTACGGCGATGACTATAGCAAATTCGATTACAAACCAGCTAAATTTTGGCCAGGATTCTTTTGGTACATGGACATTATTTCTTGCTGGCATGGTTTTATTCCAATTTTTTGATTATTTATTTTTTGATAAGTTTTATCCCTGACTGTGCTTTATAGATCTGCCATGTATAGTTTTGATGATTTCTTCTTTTGCTTTTTGTTCTTCATAGACTCCTCTAAATGCAGAACATGTGACTTTGGCATCATTTTTGACACCTCTCATCTTCATGCAAAGGTGTTCAGCTTCAATCATTACAGCTACACCCTTAATTCCTTGGGCATAAAGTTCATCGGCAATATTTTTAGTTAGTCTTTCTTGAATCTGAAGTCGCTTTGAATATTTTTCCACAAGACGTACTAATTTAGAAATTCCAACAACTCTGCCGTTTGGGACGTATGCTATCTGAATTTTTCCAAAAAATGGAAGCATGTGATGTTCACACATTGAATAAAATTTGATGTCTTTAGCTATCACTGTCTCAGAATCTTCTGAAAATTGTACTGATAATTCCGAATCTGAATCGTATCCACCAAAGATCTCTTCATAAGACTCGGCTATTCTATCTGGAGTGCCTCGCAATCCTTCCCTTGTTGGATCCTCTCCTATCTCAATAATTAATTCCCGAACGAGTTTTTTTATGCGCTCTTTATCCATGATTAATTTGAAATTTGAGATGCTTTAAACCATGTGGAATATTTACGCGTTGGAAACGTGTGATTATGAAATCACTCTTTGTTTTGTATAGAAAATTCCCGATATCAGAAAAACCACTCCAAGAATACCAATTAAACTACCAACAAATTCTACTGTTGAGCCTAACTGAGCTTCTGCCGGTGCCCATAATAATGCAATTAATGCACCAACGACAATCATGGGTATACCAACGCCAAAACTAATTTGCTTAGAACCCATGTAGGACAACGATGCTGAAATCTATATGAAGTTTATGCTGAGTCTTGCAATAGTCTTTCCACTTTGAAAAGGAATTTTTCTATCTGCTTTACTTTTGTGTTGACATCATTTGATGGATCATCGAGTTGAAGCTTTGCGGAATTAATTAGAGATTGTATTTTATCTAGATAGTAGATGGCGATGTTATTTCCTTCTGACTTGGAGTTTAACGTCTTAACCTTAATTTGTAATTCTGCTAGTTGTGAAGATAGCCGTTGCTGTTCAGAAAGATGTATTTCAGCACGTTGCATGTCATCCATGGCTGCAGTTTTTGATTTCTGTATGTGATCATTTAACACAATGACGACTTTGATATTTTGTCTGATCTGAGATGTGGTATTTGCAGAAATAAGATTAGATTTTGATTGCTCTAACTTGGTTACAGACTCATCTAATCCTAGTTCTTTAGCCTGTATGATCAATATGTTAATTCTCTCAGTATATTTTTCAGCTAGTGCTTTTGCACGCACAATCTTATTTTGTTCATTGAGAGATTTAAGAGTCTGATATATCGCGTTACCTTTTTCAGAAATATCATCAATTATTTTTTTGGTCTGCTTTGTATCACCAGCTGCATGAGTTTGTTTTGCAATAGTCATTAACTCATCTATTTTATTAAAATCAATGCTTGCTCCAAGTTTTATCGATATGGTTTTGAGTTTTTGAATATTCATTTCAAATCTCTCAAGAACTGGATTTCTGGCAATTGATGGTTGATTCTCTGCTTCTACAATTTCAAGTTCGTTGATCATCAGACTAATCTGCCTCATCTTCTGCATTGCTGATACAAAATGCTCTCTTGCAGATTTTACATCATTTGCATCAATTGCAGATGCTAATTTATCAACCTCAGAAATACTTTGTAGGTACAATTCTTTCATTTTTGGTTCTACAGTATCTCTCGCTTCAATCTCAGATTTACAATATTTCTTTGCATTTTCCGCTATTGTAAGCATATAATTTAGATTAGATGCTGCATCGCTAGGTAATGGTACACTTGCAACTAGTAGACTAGAAATTGCAAACATCACAAAAATTGTATAAATTCTATTCATGTTCTTCCTCCTGTTTTTGTAATTTTATCAGGTTTTGTTGATCCTTTTTACTGATCACAATTTTTCCCTGTCTTTCTAATCGTTTTACTGCTCTCCACATAGTTGTTCGTGGTTGCAAGAATTTCTTTCTAAGATCACTTTCAAATACTTGGCCACCATTTTCGTGAATGAATTTAATGATCTCTTTATCATCATCTCTTACATTCTCATCAGCTAACACATTTTCAAGATTGAATTGTTCTTCAGTTTCTTCTGTTTTTTCTGATAATTGTTCTGGTGTAATTTTGATTGATTTCTTTCTAAATTTGAAAACTATTCCTATTATTGCTGCAGCGATGATTCCACCAATAGCGATGATAATTGATGATTGAGGCGAGTCTTCTGTTTGAACTATAGGATTTTCTTGTGCAGATTCAGCAATGGTGAGGAAGTATGTTAGCTCGACTGAGCCTGGAGGTAAAAGCATTTTTGTTCTACTGTCCTCTTCGTTCATATCGATTGGAAAAGTAGTCATGCCAACTACTAGTGAATTTTTTGGCATTAACAATGAAAATTCGGTTGGTGCATTAATTGCAAAGGTCCAAACTTTACCATTTTTGGATACGAGTGAGTATGTGTCATAATTAATCAAAATTGTTGATGCGCCCAAAGTTTCTATTTCAAAAATATTAGGGTTGTTTTGGTATGTTTCGGCACTTAGAAGAAATCCATTTTCGTCTTCAACAACTAGGTTTTCAATTGAACTACCAAATAGTGTCACTATTGTATCTGGAAACAGTGGATCTGATTCCAATTCATAAAAAATATGTGCTGACCCATCTGGAAAAAGAGAAAAATCAAGGGTTCGATTTGAGCCAAATGAGTTTTGTAGTGGTACCGACATAGCAAGAAGAACTAGGACGAAAGCCGCTAGTGGTACAAGCGTCATTGTAGTCAGGGCATCTGTAGGACTTAAAAGCATTCCACCAGAGATGGAATCCTCTTGTCTTTTACAGATCACCGACCTTGGATTCATTTCTAATACCTTAGATTCATCGATTCTAGGAGATTCTGGAATGTTTTGAATTCTTGGAAGAATTCTAGGCCTTTTTCAGTGATTCTGAATTTACGATTTCTGTCGTCTCTTTTTGTTTCAACTAAACCGGCACTGATCAATTTATCACATTTATCTAAAACTGCATAATGTGACAGATTTGCAGATCTAGATATTGCAGAGATAATTACACCTTGTTGACCAGCATTCTGAGTCACATCTAGGATGTCTCCCATAATCCCCATTTCGGATCTGTATTGTTGTTTGGACATGGTTTACTATAGGAACCAGAGCTTTATCAGGGACATTTTGAAACGCCATAGCGGAACATGAAGCGGAACACCAATTTAGAGTCTGAAAAATTTCGAAATTGGACATTTTCAGTAAATTGATAAAAACGGTTTGTTTTTTCACTCATAAGAAATCCATAAAATAAATCCATAAAATAAACAGGATCCATTGTTCAGCTTTTTATTTGAGGGATTTCATTTTAATTTATGACGGGTCTTTTTGATAAATTCAAGGAAGACGATTCCGAAGGATCAGAAATGGTGGAAGAGCGCCCGGCATATGAGGAAAGTGAGGCAGAATCTGAATCTGTTGAATCTCTACCTGAAAATGAAGATAGTTCTGGGTTAAATGAGGCACAGGAAACCCAGCAATCAACATCGTCTAGTGGGGATATCGGCATTTCATCGTTGATGGATAAACGAGCTAAATTGGAAGAAGCAATTGATTATGTTGGTATGATGATTTCAAATCTAAAGGAAAAACGCACTGGATTAGAAAAAGAGATTGAGGAAGAATCTGTTGATATTAAGAATCTTAAAGAAAAACTGATCAAAGTAAATGAGTACATTGAGGAAGAAACTAGAGGTATTCGAAATCTTTCTGAAAAGAGATCTACGGTTGAAAGAGAAGCAGATGAGGTTAGTAGTCTCATTATAAGTTTAAGAGATAAGCTGGGCGGAATTGATCGAATTGTGGATGATGAGGGAAGTAGAATTAAGAGTTTTAAAGAATCTCGTACAAAATCCTCAAATATCTAGGCTCGAAATTTTACATAAATTTTGATTCGGTAGATGGCATTCCAGGTAGACTATCCATTGCTGGAACAGATGGGAATTTATCACCAGATTGTGATTCTGCGACTGCTGCTGCCTCTGCGAGAATACCTTCTGATTCTGAATTGGTTGATTCCTCTACACCGAATGATGAATCACTGCTACTGAATGTGTCTGTCATTAGTCCACCTAACATCTCAGTCATTCTTCCAATCTCTTGGTCTGCACCAGGCATGAATTTGACTAGTGAGCCCTTGAGTCCGTTCATGAGACCGATTGTTGGCATTAATGTGACCACAGTGTCACCAAGATCGTGGAATGTTGTTAATCGTAATTCAATTCTCTCTAAACCCATCTTTGCGTTTCCTAAAATTTTGCTTACCTTTCTAACCTCGACTAATTCATTTGATAATACCTTGCTTGAGTAAGTGTCATGTTGTTGTGTTGCTACAACTATTTTTTGAAAAATCTCTTGGTCTCTCTGTTTTAGTTTGTTAACCATACCATCCATTTTTGTAATCTGTGCTTGAAGTCTTTTAACGGCAGCTTCCACACGTGGCTTTAGTGCACCCTTTGGTTTTACTGTATCAGTAATCCTTTCCATCAGTCCCTGTTTTGCAGGTCTTGACCACTTATCTTGGAATTTTGCCATGCCTGATGTTTTGAAATCTGTAGTTAATTTCAGGTGTGAATAATGGTTCACAAATCATTCAACTTCGATGACTAAATTTACTAGTTGTGCCTATGTATTTTGTGCGTAAAAAGCCCATAGTTGGAGGTATAATCCTGGCAGCCATCATAGGCTTAGTTGCTGCCGGGGCCCAGATTAATCCTGAATATGATGTAGATGAAAAACGTCCAAACTCAGAGGTGTGGAGTAAGCGTATAGCTGGTCCTGAATTTGCTGATATCAGTATTCACAAATCTTCTCCAGTTACACTAGAAAGAAATGTTCAATACAAATTTGAGTTTGTGCCTATGGGGGATTCACCAGAACAGCTAAAAATCTCTGTTGTCTGGTCTGGACAGGGAATGGAGGTTTTCTCTGAATTGTTTGTTTTGGAGAAAACATTGGTGGATACTGGAATCTCAAAATACTATACGTGGGAATATATCGGGAAAGAAAATGTGGTGATTTCAAATCAACAATGCCCAAATCAGAAAACTTGCAATTATGATATTACAGTTGAGCGATTTGGTAATTTGGAAGGCTCGGTCAGCATATCACTATCAAGAGTTAGCATTTAAAATGGTGGCATGACTCTTTGGTAAACCTTTGAGAGAACACCTCTCTTTCCACGCCTGCACGTTAACATTTTTTGGTTTACAGAGCCATGCTGCGTTAATCGATAGGAATTACATCCTTACGCATTAAATTGAATGTGTTTTTAGAATATTTAAATAAATCGTGAATTTTTTTCAAAAAAACTAGGAATTTTATGAAAAACAAATTTGTGGTGAATAGCTTGATAATAATACAAGGTGTTATTACGAAAAATATGACGATTGATGAGGGTAAAAACACTGGTGGATTTTCATTGTTTGCTAAACATGCAATCAAGTATTATGCTGTCGGAGCATCTGGTGTTTTAGTCAATCTTGGAATTTTATATGCACTCACTGATCTTGCAGGTTATTGGTATACTGCATCTCAGATTATTGCCATCTCAGTTTCTATAAGCTCAAATTTTTTGTTTAATCGGTTTTGGACTTTCAGTGGTTCAATTGAGAATCAGCGAAATAGTATCATGTATGTTAAATTTTTAATTGTTAGCCTGATTGGAATGGGAATTCAGCTTGGAATCACATCTGCTTTGGTAGAAGGCGCTGGAATATACTATATGTATGCAGCAGGAATAGGAATTGCAGTTGCTGGTGGCATAAATTATGTGGTAAATCGTCGCTGGACCTTTGGAATTAAATTCTGACTAAAATAAGGTAAAGAGAATGAATCCAAAAACAAAGCGAAAAGTGGAAATTATCAGTCTTTTAGCTGGGATTTGGTTTATTGTCACACTTCCATTACCATGGATTATTGGAGATCCAGATGTTGCAAAACCACAATTGACTGTGATTCTTCAGATGATTGCCTTCATATCAATACCATTTGTGGCATTAGCTGTAGCCTGGATGTTGAAACCAGAACTTACTAGGAATGCCTAAAATGACAATCCTCCCAATCTCATCAAACATCCAATACCTAAATGATGTCATTGATACGATCATTCTTGCTGGTGAAAAGGTTAGAGAAATTTATGAAAGTGATTTTCAAGTTGACACAAAAGATGATAACTCTCCAATTACAAAGGCAGATTTGGAGAGTAACAAGATAATCAAATCCTATCTAGAAAAAACTGGACTTCCAGTATTATCAGAAGAAGATACTGATGACAAATCCAGACTGAATAGTAAAAATGTCTGGATTATTGATCCATTAGATGGAACTACTGATTTTGTGAATAGAACGGGAGAATTTACCATAATGATTGGATTGGTGGAGGATCATGTTCCTGTGATGGGTCTGGTTTATTGGCCAACCAAAAAAAGACTGTATTTCGCGGAAAAAGGCTTTGGTGCATTTTCCTATGAGAGTGGCAAATGGTCTAAGATCACAGTTCGGGAAAATAACGATTTGAAAAATTGTGTGGCACTAGTAAGTAGACATCATTTATCTGACAAAGAAAAGAAAATTTTGGAACGTTTGACCATAACTCAAACCACAAGTATAGGAAGTTCGCTGAAAGTGATGGAAATTTCATCTGGGACTGCAGACGTTTACTTGACTACTACAAACAAGATGAAACAGTGGGATACCTGTGCCTCACATTGTATAATTTCTGAGGCTGGAGGCAAAATGACTGATGTTGCTGGAAATGATATTGTTTACAACACAGATGTGGTAAATCATCAAAATGGTCTTTTAGTGACTAATGGATTTGTCCATCAGATTGCGCTTTCTAAAATTTCAGAAATGGGATAGATATGGCAGAAGATGACATCAAGCATGAATTACTCATGGATATTAAACGAATAGAAGGTGTCATTGAGAGAATTGATGTCACTTGTAAAAAGTATGATGAGGAGAAGATGGATGCGGCATTGGCGGTACTAAAAATTAAGAGTGAGCTGGAAAACATCCGAAAAATTCTACCACATATGAATGACTTTCTAAATGATTAAAGAATAATGTGTGGGAGTGAGTGTTAAGATTTGAAGGTATCAAGACTTTCACTTAACTACTCTTTCCAAATTTTAGATGTGTTTGATTGTAATAGATCTAATTGATCAATATTCTTGAGCTAGGGCTAGACAGATTAAGAACTAATGCTGGGTATTTGCCATTCAGGCACGAAGTTACCAAGGGCAAAGATCAGGCATAGTGAAATCACTGCTAGACTTAAGCCAATTAGAATTAGTTTAGGTGAAGATTTTTCCTGTGTAGATCCTTTGAAAATCAAGATTCCACCAGCCACACCTACTAGAATAGCTAAAATGCCCATAATTACATTAGAAAAATCAGCGTTGGTTAGTAAAAACGGAGTAAATATTCCAGACAAAAATGCCGATATGACTAAGATGTAGGCGTATTTTGTGCCGGATTTAATCCAGTTTTTTATTGAAGAATTATTGCCTTCAAAAGAATTTTCTTGTAAAATGGCTTCAGGTTTTTTATCCTCTGAGTGTTCAGTTTCAAAAACTTTGTTGTGATCATGTTGTTTTTTGAAAAACTTTCTTTTTCTGAATTTAGCCAATTAAATTATTTCTAGAATTGTTTTGTTTAAAGATTTACTAGAAATTACATCATTCCGCCCATATCTGGCATTCCACCCATTCCAGGCATGCCTCCCATTCCTGGTGGCATTCCACCCATTCCAGGCATGCCTCCCTCAGCACCTGGTGGAGGACCTGCAGATTTTGCGGTTGCGATAACATCATCAATTCTTAGAATCATACATGCTGCTTCAGATGCGGCAGAGATAACTTGTTGTTTAACGGCTAATGGTTCAATTATGTCGCTTGTTTTCATATTTCCAACTTTAGCTTTCATGACATCAATTCCAATCCATTTTTCACCTTTGATTTGTTTTGAGCGTAGATTTGTTAGTGTGTCAATTGGATCCATTCCAGCATTTTCTGCGAGTGCTAATGGTATCGCCTCCAATGCATCTGCAAATTTCTCAACTGCTAGTTGTTCTCTACCTTCAAGTGATTTAGCCCAATTTCTTATTTTTGTTGCAGCAAATGTCTCAGGTGAACCACCTCCTGCTACAATCGATGGAAGTTCCATCACATCAATAACAACCATTATTGAATCATGAATTGATCTTTCTACTTCATCAACAACTCTTTGTGAGCCTGCACGTAGCAATAAAGTGACAGATTTTGGATGTTTGCATCCTTCTACGAAAACCCATTTGTCTTCTTCCACTTTTTTCTCTTGAATTGACTCTGCTGAGCCTAAATCTTTTTCAAATAAATCATCCAGATTTGTGACTATTCTTGCACCTGTAGCTTTCGCAAGTTTTGACATGTCACTTTCTTTAACACGCCTTACAGCAAGAATTCCTGCCTTTGCCAGATAGTGCTGTGCCATATCGTCAATTCCTTTTTGGCATAATACTACAGTGGCACCAGAGCCAATAACTTTGTCAACCATTGTTTTTAGCATTTTGTTTTCCTCATCCAAAAATGATTTCATTTGTTGAGGGTTTGAAATATTGATTTTAGCGTCTGTCTCAGTTTTGTTAATTTCAAGTGCTGTATTAACAAGAGCAATTTTCCCTTCTGCCACTTTCTTTGGCATTCCAGAGTGAACAATTTCTTTGTCTAAAACTATGCCCTGGATTAAAGAGGAATCACTGATTGATCCACCTGATTTCTTTTCTACTTTAATGTCATCAATGTCAACTGAGTATTTTTCATTAGTTTTTTCTGCTACTGATGTTACTGCTTTGACAACCATTTCAGCGAGTTTTTCAGAATCTTTTCGTACCAGTTTTGTCTGCATTGAGGTTTTTGCGATTTTTAGTAGTAAGGTCTTATCGTTAGCAGTAATTTTTTCTGCGATGTTATTCAAGTATTCTTTTGCTTTTTTACCAGCTTTTCTATAACCATCGACAATTATTGTTGGATGAACATCCTGTAAAATTAATGATTCCGCGTGCTCTAGTAAAGCACCTGCAAGAATGACTGCAGATGTTGTTCCGTCCCCAACTTCATTATCAGTTGTTTTAGATATTTCAACTAGCATCTTTGCTGCGGGGTGTTGAACATCGATTTCCTTCAGAATTGTTGCTCCATCATTTGTAATTGTGACATCACCAAGTGAATCAACTAGCATTTTATCCATGCCTCTAGGACCCAGGCTTGTATGAACAATTTCTGCAATGATTTTAGCTGCTGCAATATTGTTTTTTTGGGCATCTCTGCCTTTTGATTGCTCAGCGCCATCTTTGAGTAAAACCACCGGCATGTTTGCTTTTGTTGCTTGTGCTGCCATCTAACAAAAAATTCGATTTTCTAAATTTATACCTTAGTTTTTAGTTTAATTCAAATTTGCAAAAAGATCGCTGGTCTTAAATTAGGAAAATGAGGCTGAATTACATGACGGAGACACCAAAGGAATCTTATGAAAAGGTGTTCTCCAGCCTTGAAACACATCATAAATGGTTTGAAAATTCAATTCCTCTCATAGCAAGTGAGAACATTCCAAGCCCAGCAGTTCGTGAGGCTGTGATGTCTGATTTTGGGAATCGATATGCAGAGGGCTGGCCTGGTGAGCGGGTTTATGCTGGTTGTACCTACATTGATGAGGTTGAAACCCAATGTATGGAATTAGCCCAAAATCTGTTTAATGCCGAATTTGCAGATGTGAGAGCTGTATCTGGAGTTGTTGCAAATCTGGCAATTTATTCATCATATTCAAATCCCGGCGATGTTATGATGGCTTCCTCTATTCCAGCTGGAGGTCACATATCACACGGAAAAAAGGAACATTCTGGAACTGCCGGTTTGGTCCACGGTCTTGATATTGAATTTTTTGCCTTTGACCCAGAAGAAATGACACTTGATGTCGACAAGACAAAAGCCAAAGTTGAAGATTTGAAAAGCCAAAACAGACTTCCAAAGATAGCAATGTTTGGTGGTTCGGTTTTCCTGTTTCCTCATCCTGTAAAAGAACTGGCTGACTTTTTGAAAGGTTATGACATGCACATTAATTATGATGCAGCACATGTTGCAGGCTTGATTGCCGGCGGAAAGTTCCAAGACCCACTACGGGAGGGAACTGACACAATGACCATGAGTACCCACAAGACCTTGTTTGGTCCTCAGGGAGGCTTGGTTTTGGGATTTGACAGGCATGAAGAGTCAATCAAAAAGGCAATGTTTCCTGGTCTTACCAGTAGTCATCACATTCATCACATGGCTGGCAAAGCAGTTGCTTTTGCTGAGGCATTGGAATTTGGTAAGGACTATGCTGCCCAGACAATCAATAATGCCAAGGCTTTGGCTGCAGAACTCAACAATATTGGTTTCAAAGTTTTAGGTGAGAAACGAGGATATACAGAATCCCATCAGACAGTTGTCAACGTTTTAGATTATGGTGATGGTGGAACCATCGAAGCTGATTTGGAAAAGGCAAACATCATTGTCAATCGCCAATTAATTCCTGGTGACTTGAAGGCAAACCGTCACTACATGCATCCGGGCGGAATCAGACTTGGAACCTCGGAGATTACACGACTTGGCATGAAGGAATCTGAGATGAAAGAAATAGCCTCTATGATCAAAGATGTCGTCATTGACAAGAAGGAATCGGGTGAAATGACGGGCAAAATCGCCGAATTTAGGAAGGAATTTCAGAAAACCCAGTATTGTTTTGATAATAAAGTTGGAGCCTACGAATACATCAAGTTGAGATAGCCTCTCTTAGAGATTATGTTTTTGTACTTTTAAAATTAACAGTTAGGACAGCTTGGGTAGTCCTTTTTAGCTTTGCCGTGGGCCTTTACCATATGGCGAAGTAGTCTGTCATTTGCTGGAAAATTCATTCCACATATCTTACAAACTGTACCAACAACTACAAGCTCTTTTGATTTCTTTTTGAACAATCCCATGAAAATCGTTATTCCGTTTTGATTAAAGGTGTTATGGATATTACCAAAATCTAAAATAGCAAAATTCTACCAAAATCCGAAATGTTCTACCTTTAGGTGCTCCTGTAGGGCTTCGCGCTTCATCCAGGCGGTATTACTCAAAGGATCACATTTTGGGCATTTTACGAGCGGTTTTAAGGCTTCTTCAGGCGTGATTTCTTGTGGTTTTTCAATATGGCATTTATGAGGTCTGCCTTGACCTTCATGGAATAATCTCCATTTTCCAGAAACTTCATGATGAGCATGATCCCAGATCAGCTCATGTGAATCTAAACCACATTTTTTACATTTTGCCATAATCACTGTTAGTTACTTTCTAGTGCTTTTGATGATTTCGGTAAATTTCTTTAGACCGCCTGTCTGCTCAAGCAACGTTCCAATAACAAGACCGTCAGCTCCAGCTTTTACCAAAGCTTTTGCTGTCTTTGCGTCTTTAATTCCTCCACCAACAATTAGGAATCCTTTGAAAACACTTCTGACCGTTTTGACCATTTCTGGAGTAATATTCTGTTTTGCTCCAGAGCCTGCCTCAAGATATACAAATCTCATGCCTAGGAATTGAGCTGATAACGAGTATGCTGCAGCAATTTTTGGCTTATCGAAAGGAATTCCTCTTACGTTTCCAACAAACCATGCTGATGTTCCTTCTCCTATGACTAAATATGCGGTTGGCAGTGGTTCCAAGCCGAATTTGAGCACGTTTGGTGCTCCAAGTGCCTGTGCTTGAGAGATATAGTATGGGTTTTCAGAGTTCAAAAGTGAGCTAAATAGTATAGCATCTGCCTGTGGAACCACTCCTGTAACGTTTCCAGGAAATAGGATTATTGGAATTTTTACAGATTTTTTCAGATTTCCCACAACTTCTGCCATCTCCATCTGATCTGTAGCTGAAGAGCCACCTACCAGTATTGATCCAGCACCTAGTTTCTCAGCATCCTTTGCAAGCTTAACAGATGATTTAATGTTAGAAACCTCAGAGTCTATTAAAGCAAAGACCACGGGGCCTTTTTTACGCCTGTTTTTTAGCAGATTTTCTACCTTTCCACTCATACCACTCGATCGATATGGTATCTTTAAGGTTTTATTTTAGTACTGATATACAATATTGTATAGCTTTGAGCGACTTTGAAACAAACAATTTTTCCAATATTATGAGAGAAATCATCAAAAAATCACTGTTTACAGAGCGACAAGTTGAAATTATTCTAAAACAAAAGGACTTGATTTTTACAGATTTTGCTATAACAAAAGGCGCGTATTACAGGCAAGTTTCGCAATCACGTGAAAAACTTGCAGGGTTGTATTATTCTTTTATTGTTTTGAAGATTCTTGGTGTTATTTTACCTGATGATGTTGATGTGATGTTAAAACTGTCAGAACAGATTTCTGTGATAAAAGATGGTGATGTTTTCCCTGAGCGAGAACAAGAAATCACAAGTGTCATTGAGCGTGTGGTAAAACAGGCTGTTGGTATGTGATTTTATGCCTGATTCTAGAGTTAAACAAAACTAAAATGATGTTTTGTAGTGATGTTTAGATTAATGTAAGATGTGAATTAATCTTGTCCTATTATGATAAATCACAAATTTATCATGATGTGTTGTGATAGTGGAAATACCAGATCCTCCAGTAATTCTAAGTGTGGTTTTACCGGTCCTTATTGGTATTTTCTCATTCTTTGTGTATTTGAAAATAAGACAATTTTCAGCCTCTACTAGGCAAAATAAGGTAGATTCAGAGCGTTTAGAATTTTATGAAAGACAGTTAATCGATATGAAGATAAAACTCGATGCAATTGAAATAGAAAACCTCGATAATTCATACCCCACACCACCACCAAGATTCGAAAACAGTGGAGGGGAAATATCACAGGAGATTCCTGCAACACATCCAAGTGTTGTGAAATCGACGCCCAAACCTGTTGAGCCTAGGCGTAGGACACCCAATATGGGCTTTGATGACGTGGTTGAGACTGTATTAGGATTAATCACGGACAAATCTATGACATCACGTGACATACAGGTCACACTTGGTCGTAGTAGGGAGCATATATCACGTACAATGAAAAAGTTGTATGTTGATGGTTTTGTTGAAAGAAACATGCAGAACAAACCATTCTCTTACTCCATAACAGAAAAGGGCCGTCAAAGGATAGGTCTTGGTGGTTCAGGAACTGCTGAAATGGCTCCACAAGTGGTATAATCATCCAATTTTTCCCCAAGTCGTTTTTTGATATTTTATGGCTTTTTAGTCATATTTTTTGTAGTAATTTCGTAAAAAATCA